>ERZ773147.1452-NODE-1452-length-24720-cov-3.148794_pt1 | contig 24720 bp, 27 predicted proteins | sample MGYA00580851_ERZ773147 | MGnify/ENA primary metagenome ERZ773147 (study PRJEB29015, sample SAMEA2737818) | human gut metagenome | biome: human gut; feature: human-associated habitat; material: faeces | place: China | collected 2012 ... | reverse complement strand
CGTAGGCCAGCGCGAGAAACACCGCAACTTTAAGCACAGAACCGGAGCTGCCGAGCATGACCTCATGGATGTTAAGAGACGCTGCGTTCTTATCCTCAACGGCGGCCTTGACCTTTGCGGTGACCTCTTCATCCTGATATGCCAGCAGTTCAAGTGCGGCCTTCTCGGTATGGTCCTTTGCGTAATTGAGGAGGAGCTGACCTATCTGATAAAGCAGGATGACTGCCGCGCCCTCTATTGCAAAGCCAATAAAGAAAGCTATGACCGACACAACAACTACTACGACTGAGGTGGCGAGATACCTGCCGTTTTCGACGTCCGAAACGGCTTCCATGACTATATCGTACCCGGCAGCAGCGGCGGCAAGAACGAGCAGAATTATGCCGACAAAATCAGGCATGCTTATGATAAGAGAAACGGCGAAGATCACCGTGGCCAATACAAGTCTGATGACCACAGTATTCCCGAGTGCGTTTAGAGAACTGAGCGCACTGACGGCCTTTGAAGGCTCTTTTGCCGCTGTATGCCTGCTTTTGACATGTTTCTGGCTCATCTTGCCACCTCCTGTAGTTTATGTGTCTGTATACAGTATAGCCCTATCAGGCCTTTCCGTCACAGCCGAGCACGTCGACGATCTTGTGCTTGACCATTTCCTTTATAGCCTCTCGACCCGGTCCAAGGTACTGTCTGGGATCGAAGTGATCCGGATGCTCCGCGAAGTGCTTGCGGACTTCGCCGGTGAAGGCCAGACGCAGGTCGCTGTCGATGTTGATCTTGCAGACCGCCATGGTAGCGGCCTTGCGCAGCATGGCCTCGGGCACGCCCTGAGCGCCGGGCATATGACCGCCGTACTGGTTGATCATATCCACATACTCGGGAATGACGCTGGAAGCGCCGTGCAGCACGATGGGGAAGCCGGGCAGGCGGCGGCCCACTTCTTCCAGAATGTCGAAGCGCAGCTTGGGTTCGCCCTTGAACTTGAACGCGCCGTGGCTGGTGCCGATGGCGATGGCCAGGCTGTCGCAGCCGGTGCGGGTGGCGAACTCTTCCACTTCGTCGGGATGGGTATAGCTGGAATCCTCGGCGGAAACCTTCACATCGTCCTCCACGCCCGCCAGACGGCCCAGTTCGGCCTCAACGGTGACGTAGTTCTTCTGGCTGTGAGCATATTCCACGACCTTCTTGGTCAGGGCGATGTTCTCTTCGAAGGGCAGGTGGCTGCCGTCGATCATAACGCTGGTGAAGCCGCCGTCGATGCAGCTCTTGCAGGTCTCGAAGTCGGGGCCGTGATCCAGATGCAGCACGATGGGGATGTCGGGGCAGCAGGCAACACCACGATGGGCAGGTCGGTATCCTCGATGGCGGCCTCGATCATCTTCATCAGGTACACGTGCTTGGCATAGGCGCGGGCGCCCTTGCTCACCTGCAGGATCAGGGGAGCGTTTTCCATCTTCGCGCCCTCGGTGATGCCCTGGATGATCTCCATATTGTTGACGTTAAAAGCGCCGATCGCGTATCCGCCTTCGTAGGCCTTTTTGAACATTTCCTTCGTATTGACCATTGGCATGGGAAAAATTCCTCCTTTAATCAGGGTGATATCTGCATTATACATGATTTTTTCCCGGTTGAACAGCCCAAACTTTCCTTTAGAGGGCAGAAACCTTTCCGAGCGGATCTTTTCAGGCTTCCTCCGCCGGGTCGCGCCGCCGGGCGGGGCGCTTTTCGTCCTCGGGATAGATATAGCTCAGCTCCATGCTATCGTAGGGAAAAGCGTCGATAAAATCCCCGGCGCGGAAACGGGTCATGGCGTATTCGTCCCAGTCTGCCTGATGGCGGGGCAGCCACACCGGCTGGCTCAGGTCCAGCCCCGGCAAAATCTGCCGCAGGGCCTCCTGCGGATCGTCCCGGCGGCAGGGCGCGACGGCGCTTTTGGCCACCCGGTGTTTTTTCATCAGCCGTACCCACAGACGGCCCTCCGATTGTTTTGCCGGCACAGCAAAACCTCCTTTTGCTTTTTCTCTTCTAAACGGCCCTGCCCCAACGGGATTCCCGGCACGGCCTGTGCTCAATGCAGCGCCTCTCCCAGCGCGGCGACCTGCTCGTTGGACGGGGAGTGATTCTTCTGCTTATAGTCCATTCCCCAATCAAACATCGCGCCCAGAACCGGCTTCAGGCTCTCGCCCGTTTCCGTCAGGGTGTATTCTACCCGGGGCGGCACCTCGGGATAGGCTTTGCGCGTCAAAAGGCCGCTGGCTTCCATATCCTTCAGATTTGCCGTAAGCACTTTTTGGGATACGCCGGCCAGCGACTTTTTCAGTTCTCCGAAGCGCTTGGTCCCAGTGAACAGATCCCGGAGGATCAGCACTTTCCAGCGATCTGAAATCAGGGAAAGCGTCGTTTCCACCGGGCACATTGGAAGTTCCCTGTTTTCTGCCATGAAAGCACCCCTCCATGCATTGCGGGTTTGTGAACCATTCAGAATGATTATAACGACCCGTATTTGATCCGTCAACCGATTTTCAGACGGGCGCAGGGCAATGGAAAAGGAGATTCCGTACCCTCAGCCATTTTTTGCATCCTGCCAGACTGCCGTCTTCCTCCTTCTTCCCTTTTCCCCCTTCTGGGACAAGCACATTGACGGATAGTGTTTTTTCGCTATAATAAGGTAGAATAGAGCGAATTATCGGCATATGCCGATGCTTATGTATGAAGGAGAGAAGTCCGATGCCTGCCGCTTCCGCTTACCGCCGCGCCCCTTTGGTCAACCCCGCCTATGTGCCCCTGTCCGACGCCGCCCTGCACCCCGAAGGGCCGATGAAAGCCCGGATCCAGCAGGTGCTGAACATGGTCAACACCCGCCATATGTCCACGCTGGACTCCGTGCTGGCCACCAAGCTGGGCGGCTATGCCCATCTGCCCCCCATGCCCGACGTGGAGGCCGCCGCGGCGCTTTTGCCCGCCGATCCGTCCCGCTTTGTGGAGATCGTATGGAGCGCCTCCATGCTGGCGGCCATGAGCCGGGATAAGGAAGGGATGCTGCGGGTGCTGGGAGCCATGCGGGCCTTTGCGCAGGCGCTGCCCCAGCTGAGCGAGGAAGCCCTGTTCGCCTGCGGCGCGGACGCGCTGCGGCTGACGGTCGATCTGTACCGCCGCACAGGCCAGCCCTTCCTTCTGAACCTGCTGGAGACCATGCGGGGCCAGCTGCCGGACGTGTCCGGCCTGATGCACATGTTCCCCTTCCAGCGGGAGTACCGGCGGGAATCCCAGGGCAATACCCCGGAGGAAAAAGCCTTCTACGACCGTATGGATCGCTTCGCCATGGGCAGGGGCGCGGCGGACGCGCTGGCCATGACCGTCTTTCTGGGCCAGTACAGCGGCTCCGGCCGGGACGCGGCTGCGCCGCTGACGGGTCTGAACGCCCTGAACCGCTATCACGGAATGCCCTGCGGCGCATTTGCCGCCGACCCCTATCTGGCGGGCCGGGACCCCGCCCGGGCGGTGGAGCTGGACGCGCTGTGCGCGCAGATCGAGGCCTACGCGGACGCGCTGTGCTTCACCGGTGAAAACGCCTTTGCCGAGCGGCTGGAGCTGATATGGGAAAACGCCCTGCCCGACCTTCTGACCGAGGCGGGTCTGCGCACGCTGGAGCCCACCAACCGGCTGGCGGACGACGAGAGCTGTCAGCTTCACGCCGTGCCCGAAAAGGAGGACGTGAGCGCCCTGCTGCGGGCGCTGTACGCCCTGCGGCGCAGCGTCTGGCTGAGCCGGGATGATAACACCCTGACTTATATGCTGCCCGTGGAGAGCGGCTGCATTACCCGGCTGGGCGGCGTGCCCGTGCGCATGACCGCCGCTGTGAAGGGATTGAGCCGCAAGGAGATCACCCTGCAGGCCGAACTGAAGCAGCCCGTCCAGTTCACGCTGGAACTGCGGGTGCCCCGCTGGGCGGACAGTGCTACGGTCAGTGTCAACGGCGGCAAGCCCGTGCAGGCCCAGCCCGGAGAAAAATTCCCCCTGACCCGGCTGTTCCAGAGCGGCGACACCATCGTGCTGACGCTTGCCTCGTCTCCCCGGCTGGAAACCGGCTACCGGGGCAGCCTGTCCGTTTTCTGCGGCAGCATGCTGATGGCGCTGCCCCTGCCCGGCGCAGAGATGGAATGGCGCTATGCGCTGGTGTCCGGCGAAAGCGTCACCGTCAGCGAGGAGGACGGCGAGCTGAACGTGCTGGTCACGGCCTGTGAAGCGCCCCTTTGGAAAGAAAAGAAGGGCTTTATCCTGCCCCCGCCCCAGAACTGCCAGATGGGCCCCGCTTACCGTCTGACCCTGATCCCCTATGCGGGCTGCGGCGGACGTATTGCAGCGTTCCCCTGTGTGCGGGCATAAAAGATGATGGAAAAGAATGGGATGAATTTGGAGCGACTGCCCGTTTTATCATTAGCGCCCATGGCGGGCATCACCGACTGGCCTCTGCGAGTGCTGTGCTACCGAATGGGTGCGGAATATGCCTGTTCGGAGATGGTCTCCGCCATCGGCTACCTGTGCGCCAAGCCCGGGAACCGGGTATATACCCAGCTTTTGCAGGTACACCCGGAGGAGACCAATACCGCATGCCAGCTGTTCGGCAAGGACCCGGTCGTCATGGGCGAGGCCGCCCAGAAGATCACCGAGCTGGGCCGGTTCCGCTCGCTGGATATCAACATGGGCTGCCCCGCCCGGAAGGTGGTCTCCATCGGAGAGGGCAGCGCCCTTCTGCTGAACCCGGATCAGGCCTACAAGGTGATGGAGGCCGTGGTGAATCATACCACCCTGCCCGTCACCTTCAAGACCCGGCTGGGCTTCGACCGGCAATCCATGAACGCCGTGGAGCTGGGCAGGGCCGCCCAGTCGCTGGGGCTTCGGTGGATGTGCGTCCACGGCCGTACCCGGGAGCAGCAGTACTCCGGACAGGCCGACTACGGCGCCATCGCCCGGGTGCGGGAGCAGCTTTCCATCCCTGTGATCGCCAACGGCGACGTATTCGCCCCCGAAGACGCGCCGCGCATCCTGCGGGAGACCGGCTGCTCCGGCCTGATGATCGGCCGGGGAGCTATGGGCGATCCGTGGCTGTTCCGGGGCGCGCGGGAAATGCTGGACGGACGGCCCGTCACGCCGGTCACGGCCCGGGAGCGCATCGACGTGGCGCTGCTCCATCTGGAATGGATGGTGGGCTACAAAGGCCCCCGGCAGGGCGTGCTGGAAATGCGCAAGCATCTGGGCCACTACATCGGCGGAATGCGCGGAGCTACGGCCCTGCGCCGGGAACTGAACATGGCCAAAACCGAGGAGGAGCTGCGCGGACTGCTCCTCCGCCTTTGGGAAGAAGTCCGCGGTCAGGAGGATCAAGAATGAAAAACGCAATCAAAAGAGCGGCGAAGGCGCTGGCGCTGATCCTGTGCCTCTGCCTGACGGCGGGCGCTGCCCCGGCCAAAGCGGACGCGCTGGACATGGTCAATCTGCTGTCCCCGTGGATCGAGGGTGACGAAGCGCAGCTCTCCGTCAGCTACGAGATCAAGAACCTGCTGCCCTATAACGACAGCACACTGACCCTGCTCAACAACGTGCTCAAGCATATCACCGTGGAGGGCCGCGTCAGCGGGAATGATACCTCCATGGGCATTTCGGTGGACGGGGACAGTCTGTTCACGCTGGAGGAGACGCAGGAAAACGGCCGCTCCGTGCTTCGGACGGAGCTATTGCCCAACCGGGAGCTGACCTCCGCCCAAAACGCGCTGGACGCGCTCTTCCCGGAGGACGAGACCGCTGAACCGGCAGAGGAAGGCACGGACGTGCTGCCCGGCGGCTCCTTTGACCTGAACGCAGCCCTGACCGAGGCGGAAGCCTGCTACCGCCAGCTGACGGACGCGATCCAGCCCTATGCCGAGGAAAAGAAAGCCAACTACACGATCAAAAACGTGGGCAAGGGCAAATGGGTGCGGCTGGCCAAGCTGACCACCGAACAGGCCGAGGCCCTCAAACCCCAGATCGCGGCGGTGCTGTCCTGCGGCATGGACGAAGCCTTCCGCCAGCAAATGGAAAGCCTGACCCTTAAAAAGGGCTTTACCGTAGCCCTATACCGCACTGCCGAAGACGGGGACGATCTTGCCGTCTACATCAAGGGCAACGCGGCCATCGAGGACGTTAACTATACCATCGCCTATCAGTGGGCCTTCGCCCGGGGCGAAAACGGCAATGATACGGACACCTACAAGCTGGAATTCAACCGGCCCAAGGGGAAGATCGACAAGCGGACGGCGGAAGCCAGCCGCAGCCAGTCCGTCAGTGAGGACGGGCGGAAGCTGACCGTCCAGAGCTCGCTGGAATTGAAGGAAGGCAAGCTGACCCTGACCACCACCCGGAAATACGACCTTACCGGCCGGGACGCGGACGGCGGCACAGCGGTGTCCGGCAGCATCGTGGACACCGTCAAGCAGCAGGATTCCAAGGAAAAGACCAGCTCCACTACCTCCACCGAGCTGGTGCCCGAGCTGAAATGGGCGGGCGGCGTGCTCAGCGGCACAGTCAACGTGGCCCGGCTGAACGGCAAAACTCCCGCAGGCGAATATGTGCTTCACTTCGGCGATACGTCCTTCGACCCGGTGCAGGCACTGGCCGCTGCCAGCAGCAGCGACGACTCCGCCCCCACCGTGCAGATCACCATCGACGGCTCCAGCGTGCAGCAGAACACGGACACACTGCAGGCCATGCAGTCCGGCTCCTATCAGGTAGGCGAAACGCCCGTGGGCGTGACGGAATACACCGCCCCCTCCACCCTGACGACCGTCGATCTGGACACCGCCGACGCGGCCGCGCTGGCGGCGCTGCAGGGCGAGCTGTTCCAACGGGCGGCGGGCAAGTTGCTTCCCGCGCTGGCGGCGCTGCCGGACGGCGACTCCGCGCTGCTTTCGGATTCCATGTCCGACGAGGATTATCAGGCGTTTTTGAACCTGCTGGGACTGTAAAGCTCAAGCCATCAAAGGAGGCCGACCCATGGGAAAACGGAACGGACTACTCCGCTTCTGGGGCGCGCTGGCGCTGTGCCTGTGCCTGTGCACTGGCGCGCTGGCCGAAAGCCTGCAGGGCTACACGGTGGCGGAAAAGCTGGTCAAGCAGCTGGACGCGGGCAGCGGCTTTTCCGGCACGCTGGAAGTGCAGACCGACGGGGCCGACGCGCCCCTTTCCTTCCAGTGGGACTACATCCACACCCGGAAAAACAGCGAGACCGTGGAGCAGCAGCGGTTGGATCTTCGGCTGATGGACGGCGAGACCGCCCGCAATACCTTCCGCTTTCAATGGGAAGAGCCGGCCCTGCGTTTTCAGACCGACCTTTGGTCCGATCAGTGGTATGAGCTGAATGGAGCCCGCACCGAGCAAAGTGAGGGCAGCGCAGGCGCAGCGCTGAATACTCTGCTGGCCGACACGCTCAAGGCAAACGGCATTCCCGTTTCCTTTCTGCGGATGCTGCCGTTGCTTTCCTCGATGAACACGCCGGACGAATGGCTGGCCCCCGCACTGGAGACCTGCCTGACCCGGATGGACATCTGGATGGAGTGCTACCGGGGACGCACAGATATCGGCAAGCTGGAGGACGGCACCGGCACGCTCAGCGCCCAGTACCGCATCGCGCCCTCCAACGTTAAGGCACAGCTGAAGCAGCTGATTTTGGACGTGCTGGGGGACGAAGACCTGATCCAGCGACTGAAAAATCACTTTGGTGAGGAACAGACGGCCTTGTATCTGAACCCGGAATGGCAGCCTTACTATTTTGCGGCAGTAGAAGCACTGCCGCTGGCGGACGATCTGGTCATCGACCGAACGGTCTCCCTGAAGGGCGACCTGCTGTCGCTGAAGGTCTCCATGCCCTACTCCGACCCGGACATGGGCGCGGTCACGCTGGGCTACAGCCTGACCACGACGGAAGACAGCGAACCCAGCAGCGAGATCACCGTGGAAAGTCAGGAGCGGCTGGTTACGCTGCGGTATTTCACCTATAGCAGCATGACGGACGTGAGCGTCACTCAGGGTACGCTGATCAGCCAGTCCACCGGCGAAGCGGCCTTCACCGTGGCTGACGGCGAGCAGGAAAAGCCGCTGGCCGTGGCTTTCCTTTTCCGCAGCCAGACCACCAACGGCAAGGAGGACGACGGTCGGGACAGTTGCCGCATCCAGTGGGAGCTGAGCCTGACCCCCGATCAGGAGACTCCGGACGCGCAGGAGTTTGACGAATACGACCTGAACTTGGATATGACCTTTGCCTCCCATAGCCCCCAGAAATCGGCCACCGAGCTGAACGCGGTGCTGACTGTGGGCGGCGGCCAGCGGACGGGGCGCACCTTCACCCTCAACGGAACCACCCGCACCCCTTGGGTGCCCGATGCGGTTCCCTCCGAAACGGTTTCCCTGTCCGATCTGCCCGAAAGTGACTGGAACGCTCTCTGGCAAACGCTGTGGAGCGACGCGCTGCTTTCCAACCTGAAAATCGGCGAGTGATCCTAGTTATATGAAAAAGCCAGCAGAGAGTGAAGTGCCCCCTATTTGTCAGGCTGTGTGATATAATGTCTGACAAATGGGGGAATTTTATATGCCCAGTATGCCTTTCTTTTAACACCGGATTTTTCTACTTATGCAGATATGAGCTTATGGCGTCAGATGGAAAGCGTTGCGAAAAACAGATGGTGCGGCGCTTATTGGCAGAGCAAAGGACTAACCGTCATTCCTACCATCAGCTGGAGTACGCCAAGCAGCTATGATTTCTGCTTTGATGGTGTAGAGGAAAACTCTATTGTTGCTGTCGGAATGATCGGCTGTAAGCAGAATCGTCTGAATTTCATGCGTGGATATTATGCCATGCTAGAAAAAATTCATCCCGAAACCATTCTTTGTTTTGGAACACCGTTTCCAGAGATGCAAGGGAATATTGTCACCGTAGACTACCGTGCCTCTCGAAAGGTGGTGCGCTAATATGGGTGGACGTGGAACTTTTGCTGTTGGGAATAATGTTCCTTACAGCTATGAAACTGTTGGAACGATTGACGGAGTTAAAGTATTGCAGGGGACTTCCGGGAAACACGGATTACCGGAATCATCTCACTCAAGTATTGCCTATTTGAAGTTAAACCCAGACGGAACATTTAACATGATGAGAATATATGATCAATGTCATAATCTCAGACTTGAGATCGCATATCATTCAGAACAGTCTATTGCAAAGGGAAAGCCCAAAGTACTTCATTATCATGTCTATGGAAAAGAGTTCAGCCAAAAGGCAAAATCTCCCTTTGAAAGAACAACGAAAGTGCTTCACAAAAATTCAAAGATTTATAAGCAATACAAAAAATTTTTTAAGGGGGTGCAATAAAATGCTTAATGGAAATATCAGAGAATTTGTTGATAAACTGTGGGGTGGCGAGGAGCTAATTTATACATATAACGGGAAAAAATACTTTTCTCAAGGATATATCCTTGAAAACGGTCTATATCGCTTTGAATTGCAACAATGGGAGCCGGAAGGGAAAATGCTCTGGTATGTAGAAGGACTGGATCATCAATCAAGTTTAGACAAATTTCTGGAACAGCCTTTGTTTGATGGGAAAAAATTTTGGGACGCTGAACAAGAAATGGAATGGGTAGATGACTAGACAAGGGAGCAATTTATGACAGGGAATACTTTAACTGAGTTTATGGATGATTTGTTGGCTATGGACGGACCAGAAAAGGAATTTGTATTTCGTGGGAAACGATACTTTATGGAAGCACAGCCTTATGAAAAAGATATTACACAAACGGAATTTGTAATATTTGAATGTTTTGGAGATCAAAATTACATTTTTCGTTGCCATGGGAAAAACAATAAGGAATGTGTTGAACAATTTGAAAAAGCAAAAATCTTTGATGGACTAACTATTTATGAGGCAGAACCAGAAATCGAAGTTTTATTCGGATAATATAGTTAAACAAGGAGTGAAAATATATGATTGGTGGTAATCCTAACGATTTTCTGGACAGAATTTATTCTTGTCAAGATACCATTTATATTTACAAGGGAATAAAATACTGGTTTCAGGGGTATATGCCTGATTCAAATACAGTACACATGGAAGTTATACAATATCAACCAGCAAACAACAAAGAAATATGGAGCCATGATGCTACCACTATTGAACAGTGTAAGCAGGCTTTTATAGATGCACCTCTCTTTGACTGAAAAACATTCTGGGATGCCGAACAAGATATTGAGTGGGTGGATGACTAAGGATGTAATTTATATTTCATTTACTTTAAGGGGGGTGCCTAAAATTGAAAAATGGTGATGTTCGTGAGTTTGTTGATAACATTCATTATGGAGATGAGCTTTGGTTTCTCTATGAAGGAAAAAAATACTTTCTGGAAGGATGGACGAATAACGGCAGTCTTGATCTCTGCTTATACGAAATGACAGACAATGGAGAAAAGCATATCTGGAAAGGGAACGCAACGCATTATCCAGTTGAAGCATTCTTAGAAGCTAAAATCTGGAACGGAAAATCTTTCTGGGATGTTGAACAGGATATGGAATGGGTAGATGATTAGACGAGGGAGCAATTTATGGCGGGGAGGACCTTAACTGATAGCAAAAAATCCACACCAGACCCGCGAGCCGCGAGGCCCGTTGCCGAGCGGCGGTAGTTCTGCAGCTAACCCGCTTTCTCTCGAGCGTCCCGCGCCCTATAGGCGCGGTGTGGGGTCAAGGGGCACTGCCCCTTGCCGAGCGGCGGTAGCTCTGCAGCCAACCGGCTTTCCCTCGTGTGCCCCTGCGCGCATAGCACGCAGTCCGGGGTGCAGGGGTACTACCCCTGCTGCTGCCGGAGGCCCTTGGGGTAGTGGTTTTTGAGCTGGCCATTGGAGGCCTTGGCAAACCCTAAGGGGAGAGATTCGTAGCAGACCAGATAAAACCCGGAGAAGGAGTCCGGGCAGGGAAGTACCTCGCCCCGGAGATACGCCCGGGCTTCAGCCGGGGAAACAGAAAACGACGGGAATCCGGCAGTCGGGCTCATTGCCAGCGCCAATGCGTGATCGGGCTGAAATACCTTGCCCTTCAAAGCCCCCAGCTGTACCCCGGCCCGTAAGACCCTGACCCCCTGTAAGGGCGGCAGCTCCGGCGCGGAAAGCAGCGCGTCTCCTAAACGGGCATTGGCGGCCGGCAACGCCGCGCCGACGGCTTTGGCAAAGGCATCGTAGGCCTGTAAAAGTGGCTTGTCCGGCTTGGCCAGAGCATCCCCCGGGGCAAGCGCGGGCGCGGGCGGTTCGTCGCCGCACTTGCGCAGCAAGGCCACAAAATGCCCTTCCCCTTTGACCCGGTGGGGATAGAGATGCAGCGTCCCGCCGGGCGCGTCCAGTTCCGCCCCTTCCCCGGCAGGAAGGGTAAACGCGGCGGTTTCGCAGTCGGAAACCGCCTGCTGCATCCAGTTAATGACCCCTTCATTTTCCTCGGTATTCAGGGTGCAGGTGCTATAGACCAGCCGCCCGCCGCGGCGAAGCATGGCCCATGCGGAGGTCAGAATGCGCTTCTGCCGGGCCGCGCACCCTGCCGGGGACTGCTCCGTCCATTCGGCGCGGGTCTCCGGGTGGCGGCGAAACATGCCCTCGCCGCTGCAGGGCGCATCCACCAGAATCGCGTCGAAAAATCCTGCCCACCGGGGAGCGAGCTGCTCCGGCTCGGCAGAAACGACCAGCCCGTTGGTCACGCCCATTCGTTCCAGATTGCGGCTGAGAATTTTCGCACGGCTCGGTACCGGCTCGTTGCTGACCAGCAGCCCCCGACCCTCCAGCGCGTCGGCGATCTGGGTGCTCTTTCCCCCCGGGGCGGCGCAGAGATCCAGCACCCGTTCGCCGGGCCGGGGAGACAGCACTGCCACCGCCGCCATGGCGCTGGGTTCCTGAATATAGTACGCCCCGGCTTCGTGCAGGGGCTGTGCGCCCGCCGTGCTTTCCTGCGACAGATAGCGCCCCGTCCGGAGCTGCCACGGCACCGGCTCCCCCAGCCCTTCGATCAGGGCGGCAGGATCGGCCAGCGGCTTGCGGGGATTGAGCCGCAGCCCGCGCACATAGGGCTGGGCCAGCGCGGCAAAATAGTCGTCCGCTTCTGCTCCCAGCTGGGCGCGGATCCGCTCCTGAAAAACCGGCGGCAGGGGATAGGCTTCGCTCATGGGGAACCTCCGTTCAAAACATAAACTCCGGGCATAAAAGAAGGGCCTTATGCCGAAGGCCCTTCCTGCTGATGGTTGTTGGGATTCTTGGGATAGACCGGTTCGCGGAATGCCTTGTGCACAGGCACGGTAGGCTGCCAGTCATGGATGGAACGGGTGTCGTCCTCCGCATCCACACCCACGAAATCGCGGGCCTTACGGGCCAGCGCCGCAAAGGGATTGCGATGTTTGGCCTGTGCGCTCTCCACCCGGGAGAGTTCCGCGTCGGCAAAGGAGTAAAAGTCGGGCGCAGGCTCCTGCGGGGCCGTGTCGGACGGATTCCAGCCGATGTTGCGCTGAAAGCTGGCCGCGTCCAAACCGGGATGGATGGGCGCGTTGTTTTCATAGGGCTGAGCAGTTGGTTCGTTGGGCGTGTAACCGTTTGGCGCAGACACATTTTGCGTCTGCGGAGCGGCGTAAAGCTGCTCCGGCGGCAGGGGACGGGCAAAACCCGCCTGCATATCCCGGATGTAGTTCAACGGCTCTGGTTGGGCAGCACCGAAGGTCTGCTCCATGCCCTGCGCCGCCTGCTGGATCGTGTCCGGGCGCACCAGCGTGTCGCCGTGCTCCCATCCACCCAGATCCTCGTCAAAGACCGGGTCAAAACCGGCGCTTTCATTGGGCACCGCCCAAGTCGCCTGCTGGGGCTGCGCCGGGGCGGACGGGTTCTGCTGCCAGTGCTCGTCCTGTACGGCGCGGTGCTCCTCCCGGGGCAGATAGCCCGAAGCAACGTAGGAAGGATTGCCGCCCCGGTAGACCATAGTGGGTTCCTCCTCCGGCAGGGGTTCCTCCCACTGGGCAGGCGAAACGGGCTGGGGATTTTCCACCGTAGGGACGTATTCATGAGAGAAATCCTGCCGGCGCTGGGAGCGGCGGGCCTTGCGGCGGTTGCGCCAGACGGTGTCGGGTCGCCAGCGCAGAAAATATACCAGCCGGTCGGCCACAAAACCGCCCACCGCCAGACAGACCACCAGAAATTTCCAGTTGCTCTGAAGAAAGGAAAGTGCGCGGCTGCCGTTTTCACTGTTCAGTGCAGCCCAGATCTGGCCGATCAGCAGCCGGATCCAACTCAGCAGCAGCGACAGAATGGAATTGGTAAAGCCGTTCATTCACCGGCCCCTTTCCCGAAAAATTATTTGGTCAGAAGCGTGACGCTGGCCTTGGAGGGCGTAGCCGTCCAGGTCAGGGTGTCCGGGTCGTCCGCGTCCAGCACCAGCATGACGGGCAGGGCGTATTCGCCTACCGTCAGGCCGGAGGCGTCCACATAGGCGGTCATCTTTGCGGCTGACAGCCGAGAGACCGCGTTCTGCGGGCCGGTCACATCCACGTCAATGGTGCGCTGGGCCAGTCCGGCGGACAGTCCCTCCGGGATATTGCGCACGGACAGCTTTACTCCGCTGAAGCTCTGGGTGGTGATGATGGGCTCGATCTCCACCTGCACGGTCACGGTATCGGTGCTCAGATAATTCACCGTGGACGGCTTGCGCAGACTCAGCTCCGTGGCGAAGCCCTCGCTGCGGTCGTCAAGGTCGATGGCCGAAGTGGTGAACAGGGTGTCCAGCGTATCCAGCGCGGTGCCGTCGCCCGCGGCCAGCACGGTAACGGGCGTGATGGTCACGCTCTTGACTTCATAGCCCGCGGCGGGTTCGCCTTCCAGCCGAACCAGATCGGAAACGGTCAGGGTCTTGGTGGGATAGAGATTCTGCTCCACGGTGACGGTGCGCAGGGTCACGCCCGCGTTGGTCACCCGCAGCAGGGAGCCGTCCAGTTCGTTGCCGTCCGCGTCCAGCACCCGCATGGACAGGGCGGAACGCACCTGTCCCTCCTTGGCGCTGAGCCGGGATAAGTCATAATCCGCCACGATGCTGGCGATCTGATCCACAATGGTGCGGGGGCCGCTGACGGCCGCCGTGCTGGGGGCCAGCTGGGGCGTGGAGGCATAATAGCCGTCGGGCGCGCTGCCGGTCACGTTCAGCGTGATCGGCACGCGGTAATTGGTCACATACTCGTCCACCACCACAGTCAGGCTTTCCGGCGAAACGGACGTGACGGTGCCGTAGGTCGTGGTAGAGGAGGTCTGAATGCGCAGGGTCTGCTCGCCAGTCTCGGTGATGCGGCTCACATCCACCCGGGGGTTATAGTTGGAGGCCTGTGCGTTGGAATAGGAGCGCTGGGGCACATCCGCCCGCAGCCGCACGGAAAGATTCTCGTCCTCCAACCCGGACACCACGATCAGCCCGTTGCCGATCAGCGTGTCCGTACCGGTGACGGTGACGGGCACGTCGCTGAAGACCCGCTCCCGGGTCAGTGTGGGATCCTGCGTGATCAGGCCCGCCCAAAGGCAGACCGCCAGAAAAAGGGACAGCAGTTTCCAGCCCCAGTTATGCAGGCATACCCGCAAAAAACGGGCGGGCGCCTGACGCAGCGCCTGGCGGACGCTGCCGGTCTCGTTTCGCTTGGGTTCGGTATTCATGCCGCGTCCCCCTTTCGCCGTTTGGTTTTCTCCAGCAGGCTGGACAGAAGGCCGGTCTCTTTTTGCTGATAAATGGAGGTAAGCACCTGTTCCAGTCCCGCACGATCCAGATGGCGGGTCAGATGACCCTCCCGGGCCACGGAGATGGTGCCGGTCTCCTCACTGACGATGAGGGAGATAGCGTCCGTGGTTTCGGTAATACCGATGGCAGCTCGGTGGCGGGTGCCCAGTTCCCGGCTGATGCCCTTGCCTTCGCTCAGGGTCAGGATGCAGGCAGCGGCCATGATGCGGTTGCCGCGAATGACCACCGCGCCGTCATGCAGGGGCGTGTTGGGCTCGAAAATATTTTCCAGCAGTGCGGAGGAAATTTCGGAATTGAGGGTCGTACCGGTCTCCACCACGTCCTTCAGGCCGATGCGCTGTTCGATCACGATCAGCGCGCCCACCCGGCGGCGGCTCAGGTTCAGCATACAGTGGGTGATCTCGGAGACGATCTGGGCGCTTTCGCTGCCCGTGGCCCGCTCGCGGATGGCTCCCCGGCCGATCTGCTCCAGCGCCTTGCGCAGCTCCGGCTGGAACAGGATCACCAGCACCACCGCGCCGTTGGCCACCACGTTCTGTAAGACCCAGCTCAGGGCGGTCAGGCCCAGAAGGTCACTGATCCAGCTGGCTGCGATCAGCATGACCAATCCCTTCAAAACGGCGCTGGCCCGGGTCTCCTTGGTCAGCATCAGCAGCTTGTAGATCAGATAGGCGACGATAAAAATATCCAGCACATCGGCAATGGTGGGGCGATTGAAAACGTTCCAGACCAGGTTTTTGATCTGATCCCAAGCGTTGTTCACGGTCAATCCCTCCCTCCGAAAATTCTTTTGAAAAGCCCTGTCGGGCTCTATGCGCGTTTCTCTTGTGCGCCTTCTTTGATTATACTACATATAGAGGTAGGATAAAACCCCCCGGCGGCAGTTTTTCGCAGGAATTTACGGGTTTTGCAGGGTGGAAATTTTCGGAAAAACGCTTTCAGAACATCACCTTCCTGCCTATGGAAAGAGTCTTGACACCTGTGGGCCGCAATGCTATACTCCAAGAAAGATGTATCATGCATCTGTACTGATTTTTCAACGGTCTGTCAAGATACGTTTCGGTTACTAAAGGAGGTTTTCTCATGCAGATCCACGTTTACGATCACGCCCAGCAGGTTGGGCAGGCGGCGGCGACGCTGCTGGCCGCTCAGCTGATCTCCAAGCCCAACTCCGTGCTGGGGCTGGCCACCGGCTCCACCCCCATTCCCACCTATCAGGCCCTCATCAGCCTGTACAAGGCGGGCGTGGTGGATTTTTCCAGCGCGTCCTCCTTTAATCTGGACGAATATGTGGGTCTGCCGGCAGGGCATCCCTGCAGCTACCACAGCTTCATGCGGGAGCAGCTGTTCGACCATGTGAATATGCCCGCCGACCACATCCACATTCCCGACGGCAACGCCGCCGATCCCCAGACGGAATGCGCCCGGTACGATCAGGCCATCACTGCGGCGGGCGGCATCGACATGCAGGTGCTGGGCATCGGCCGCAACGGCCACATCGGCTTCAACGAGCCGGACGATCATTTCACCTGCGGCTGCCACGTGGTCAACCTGACCGAAAGCACCATTCAGGCCAACCGCCGCTTCTTCGACAGCGAAGCCTCCGTGCCCCGTCAGGCCGTCAGCCTGGGCGTGGGCAGCATTCTGGCCTCCCGCTGCATCCTGCTGCTGGCTACCGGCGAGGATAAGGCGCAGGCCATCCACGACACGGTCTGCGGCGATATCACCTCCCGCACCCCCGCCAGCATCCTCAAGACCCATCCCAACGTGATCCTGCTGCTGGATCGGGCCGCCGCCGGGATGCTGTAAAGCACATCAAAAAAAGCGTCTCCGCCGTTTCGTGCAGAGACGCTCTTTTTGATTTTTTCAAATATCGTACACGAACTGTACCCTTGGCAGCAGCCGCTCCAGCGTCGCATTCAGATACACGGGTTCCCGATTCTGGTCGGCGGGGACGATATAGGCCTCCCCATCCTCGGCCCGCAGCATCAGCAGCAGCTTTTCTCCCTCGTCGCAGGTGGCAGCCATGCAGAAGCTCAGCGGCAGCTCGGGCCGCTGTGCGGCGTAATCCAGCGCTTCCTGAAATTTCTGCTCCGGCGGCGCGGAGTCGGTATTGCGCTCCGCTTCAAACACCCGGCGGTACAGGAAGCTGTATGGGCTGCCAGAACCGGCCACCGGCAGAAAAAAACGAATTTCCAGAAACTGGCACAGGGACAGATAATCCACAATACTCTGGTGAAACTCCGCCGTGTGTTCCCCCAACGGCGCCTGATCGTCCTTCCACGAAATGGGCTGCCAGAAAGCGTAGCCCGGACGGCGGCACCCGGGAATGACCAGCGCTTCGTCCTTCGGACTGCGGAGCCAGCACAGGGGCCGGCGGCCCGTTTCCTTGATCGCGGTCTGCTGGAAGCGGACCAGATAATCACGCATGATAGGCAATAAAGCCGTCTGCATGAACATTTCCTCCCTTCATCCGACCGATTTCCACCAAAAAGTCTACCATTCGCCCCGGCGGCTGTCAACCGTTGCAGCCGCTGGGCTTTCGTTTTTCCGGCCTTTTTCCGTTCCGAAAAGGAATGAGTTGCGAAAAAGCCTGCAATCATGTATAATTAGCCTGACCTGCTGTGCGTAACGGGCAGGCCAGCATTGTGGGCGCACCGCGCCGCACAGGGGAGGCAAGGACTTATGGAATGTAAGATCAAAAATGATATCGGTACGATCTATATCACCGAAGATGTCATGCTGAAGGTGGTCGGCTACGCCGCGCTGGAATGCTACGGCATCGTCGCCATGTCCTCAAAACGCGCCAAGGACGGGCTGGTGCAGTGGTTGGGACGGGAAAACCTGTCCAAGGGCGTGCAGCTCCGTCTGGTGGACGACATGCTGGATGTGGATCTTTTTATCATCGTCGAATACGGGATTTCCATCGCCGAGGTCTGCAAGACCATCGTGCAGACCGTGCGCTATAAGCTGGAAAGCATGACCGGCGTGAAAGTCCGCCGCGTGAACATCTCCGTGGAGGGCATCCGGGTGTAAGGACGCTCGCCGTAGGCATACAAATTACAAGCGTATCGGGAGGAAATGACCTTGATCCAAGCCAAAACGATCGACGGGGTGCTGCTGCGGGATATGGTGGTCGCGGGCGCCGCGCTTTTGGAAAAACACCGGGAAGCGGTGGACGCGCTGAACGTTTTCCCCGTGCCGGACGGAGATACCGGCACCAATATGAGCCTGACCATGGCCTCCGCCACCCGGGAGGTCAGCCAGAAGGAATACCTGAACGCGGGCGAGGCCGCCGCGGCTGTATCGAAGGGCGCGCTGAAGGGCGCCCGGGGCAACAGCGGCGTTATCACCTCCCAGCTTCTGCGCGGCTTCAGCCGGGCGCTGGCCGGAGTGGAGCGCATCACTCCCGCGCAGTTTGCCGCCGCGCTGAAAAGCGGCGCGGAGACCGCCTATAAGGCCGTGATGAAGCCCAAGGAGGGCACCATCCTGACCGTGGCCCGCGTCATTGCCGAGGAAGCCGTCAAGCAGGCCGAGCGCACGCCCGACGACTATGACGCGCTGTTCACCAACATCCTCTCCACCGGCGAGGTCATTCTGAAAAAGACCCAGCAGATGCTGCCCGCGCTGACTCAGGCGGGAGTGGTGGACGCCGGAGGCCGGGGCCTTCTGTACATCTATATGGGCTATGCCGCCGTGCTGCGGGGCGAGGAGCTGCCCAGCGACGACGAGGCCGAGGGCGCGGCAAGCGACAGCTTTGAGGACGAGCACAGCCTGACCGGCGAGCTGAAGTACATCTACTGCACCGAGTTCGGGGTTGAAAACCTGTTCCCGGACATCGTGGAGGAGGATATCGATTCCCTGCGCCGCCGCCTGAACCGCATCGGCGACTGTGTGCGCGTCACCGGCGACCTGAGTGCCGTGAAGGTGCATGTTCACACCAACGAGCCCGCCAAGGCTCTGGAATTTGGCCTGAGTCTGGGCGAACTGATCGACCTGAAGATCGAAAACATGGCCCAGAAGCGCCGGGAAGCCCAGCCCAAGGAAGAACCGCAGGCCGAGCCCCAGCCCGCCGCCCAGCAGGAACCCCCGAAGGAGTCCGGCATGGTGGCCGTGTCGCTGGGCGAAGGCTTCAACCAGATCTTCCGCGACCTGACCGTGGATCAGGTGGTGGAGGGCGGCCAGACCATGAACCCCAGCATCGAGGATATTTCCGAAGCCGTGGGCCGGGTCAACGCCAAGGTGGTCTATGTGCTGCCCAACAACGGCAACGTGATTCTGGCGGCCCAGCAGGCGGCCGAACTGTGCGAGGACAAGAAGGTCGTGGTCATCCCCACCAAGAACGTGGCCATGGGCATCGCCGCCGCCATCGCCTGCCAGCCCGAGCTTTCCCCCGAGCAGAATGCCGCCCGAATGGAGGAAGCCGCCCAGCGGGTGCGCACCGGCACCGTGACCTACGCCGTCCGGGATACGGATCTGGACGACCTGCACATCCATCAGGGCGACATCATCGGTCTGTACAACGGCAAGATTCAAACCGTTGGCAACGACGTGCAGGATGTGACGCTGCGGCTGATGGAAGCCATCGTCACCGACGAGGACGAACTCATCACCGTCTACTACGGCAAGGACACCAAAGAAGACGACGCGCAGGCCCTGACCGACGAGCTGGCCTCCCGCTACGGCGACTGCGACGTGGAAATGCAGATGGGCGGTCAGCCGCTGTACTACTATCTGGTTTCTGTAGAATAAATCATGGAACTTGCATCTCTGACCGGGATCGGAAAAAATCGATCGGAAGCCTTACACGCAGCGGGGATCTTCTCGTTGCGTGATCTTTTGTACGCCGTTCCCCAAAAATACCGGGACTGCAGCGCCGTCACCCCCGCCGCGCAGGCGGCGGCAGGGCAAAGGCAGTGCTTCTCCCTCGTCCGGGAGGGCGAAGCGAAGCTGTCCCGTTTCAAGGGGAAAATGACGCTGGTCACCTGCTCCTTTTCCGACGAAAGCGGCAAGCTGACCGCCTGCTGGTTCAATCAACCATGGATGAAGGAGAACCTGAACCGAGGCACCCGCTTCCTGCTGTGCGGCCCGGTGGAAAGCCGGGGCGGACGGCTGCAGCTGATGAACCCTTCGCTGGAAAAGGAAAACCGCATCGTGCCCCTGTACCGGCCCATCGAAGGATTGCCCCAGCGTGTGCATGAACAGATCGCCCGAGAGGCACTGGAATCGCTGGACGAGGTCTGCCCGGAGACACTGCCCCTTTCGCTGGTGAAGCGCTATGTGCTTCTTCCGCTGGGAGAAGCTCTGCGCCGTCTCCACGCGCCCCGGACGATGGACGAAGTCCAGCCCGCCCAGCGCCGTCTGGCCTTTGAGCAGATGCTGATGTATCAGGCGGGCATCCGCATGATGCGGCGGCTGCGCCGGGGCGGCCTGCCCATGGAGGCTCCCGCCGAACGACAGGAGGCTTTCTGGGCCTCGCTGCCCTTTTCCCCCACCAGCGCCCAGCGCCGCACCCTTGCCGAGATCGCCCGGGATATGGAATTGAAAGGCTCAGAGCCCTACGCCATGGCCCGGATGGTGCAGGGGGACGTGGGCAGCGGCAAGACCGCCGTGGCCATGGGGGCCATGTTGCTGGCCGCTCAAAGCGGCTACCAGAGCGCCCTGATGGCCCCGACGGAAATTCTGGCCCGGCAGCACTGGGAGACCATGAAGCCCTTCTTTGAGAAGAACGGCTTCGGCTGCGGCCTGCTGGTCAGCGGAATGCCTGCCGGGGAACGGCGGGAGGCCCTTGCGGCCATTCAGGAGGGCCGCTGGCAGGCGGTGATCGGCACCCACGCCCTCATCGGCGGCGGCGTGCATTTTCAACGTTTGGGGCTGTGCATCACCGACGAGCAGCACCGTTTCGGCGTGGCCCAGCGCACCGCCCTTCTGGAAAAGGGCGGCGATGTCTCCACCGATCTCGCCCCCCATCTGCTGGTCATGTCGGCCACGCCCATTCCCCGCTCGCTGGCCCTGAGCCTGTTCGGCGATCTGGATGTAAGCGTCATCGATGAGCTGCCCCCGGGCCGTCAGCCGGTCAAGACCCGGCTGGTGCCGGAAAGCAAGCGCGGCGGTCTGTACGACTTCATTCGTCAGGAGTTGAAAGCCGGGCGGCAGGCCTACATCGTCTGCCCGCTGGTGGAGGAAAGCGAAACCGCCGACGGCCTGATGGCGGTGAAGAGCCACGCTCGGGAGCTGAGCCGAAAAGCCTTCGCAGATTTTTCCGTGGGGCTGACCTACGGCACCCAGCCCGCCGCCGAAAAACAGGCGGCGCTGGCGGATTTCGCTGCGGGAAAGCTGCAAATCCTGGTCTCCACCACGGTCATCGAGGTGGGGGTGAACGTGCCCAACGCCTCTGTCATGGTCATCGAGGACGCGGACCGCTACGGTCTGGCCCAGCTGCACCAGCTGCGGGGCCGGGTAGGACGTGGCACGGCCCAGAGCTGGTGCTTCCTGATGGCGGAGCCCAACGAACGCCTGCAGGCGCTGGTGCGCACCAACGACGGCTTCCAGATCGCCCAGACCGATCTGGAACTGCGGGGCCCGGGCGAACTGCTGGGCACCCGCCAGCACGGCGAAGCTCTGATGCCTGGCGCGGGCGACATGACCCTTCTGTACCGCGCCAGCCAGTGCGTGGAGGAGATCAGCACCGACCCCGCCTTTGCGGAGGAGTGGGAGACGGTGCAAAAACTGGCCGGAGCTTATGTAAGCGAATCCGCCAGACGGGTCTCCGTCAGCTGAACGGCGGTTGAAAACATCTTTGGTTTCGGGTACAATACCCGGGAGGTGATTCCCATGCATATCGTGCTTTACGAGCCGGAAATTCCCCAGAATACCGGCAATATTGCCCGCACCTGCGCCGCGACCGGCTCCGTGCTGCATCTCATCAAGCCGCTGGGCTTTTCGTTGGAGGACAAATACCTCAAGCGGGCCGGGCTGGACTACTGGCGCATGATGCGCTATGAGGTGCATGAAAATTTTGAGGAGCTGCTGGAAAAATACCCCGGCGCGCGGATGCACTTTCTTTCCACCAAAGCGCCCCGAAGCTACACCGAAGCGGCCTACGGCCCGGATGATTTTCTGGTGTTCGGTCGGGAGACCCGGGGTCTGCCGGAAAGTCTGCTCAGCCGGGTCTACGACCGCTGCCTGCGCATTCCCATGGTGCCGGGAGCCCGCAGCCTGAATTTGAGCAATTCCGTAGCTATTGTGCTCTATGAAGCCTTGCGCACGCTGGATTTTCCCGGAATGCAGGAAGCGGGCGCGCTGACGGGCCGGGAGGACGAAAGCGCCCCGTGGATGGATTACGTATGACCGTTCGTTCAATATAGGAACGGAAAACTCAAGCCCTTCGAAAGGAGGAACGGCGGATGGATGATCGAACCAAACGGTATCAGCCCGGGCAGGAGGATGAGCCCATGGAGCTCAACGACGTATTGGAGCCCTATCGTGGCTCCGAAGACGGCGCTGACCGTTTCGCCGATGACGGCGGGGACTATGACCCTTATGCCTACGGAGAAACCAACGACGACCTTGCCTATCAGGACGAAGCCTACGGCGGCGACGACGGCGATGAAGCCGCCGAGGACGCGTGGGAACACGAAGGCCATGTGCGCACCACCATGGGCGTGCTGAACACCTTCAGCGTGCTGCTGGGCGTTTTTGTGATTTTTGTGCTGGTGGCCATGCTGCTGGGGCTATTTTCGTGGCTCAAGGCGGACATTCTGCACTCGCTGACCCTGCTGGAGGGCGGCATCCGCTGACGAGGCCCGCGCATGGCTTTCCATCCGGCGCGGCACACTAAACAGCGGCTTTCGGCCGAAGGAGGAAAGACCATGGACGCTATGGCGCGTTTTCAGCGGGACTGCACCGCGTTTTTTCAGACGCTCTATCCCGGCGGGCAAAGTCCGCTGGTGTTCGGCGCGGGGCTGGCGAAAAAGCCCGTGCTGATGCTGATCGGCGAGGCTCCCGGCGAGCAGGAAGCCTTGCAGGGAAAACCCTTCGTAGGCAAGGCGGGCAAGAATCTGGAAGGCTTTTTGGAAGTGCTGGGGCTGCGCCGCGGCGAAATTTACGTCACCAATACCGTTAAATTGCGGCCCACGAAAATCAGCGCCGCAGGCCGCCGGGTCAACCGTCCCCCCACCCGGGAGGAAAAGGAACTGTTTCGCCCGTGGCTGATGAAGGAGATCGCGCTGGTTCGCCCGGACGCGCTGGTAACGCTGGGTAACGTGGCCCTGCAGAGCTTCATCCGAGACACGGTAGGCCACCTGCACGGGCAGTGGACCCGGGCCGTGGTCTCTCCGCCGGAAAAAGAGGCGTTCACCCTGCCCCTGTTTCCCCTGTATCACCCGGCCTCCATCATCTACAACCCCCACTTGCAGGAGGACTACGGGCGCGACCTTCAGGCGCTCCGGGAATCCCTGCGTGTAAGATCAGACGCCGGGGATGACAAATGAGACCTTTTCCGGAGGAATGGGACGAAAAATCGAGACATTTGGACGCTTCCATGCTACAATGATCCCATCAACCGGGCGAAACGCTCGAAGGAGGAATTGCGGATGGAAGCATTTTTATTGGAGAACCTGCCGATTCTCCTCTGTTTTCTTTTCGGCGTTGTCCTGCTGATCGTCGAAGTCTTTATGCCGGGCTTCGGCCTGCCGGGCATTTCCGGCATCATTCTGGAGGGCGCGGCTATTGTGCTGACCTATCTGTGGCACGGCGGACTGGCGGCGCTGGGCGTGACGGTGTTGATCCTGGCCATTGTGGCCGTGGCCATATCGCTGGCGCTGCGCTCCGCCAACCGGGGGCGGCTGTCCAAGTCCAACATCATCCTCAAGGAAGCGGAAACGGCTGAAAACGGCTACTCCGCCACCAGTGCGGCGGACATGCAGGTCTTCGTCGGGCGAAAGGGCGTGACCTCCACGCCGCTGCGGCCCACCGGGCTGGCGGAGTTCGACGGCGTTCGGCTCAACGTGGCCTCACAGGGGGACTTCATTCCCAAGGATACGCCCGTGATCGTCGATCACGTGGAGGGGGCTTCCGTAGTCGTGCGGCGGCTGCCTCTCCAATAAGGCTTCATTCCCATTTTATCACCGCAAGGAGGAAAGAACATGGATCTTCTCTGGGCTCTTGTCAACTCTTATGGCTACGGCAGCAACAGCCTGTCCGCGCTGTGGATCGTGCTGGTCATCGTGCTGGCGCTGATCGTGGTACTGGTTTTCCTGCGTTTTGTGCCCGTGGGCCTGTGGATCACCTCGCTGGCCGCCGGGGTACACGTGAGCATTGGTTCTCTGGCCGGTATGCGCCTGCGCCGCATCCAGCCCAAGCTGCTGGTCAATCCCCTCATCAAGGCCCGCAAGGCCGGTCTGGACGTGACCCTTTCCAAGCTGGAGACCCACTATCTGGCCGGCGGCAACGTGGATCGCGTCATCAACGCCCTGATCGCCGCCCAGCGCTCCAACATCGAAATGCCCTTTGAAAAGGCTTCCGCCATTGATCTGGCGGGCCGCGACGTGCTGCAGGCCGTGCAGATGAGCGTTACCCCCAAGGTCATCGAGACCCCCGTGGTCGCCGCCATCGCCAAGGACGGCATCGAGCTGCGGGCCAAGGCCCGCGTCACCGTGCGCACCAACATCGAGCGTCTGGTGGGCGGCGCCGGGGAAGAAACCATCATCGCCCGTGTGGGCGAGGGTATCGTCACCACCGTCGGTTCCAGTGAGACCCACAAGCAGGTGCTGGAGAATCCCGACCTGATCAGCCAGACCGTGCTGAACAAAGGTCTGGACGCCGGTACCGCCTATGAAATTCTTTCCATCGACATCGCCGACGTGGACGTGGGCCGCAACGTGGGCGCTCAGCTGCAGATGGAT
>ERZ773147.1446-NODE-1446-length-24779-cov-3.462749_pt1 | contig 24779 bp, 17 predicted proteins | sample MGYA00580851_ERZ773147 | MGnify/ENA primary metagenome ERZ773147 (study PRJEB29015, sample SAMEA2737818) | human gut metagenome | biome: human gut; feature: human-associated habitat; material: faeces | place: China | collected 2012 ... | reverse complement strand
CAGGAGCAATGATCTCTTTCATCGTATCCATGCACTGTTTGCGGATAGCCGGATCTGTCGAGAGGATGAACCCCTGGAAACCAGCACAGATGGCGCTCACTTTGATGTTGCGTCCGTTTAGTGCTTCCTTGATCTCTTTTACACGATCTTTCAGGCCACGTCCGCCCGGTTCGAAACCAACGACACCTAACTTTTCCATCAAGTCAAATTTCTCGTTGAGATTAGCTCCCGGTGCAATCCCTTCCTGAAAGGATATCTTCAACTCGGCTTTGCTGTTTGGACATGATCCCTTTTCTGCCGGACAACCTTCTGTAGAAGCAGCCTTGCCGCCACAGGCAGCAAAAGCTGAACTACCGGCTGCAACAGCAGCGCCTGCCAGAGTTGCTCTTAAAAAGTTTCTTCTGTTCAGTGCCATATTTTATTTTTTCTTTTCATCACGAGGTTTTCCTGGAACCGGAACTGTAAATCCACTCATATCCATCTTGCCTAAGTTCAGGTCTTTCGGAGTATAATCCAAAGGAGAAGCAGTCATTGCATCCCATGTCGTTTCTGCACCGGTGTATGCTGATTCACGTCCCATGATAGCAGCCATGTTGGCAACAGCTGTTTCTGAAGCCTGTTCGATAGGTTTGCCGCCACGGATGCAGTTTACCCAGTTTACATGTTCCAATACATATGGATTTGTCTGTGTATGTGCGTTCTTTTCTGCTTCACCATCGTATTTCCAGATGACGTTACCTGCATTGTCCTTGATTTCCATTTCAGCACTGTTCCAAGAACCTTTTGTTCCTTGGATAAATTCGCTGACGTTAGTGGCACAACCATCAATCTGGCGGCACATACTATGCAAGTGGATGCCGTTTTCCATTGTGAAATCGATGCTGAAGTTATCATACTGGTCGCCCGTAATACGGCGTTGGCGAGAACCGAAACCGACAGCTTTAACCGGTTTCAAGCCGCTGAACCATGTGAATACATCGATGTTGTGCACATGCTGTTCCACGATATGGTCGCCGGAAAGCCATTTCCAGTTTACCCAGTCCTTGATCATGTATTCGCAATCGTTCCAGTCTTTCTGACGTTCGCGGAACCACAACATGCTCTGATTCCAGTAAACTACACCACCCGTAATTTCACCGATAGCACCTTCCATGATCTTCTTGTAAGATTCGACATAGTTGCGCTGGTGATGACGCTGTGTACCTGTTACGACACATAGATTCTTTGCCTGAGCCTGTTTGGCGGTTGCCATAATCGTACGATAGCCTACCGGGTCGACACAAATCGGTTTTTCCAGGAAACAATGTTTGCCTTTTTCAACCGCATATTGGAAATGTACCGGACGGAATACGGGAGGAGTTGCAATAATGACAACATCGACACCGCTATCGATCAATTGTTTGTATGCATCCAGACCAACGAAACGTTTGTCTTCAGGAATATTACATCCTTTTTCTTTCAGCTTGTCGGCCAAAGCGTCTACACGTTCTTTGAATGTATCGGCAACGGCAACGACTGTCACGCCGTTTGCAGCATCCAAGAAGTTTTCTGCTGCACCGGAACCGCGTCCGCCACAACCGATAACACCGGCTTTCAGTTCTTTTCCGTCAGTAGCCTTATCGGGCAATTCCGGAATATAATAAGTTCCAGGTTCTTTCAGAGGTTTGTTTGCAGCTGCACTTTCGCCGCCGCCTGCACATGAGGTTAATACACTTGCACTACCTGTGCCGATTGCACCCAGTGCTCCGGCCATAGCTGTACTTTTTAAAAACGATCTTCTGCTAATACTGTTTTCTTTCTTCATGATATAGTAATTTTTAGGTATCAATTAAACATCTGTTATTTCGCTCCAATTGCCGGGTCCGGTTCGCAAACCACACGGAAACCGATACCGCGGATATCCGAATACCACCAGATACTCTTCGGTTGTTGCGGATCAGTCTTCAACCAGGCATCATGCTTTGTATAATCGCGGGCTGCAGAACGAACGTCTGCCGCATCGGAAGTGTAGTTACCGCCGCGTACAACCCATTCTTCTCCTTCTGTGATTAACGGGTTGGTCACGTTATCGCCCCCTTTGCTGTAAGCCTTCGGATCATATTTGTCGGCACAATATTCCATTACATTACCCAACATATTCTTCAAACCGAACGGGTTCGCTTTCACTTCGCCCGGCTCTTGAGTTCTGTTTTTGCTGTTCTTCGCGTAAATCACGAATGAACTGATGCTGTCTGTTTTTGCATCGAAGAACTTACGCCAGAATCCCTGGTCTGAAAAATCTTTCGGGTTCCCGGTGAAGAAATAAGGAGTTTCCGTTCCTCCACGGGCTGCATATTCCCATTCTGCCTCGGTCGGCAGGCGGTATTTTTTCCCTGTTTGTTTGGACAGCCACTGGCAGAATGTTTCTGCAGCATAGTGTGTCATCGTGATAGCCGGACGGTCACCTGCGCCCCATCCCTGGTCGGGGAATCCGAACGGAGGAGTCGGGCCGGAAATGGCATCGACATCCGGATTGCTGTTATTTGCATATACGGTTTCGGGCGGAGTACGTCCTTCGCTCATGGTTTGTCCGTAGAATGCCCAATACTGATCCCACGTCACTTCTACTTCAGCCATAAAGAACGGACTGACCGTAACGTTTCGGACCGGAGCTTCATCTGCCTTATGGAACGGTTCTTTATCGGTGCTACCCATTTTGAATGTACCGCCCGGAATGGCGACCATTTTGAATGCAACGGCCGTACCCGGAATTTGTTCCGTATAATCGGTAAAAGATGTGACAGGTGTCGCCGTCTTGAAATAAAGGCTGGTATCAACAGTAGCCGTGGCGGCTCCGGGAATACCTGTTAATTTGCCGTGTTTATAATCCGGATTATAGTGTCCGGCGTCGAGGTGGCAGCTGATACACTGTAAATCCAGTTTCTTTTCGTTTTCGTCATAATAAAGGTGAGCGGTAATGCCGTCCTGGTTAATCCCCTCCGGGAACAAGTTCTGATGGCATTCCTTGCAGGATTCGTTCGGAATATATTTGACGGCATGTTCCAGTTCCGACTTGGTGTTCCAGTCGAAATCCGCACTGTCTTTTGTCATGAAGGACCATACGTCTTTCAATCCCAATTTGGCTTTAGCCGTATAATGATTCCAGGTGTCGCTTTGAGGCGGAAGGTGACAAGCCACGCAATGTGTTTTAACGCCGCTTCCGTTATTTACGTGTTTGGAGAGCTTCCAGCTGTCTTCCGCATGAGGATGAACATGGCACATCATACAGGATTTATCGGAAGAAAAATAAACGGATGTTTTATATACGGCAACCATAATGCCTGCCCCGAGAAGTAATCCGACCAAAAGAATGAAGGTTTTTCCTTTGAAAAATCTCCCTTTTTCGGAAGGATAGCGATTAGAATTGTTGTTAGTAGCCATTTGTTTTTATGGTAAACGATTTTACAATTAGTCCTGAATTAGATTTAAAAATCGGCAATAAAAGTAGTCTTTTTCTACATAAAATAAAAGTTTGCACCCACTATTTAACGAAATATGCATAGTGATTATGCTTTTTTACCAATTTTTGTAAAAATAGGAACTTGTCCCCGCTTCTTGAATGGAAATGCGGGGACAGCTCCCTTCATTTATTGCTGTTTATAAATTAGATTGAATCGGTTTCATGATGAAAGAGAATTCATAATCTCCGTAATGGATACGGTATTGTTCCAGTGGAAGCGCTCCCCAGCTGTTGACGCAACCCAATCCCATTTGTACCTTGTCAATACACATATTGGTGTAGTTTGCCTGAGGTACAAGTTCGGAGTGTCTCTGGTCTTTCTGTACTCCGTCGTCAAGTGATTCGATCGAATAATTCAAGGCTGAAGCCGAGAACGGAGCTTCCGAAATGAACATGAGTCCGTTGCCGCCTTTGTTGGTCTGTTTCCACCAACGGATATCCGTTTTGGTCCCTGTTTCCTGCGGGCGGATATAAGAGTAGAACTGTTCGTCTACAGTCTGTCTGTAATTACCCAGGTCGGTGACGTTGTTACGGTCGGAATAGTTCTCGATCGGACCTCTGCCGTAATAGTTGATCTGATCCAAGCATTTAGGCATCTGCATCTGCATGCCGAAGCGGAACATATCGGAAACTTCAGCCGATTTGTCGGCTACCATTTTCTGTGTGACTTTCACTGCGCCTTCGTTGTTGATCGTATAAGTCAGATACAATTTGGCTTTTACTGCATCCATCGTGTATTCGGCATTGACAGTAGCCATGTCGTTTTCGATTTTGTTTGTCAGAGAAACCAGTTTCAATCCCGGTTCTTTCCAGGCGGCATATTTGTTTTGCAGGTTGGCTCCCATATCGTTGTCGGTCGGAGCACGCCAGAAGTTCGGAGTCAGTTTTCCGTCTTCTTTCAGCATCGTCATGCCATTTACATCGTATCTGCACAAGAAACCGTCATGCTTATCGAAGTCCATGCGGAAATTCTCTCCTTCGACGATCAGATAATTGATGTCATTATCTTTAATGGTCGGAATGACAGTCTCAATGTTCACTTGGTGTACATTCTGCAAATCCAGTTTCGGAGCATTGTACGGGCGGATCGTCAACTGGTTTTTGGCTACCGTATAACCGGCAGGCAGCAATGTTTCCGCTTTTTTCAACTTAAAGGCCACATTCAGCAAGAGTTCTTTGCATTTACAAATGCCCTCTGTGCTATAATTCAGTTTTATGGACTTGGTCTGTTGCGGAGCTACTTCCAGGTCTTTGACCATGCCTGTCTGAACCACTTCGCCGTTAGCCAGCAATTCCCATTCTGCATAGTAACCGTCTAGGTTACGGAAGAAGTTTTCGTTGTATACGTTTACGACACCGTTAGCCAGGTCGGAAGGAGTCACCCAGATGGACTGGTAGATATGGCCGACTTCGTGCATATGCGGATTCGGTTTGCGGTCCGGGCTTATCAAGCCGTTGTCCATAAAGTTGTTGTCGGAAGCGTCATATTTGTTCCAGTCGCCGCCATAAGCATAGAAAGGAACGCCGTCTTTTGTTTTCCAACGCAAAGACTGATCAACGAAATCCCAGATAAAGCCACCTTGGTATTTCGGATATTTGCGGATCAGATCCCAATATTCTTTGAATCCCCCTTGAGAGTTGCCCATCGCATGCGCATATTCGCATTGGATAAGCGGTTTGTCGATGTCTCCCTTGCAATATTCTTCACTACCTTTATAGTCGCGGTACATCGGGCAATAGATATCGGTGAATTCGCTTGTCCGTGCCTGTTCGTATTGTACGGCACGTGATTTGTCTTCGTTCTTGATCCAGGTATAACAAGCTTCGAAGTTTGGACCCATGCCGGCCTCGTTGCCTAATGACCAGAAAATGATGGACGGGTGATTATAGCCACGCTGGACGTTGCGCTGGTTGCGTTCCATATGTGCTTTGGCGAACAGCGGGTTTTTAGCCAACGTCTTGTCACCGTATCCCATGCCGTGCGATTCTACATTTGCTTCAGCAACGACATAAATACCATATTTGTCGCAGAGGTCATACCATAAATTGTTGTCTGGATAATGACAAGTACGTACGGCATTGATGTTGTATTCCTTCATGACCTTGATGTCCTGGATCATGCGCTCCGGCGATACGACGTAACCTCCGTCCGGATCCATTTCGTGCCGGTCGGCTCCCTTGAACAAGACTGGTTGTCCGTTTACCAATATCTGGGCGTTTTTCAATTCGATCTTGCGGAAACCGACTTTCACCGGAATAACCTCAGTCGTGTTGCTGCCGTTTTTCAAAGTGGCGATCAGTGTGTAGAGAACCGGAGTTTCGGCAGTCCATTTCTCAGGATTGCTTATTGCCATGTCGGTGGAAACTTTGCCCGAACCTTTGACCGACGAAGTAGCGACTTCTTTGCCGGCCTTATCTAACAGTTTCAGGTCGACTGTCCCGCTGCCTTTCAGGTTCAGGGAAACATTTAAAGTACCGTCTTTATATTGTGCATCCAAATCCGGAGTCACGCGGATGTCCTGAATGTATTTCGGAGTGCGGGCATAGAGGTAGCAGTCGCGGCCCACTCCGGAGAGGCGGAGGAAATCCTGGTCTTCCAGATAAGTGCCGTCGCACCAGCGGAACACCTGGAATGCGATCAGGTTTTTCCCTGGTTTCAGGTATTTGGTCAGATTGAATTCGGCTTCAAGTTTGCTGTCTTCACTGTAGCCGACGAATTGTCCGTTCACCCAAAGATACATGTTTGATGTGACAGAACCGAAATGAGCGAATATCTCTTTCCCTTTCCAGTCTGCCGGAACCATGATCTCTTTACGGTAAGAACCTACGTGGTTGTTTTCCGTAGGAACTTCAGGCGGGTTGTTCTTGAACTGGCTTCTCCAAGGATACCCGACATTCACATAGATCGGGTCGCCATAACCGTTCAGTTCCCACAAGCCGGGTACTTTCAGATTATCCCATCCCTTGTCGTTGAAGTTCACCTGATAAAAATCTGTCGGGCGCATATCTGCATTTTTTACCCAGAAGAATTTCCAGTTACCGTTCAAGGTCATAAAATTCCCGGATGATTCCTTACATCCTTTCAATGCACTGTTTTCGTCTTCGTATGCGAAATAGTTGGTGTGCATGGGAGCTCTGTTGATCTCATTTACGTTAGGATCTTTCCACTCGTTTTTTTGAGCGAAAGCTGCCGTCCCGAGCAGGGACAGGCAGCAAGCAAGTACGTTTAGTTTCATAAGATGTTATTTATTTACGGTTTTTCAGGATTTCAATCAATCCATTTTTGCCATTTTACATTATCGTTATATCCGGCTTCCACCATTGTTTCAATGAATTGCATACCTCTTACGCCATCGTATACGGTCGGGAAATCCAAGCAGTCTCCACTGGGTGTTTCTCCGTTTTTGATAGCTCTGACGGTAAGTGAGAAATTGCGGTAGATATTGGCAAAAGCTTCGATAAAACCTTCCGGATGTCCTGCCGGAGTTCGGGTATTCCACAGGGCTTCGGGGGTCAGGTAGCCGTTGTTGCCAATATTCAATATTTCAGTCGGGCGGTCTCTCCATTTCAAGGTCAGCGTGTTCGGCTCCATCTGGCGCCATTCCAGTCCGCCTTTTTCACCATAAATACGGATGCGGATATTATTGGCTTCGCCAGTTCCGATCTGTGTTGCGGTCAAGACGCCTGTCACACCGTTTTCGTAGCGAAGGAATGCCGCCCCGTCGTCATCGATCGGACGTCCGGGAACGAATGCCTTCAGGTCGGCACATAGTTCTTTGACTTTCAGTCCGGTAATATATTCGCTCAAATGCCAGGCATGTGTTCCGATATCCCCTATACAACCGGCTTTGCCGGAACGTTTCGGGTCTGTGCGCCATCCGGCATTGTTGCCACCTAGCAATTCGATACGTTCGGAAAGCCATCCTTGCGTATATTCTACATAGACGCGGCGCAATTTTCCGAGTTCGCCTTTCGCGATACGGGCTTTCGCCTCTTTTACTGCCGGATAGGCCGAGTATACATGTGTCAGAGCCAGCACTAATCCGGTCTCTTCCACTTTTTTCTGTAGTTGTTTGGCCTCTTCGAGTGAGAACGTCATCGGTTTATCCACGACCACATGGAACCCTCTTTCAAGAGCCATCATAGCTGGTTCGAAATGCCAACGGTTGGGAGTCACGATCGTGACAAAATCCATCCTTTCTCCTTCCGGTAAGGTCATTTCGTGTTCGAACATTTCTTGGTAAGTGCTGTAAATCCGGTCTTCCGGCAAAAAGTACGATAAACCGGAGCTTTTGGATATCTCAGGGTCTACGCTGAAACATCCGCAAACTAATTCGATCTGATTGTCCATAAAGGCTGCGCGACGGTGGATCGCCCCGATGAAGGCGTCACTACCTCCTCCAACCATTCCCATTCTTAATTTTCTGTTCTTCATGATATTATTAAATTAGCAATTCGGTGAATTGAGATATTGCCCAAAGTTACAAAATGTTGTAATAAGTGCAATGTGTTTTGCAATAAATAATTTGTTATGCGAAGTGTATATGTCATATACAAAAAAAACTTGATTCCGAAAATCAATATCACTGTATCACTTTTTATTTTTAACTGACTGTATATTAGTATGATGATATGCAATTGGTGCTTGGAATATCTATCACGCTCATATCACTCATGTGTCACTGTTTTTTGAAGAAGAAAAGTCTTTTTTAGGACTTGCTTAGCTCAACTACCTGATATATAGTACCTCTATTGCTTCTTTTCGAAGGAATGCCGTTTCGCTTCAAAAGACGTCCGAAGTTGGAAATGACGGTTTTTGTGTAGCTGAAATCACGTTGTTTCTGCTTGATCCGCCCTAAAATCTCTATCGACAGAAGAAATTCGCCTACCTCATTCTTTTTCGGGAGTCGGAAATATTGCAGGAACAGTTGTTCTTCGGGCGGTATTTGCTGGAATTGCCGGTTGTTGGCGACTATTTCGGTTTCTTCCTCGTGTGTGAACCAGTAGCGTTCGCCGTTAGCCAATGCTTCCATCGCCTGTGCATACAGCTGCTCGTAGTCGATCGGTTGTATATAATCGATGGTGTCTGTGACTTCGATGCAAATGAAACGTCGGCTACCGGTCGGGTCGGTCAGGATATTGAAGTTGTTGCTTGTCGCGATGAATGTGGCGTAACGTCTTAAATTCCTGTTGGCCGTCTGATAGGGCAGCCGTGTACTGACATTCGCTTTTTGCAGGATATGCTTCAGGTAACTTTGGTGCGTATCCTTGACGGAATCGAACTCGTCTATGTTTACCAGGGCATAGCGGTGCAAAGCCAACTCCGTATCCCGGCGCTTGCTGAAATCGATGCTGTCTGTGTAGAACTGCCGCAGTTCGGGAGGCAGGATGTTCAGGCAATAAGTCGATTTGCCGCATCCCTGGTCGCCGACCAGTAGGGGAGTAGTGCTGTTGCCATGTTCCCGGTCCAACCCTAACCAGTGCGCTACCATACTGAGGAACCATCTGTGGAAGTGGTCTGCCCATCGGATATTGTTGCAAGGTACGCGTTTGGCAAGCTTCCGGATATGATCTTTGCCATCCCATTTGGGCAGATGTCCGAGATATTCTTCTATCGGGAAAAAAGTGGGTATGTTGTCCGAGTAAACATATCGTTCGATGTCTTTATCCCAGACGTTCAACCCTTCTTTGTGCGCTTCCGTACAGATGGAGTTGCGGACTTCGCGGGTGAAAGGGCTGAATGTGAAACGTAGGAGCGATTTGTCTCGGTATTCCACTTCGCCACTCATCTTGTTGTTTCTGATTTCGTAACGGCGCAGCATGAATTCTTCTAATTGCAAAGTCAGCGACATGATTTCAGGCATGAATGTTTTTCCGGCGAGCGCTTCTTTCAGTGTGTAGACAGATCGGAAAGTCATGCGGATTTCCATCTCTTTGGATCTCAGATCGTTGTAAAGCAGTGTGCATTGTACGGCATCCTCTTCCGGGATACCGGCTTTCAGGCAATTATCGGCTAATAGGGTAAAGACCGGCTTGAGATCCCTGTCTTTTATCTGTCCTGATTTTCGGATGGCGTCTACCATCGCTATGCTGAACAGTGTAGCGATCCGATAGTTGCGTGACATACCGGGCATTAGCCTTTGAAGTGGTTCGGATGGTTCTTCCGGGACGATACGGATCTCTTCCGAATCCGCCATCCGCATCGGTTGCTCGATCCGGATGGCGATGGCATCGGGGTTGTATACCGGCTGCGGATCGTAGCTCATGCGGCATCCGTGCTGTAGGACCGGTTCTTTCAGTGTGATGTTACGTCCTAATTGTGGCTGGTAGTATTTGACTGCCGTCAAGTAGGCTTGCGAGTGGAATCGTTTGACCTGTTCGGGTGAGCGTGGAAGCGTCCCGTCCGGCAGTGTGAACGGGATCACTATTTTCACGCTTTTCCCACTAAAGCCGACGAATGCCAGTAGCGTTTGCGGCATCATGGCGGCTTGTTGCCGGATTTGTACCGCTTCTTGCAAGTCGGAAAGATGGTTTACTTCGAGCAGCACCAATCCCGAATAGTCGCGCATGGGCGGGGCGGGTTCGCCTGTCTTGCGGAAAGTTCCTCCGAAAACGACCACCGGAAGTTTCTGTATGTAGCTGTTTTGCGTGCCGGGCAGTGCAAACATGGCTTTGTCGCGTGTGGTGCTGACCGGTTTGTTGAGATTCTCTGTTCGTAGGGCAGCCTGCAGTTTTTCCATTTCGACGGAACGCATGACGAGCGTCTCCTTTTCATATCGATATAACGTTACCTTCATCTTTGATTGTTTTTTATCATGAATTTCTACTTGCAAATCATTTCCACCTTTCAAACTTGAGTCTTTTCATGAACTTCTTCATTTCCGGATCAGCCTTGATGCATAGCCGTTTAGCTTTCACGCGATGAGGCGTGCAGTCTTTTGGGTTTTCATATCCTTCACTTCCGGCCGAGAGGAACAATGTTCCTATGCCGTGAAGGTTTATGGTGTACCCCATATCCAGTTGGAACTGGATTTCGCGTCCGATTTCGATTATGGCCGCCAGTATTTCGCCTCTTGAAAGCGTGCACCGGGTAGAGATACATGTAGCCAGTTGTTCGGTCGATACTTGTCCGGATGTTACCGGGACACCATAATAGCGGATTTTTTCTGTTTCTCCGCTTTTGTCCACTTTGGGACGTACTACATAAGCGTGTGACATAAGCTGTATTTTTGATAAAACCAATGAATAAAACTGAGAGAAGTGCCTGATTAACTTTCTTTACACCCGGATTTACATTTCTGAACACCCGGGTGACGGCGGTCTGTACATGGGGGTGTAGGGGGTGGAAACATCCGGATGTATGTGACCTTAAGTCCTTACAAAGATAATAAAAATATGGAGAAAATGCAAGAAAATCAATGGTTTTTTTAAAAATAAATGAGACTTGTTTTAATACACAGTCAACCAAAATCAGGACGAGACAAGTGATGGATGGTGATAGGGAAGTGATACATAAAAAAGGGCATGTATCACTTCTTTATCGGTTGATAATTAATATGATATCATGAAAAAGTGATAGAGTGATATTACAAAATATACACAAGAAAAAATAGGGAGGAAGTTTTTTACTTCCTCCCTAGTCTGATTGTTTAGGAGTAGATATTATTCGTAATACGGGTTTTGTATGATTGCCGGATTACGTAAAGTCTCTTCTAACTTGATTGGTGCGAAATACATCTTGTTGTCCCATTTTCGTTTCTCAATATAGTTCAGATTGAGAACTGTCCAGGTGTAATTATAGACTTCTTCGTCATGAACATACGGTAAAGATGCTGTCTTGCCCGGTTTTAAACGGCCGACAATTGATACACCGGTTAATTTCTTGTTTCCGATTTCCGGTGCAATCATCCAGCGACGTATGTCATAATAACGTGAATGTTCATAAGTTAATTCGACACGACGTTCATGGCGCAGGAATTCACGCAGATCACTTTGGTTGAATGTTTGTCCGCGAACAGCCAATGTGGCTTTGGTATCCGGCCGACCGATACGTCCACGGATAGCGTCTATATAAATGACTGCTTCATCCAATTTGTTTAATTCGATACAGGCTTCGGCTGCAATCAGATACATTTCGGCTAAGCGGATGTAAGGCATCGGACAAGTTTGGAAGTTGTGTTCGTTGGCTGCTACAGAACCGTCGATCAATTTCTTTTCCAAATAGCCGGTGTAAGTACCATTCCAGTTTTCGATCTGTCCCATACGGGTATCAACGCCGACCATACCATTGAATTTTTCCTGCTTGATGGGATTGTTATCGTCATCAACTGAATATATGGCATTGACGTTATTGCCGCCTTCACTTAATTCATAATAACCGAATTGCAGGTTACCCAGTGGAGTCGCATCGAACACGGCTCCATCGGAAGCTCTGGGGCGTCCCCACTCTGCACCATCATAACCGATAGTTGCATAGAAACGTGGTTCACGGTTCATATACGGATTTTCGGTGGTTGATTCACCCGGTTTCAATAGCGTATTCGGGATTTTACCTTCTTCTGTTTCGAAAGCCATCACCAAGTCATGTGTCGGAGCTGTTCCGGCCCAGTTGTGATAACCGTTCGGCCCATGCAATAGGGCTACACGGTTACGAACCCAGTTGTCGGCATTCAAATCTTTGTTTACATACTGTTTCGACCAGATAGTCTCTTCGTTGTTCGTGATAATGATGTTATGGAATTTTTCTGCAATTTCCTTGATGGTACCGGCATTACAGTCAATCAAAGAGTAATTGCTGTCATTGATAACATCTTTAGCGGCATCTAATGCTTGTTGATATAATGCTTGACGGTCACCTGTATATTGGTTACACTCTAATTTATTGACGGTACGATCAGCAAACAATGGGCTGGCTACATGCAGTAACAGACGTGCTTTTAATGCTTTAGCTGCTCCTTTGGTAGCACGACCTAAATTGACACCGGTTTGTTGTTCAGGTAATAGGCTGGTAGCTTGTTCGATGTCTTTCAGAATAAAATCCATTACATCCGCAACATTGGCACGTGGTAAATTTAAGGCCGAAGCTTCTTCAATGCTATACACTTTGTCTACGATGGGTACGCCACCGAAACCACGGAGCAACTCAGTGTAGATATATGCCCGAAGGAAATAAGTTTCTCCTTTCAATATATTCAAGTCTACACCGGTCTTTTCAGGAACGTTGTCGATATTTGCCAAAACCAGATTGGCACGATAGATTCCTTTGTATTGCTTGCTCCATTTGAACGGGCAGTCGTCACGGTCGTAAGCGCCCAAGTTGCTCGGTGAGACGGTCGCCTCGTTGATATCGCGGCATCCGTATACGTGCGTAAAGAAAGCATCATCTGTCCAGGCGTCTGGATTTACTTCTTGTGCTATGTCGCATACGTACGAATAGACATCGTTGACAACCGTTTTTGCTAAATCTGCATCCGACCAGACTGTTGCTTCGTCATACTGGTCTTCAGGTGTGAGGTCCATGAAGTCGGAACAAGAACTAAGTGAAAGTGTCAGTCCCGCTGCTGCCGAAAGGCAGATATATTTCAATTTTGTTTTCATAATAATTATCTTTTAAAATGTTGCTTGAACTCCGAAGTTGATGATTTTTCTCAAAGGATAGCCTCCTAAACTGGCGTCACGCTGTTCTGGGTCTGCATCTTTAACACCGTCGATGGTAATCAAGTTGGTCCCGTTGGTGTAAAGACGCAAATTGGAAATGCCCGCTTTTTTCAATCCTTCGAAATTGAATGTATAACCCAATTCAATATTTTTCAGACGTAGGTAGTTGGCATTTCTCATGAAATAGGTATTGTCGTTGTTGATCCAATACTGGTTTTCACGGTCCCATGTACGCGGTCCTTCCGAATACGGATTTTCCGGTGTCCAACGTTTGTCGTAGTCGCTCTTCAAGAAGTTGCCAACTAAGCCTGACCATGTCTCGATATACACTTCAGCCCCGGTTGCTCCCTGCCATAACATCATCAAATCGAAGCCTTTCCACTTGGCTGTCAGGGTCAGACCGGCAACAAAACGAGGTTCCTGGTTCTTCTCTGGACGGATACGATCCAAACCATCTATTTTACCGTCACCATTCATATCTTTAAAACGGATGTCACCCGGAACGGTGTTGTCTGAATATAATAACCCTTTTGCACGTGCTTCATCAATTTCTGCTTGTGTATGGAAAATGCCGTCTGCAACGTAGAGTAACATATTGCGGCTACCTACCGGTCTGCCGGTCGAGAATTGGTATTCGGGCACATTTTGTACTTCATCCCAAAAAGTGATTTCGTTGCGTGCATACGTCATGTTCAGAGATGCTCCGTATTCGACTTCTCCGATCTTATCCTGCCAGCTGACCAATGATTCGAAGCCTCTATTCTTCATTTCTCCCAGGTTTTCACGAGGTAATGTGATACCGGTGATTTCAGGCAGAGAAGCATTACGGGAGATCAGCATGTTGGTTCGTTTGTGATAGAAAACGTCTGTTTCCCAACTCAGGCGATTCTGCAAGAATTTGAAGTCTAAGCCGACATTGTAAGTTGTACCCACTTCCCAAGTGATATTCGGGTTGGGAGTACGGCTCGGATAGAGACGTTTGTTTTCCTGGCCACCGAATACAGTACCGGCATTGTTGAATGCGTAAGTAGTCAGATATTGGATGGAGTGGTCATAGTTGCCATCTCCATCTACCAATGCATCGTTACCTGTCTGAGAAACTGAACCACGCAGTTTGAAGTAATCGATAAAGCGGATATTATCTTTCCACCAATTTTCTTCAGAAGCACGCCAAGCTAAAGAAACGCCGGGGAAGAATCCATAGCGGGTCTCTTTCGGGAAACGGTAAGAACCATCTACACGCCAAACAAATTCGAATAAGTAGCGTTCCAAGTAGTTATAAGAAGCACGTCCGAAATAGTTCAATCGGGTTTCTTTCCAAGAATAACCTCTTGCAGACTGCCCTTCTTCACCCCCTAAACTCAATTCCGGTTTGGAATCGGAGATGAAACCTTGACGGAATGCCCATGTTTCTTCGTATTGCTTTTTCTGTCCTTCCATACCGAAAGTAACACCTATAGTGTGTTGTCCGAATGTACGATTGTAGTCGATTAATCCGTTTAGCATCCAACCGATTTGCTCACTGTGTTTACGTTCCAATTGTGGAGTGTCCAACCATTGTTTGGATGCACTCAATCCTTCGCTCCCTTCAGTTGTTCCATCCCATGTGTACAAGTACACCGGTTTTTTCATCAAACGGCGGTTTTGGAAGTGGATGTCGTAAGAACCGTTTCCGCGTAAAGTTAGACCTTCGATCCAAGGTACTTTTATATTGACTGACAAATTGTTTTGGATGTACTGGTTCTTATAGTGGTCGAAACCTGCCAAGTCAGTGCTGGTTACAGCCGGGTTGTCACCGCGTTCAACTGCAGGTCCCGGTTCGCCTGAAGGCCACCATGCTACCTGGTCGGGACGAGAACGACGGGCTGCACCAAAAATATCACCTGCTCCTTTAGCCGGATATTTAGTGTCCTCCAAGCGGGCTGTTACACCTAATTGGAAATCAACATACTTACTGGTCTTGACATCCAAGTTCGTACGCAGACTGTACTGATCGTATCGATTGGCGGAATTTCTGTACAAACCGTCTTCACCATTAGCTCCGAAGTTTGCGTAATATTTTACTTTTTCTGTACCACCTGATACGCCGATGTCTGCACGATATAGCGGAGAGGCGCCTTTTACGATTTCATCAAACCAGTCGGTGTCTGGATATTTCCACGGATTGGCGTGTGTGCGGAAACCTTCGAGTTGTTCGTCAGAGAAAGAGCCCGGAAGAACTTCGTTCAACATGGTTGCATATTCGTATGAATTAGTCATTTTGGGTAAACGGGTTGGTTGTGAGAAACCTGCACTTGCGTTAAATGAAACAACTGGTTTACCTTCTTTTCCGCGTTTTGTTGTAATTAAAATTACACCGTTCGCTGCACGTGCACCATAGATGGCGGCAGATGCGTCTTTCAATACGGAGATTGATTCAATTTCAGTCGGGTTCAATCGGTTCATACCACCATCACGGTCGGGCACACCATCGATTACAACCAATGGGTCATTACTGCCTAAAGAATTTGTACCACGTATACGAATTGTGGTACCGCCACCACCCGGTTCATCAGCTGTCTGAAAACCGATAACACCTGGCATACGGCCTACCATGCCGTTGGTAAGGTTGGTTGTCGGTGAGGCTTTCAGTTCTTCGCCGGATACACTGGCAACAGAACCGGTTACAGTCACTTTCTTTTGTGTGCCGTAGCCGACTACTACGACTTCTTCCAGTTTTTGAGTGTCTTCTTTTAAAGTTACATTGATCGTTGATTGGTTACTTACTGCAACCTCTTGAGTTTGATAGCCGATGTAAGAAAAGACGATAGTTGATTTGGAGGGAACTTCCAATGTGTAATTGCCGTCAATATCGGTGATTATACCGATTGTTGTCCCTTTTACTGATACGTTGACACCGATTAAGGGCTCACCGGTCGCATCCACAACAGTTCCTTTTATAGTCTTTTGTTGTGCGAATGCCGTTGCTGTAAACATGATGCAAAGCATAAAACAGCCGAGCATCCTGAATAAATGGTTTAAAGAATATCTTTCCATGTGTTTGGATATTAAATGAATATAAGGTTAAAAAACTAATATGGATATTGCTATCCAGCTAAAAAAACGGAATTTAGAGATGATAGATCATAGGCAACATGTATTAGGTGGAACATATATTTTAGATAAAAATTTACACATTTGATTATATCTTTATAGGTTAACAACTCTCTTGATTGATTTAAGAATGAGTTTTGTAAACACAATCCTCGTTAATAGTTTTGAATTGTATCAGCAGCAAAGATATTGCAAAATGTTATATATGCAAAAATAATCGCAATAAAATATTACGATGTATGCTTATTTTCTTCTTAGACAATTGTTAATTTGAAAGTATGAACAGTATATTGGAGAATATAGATACAATTCGAAGAAATAGAGGCTATTCGCAGGAATATCTTGCTATGCAGATTGGTATGAAGCAGGCTGGATTTAGCTTGATCATGTCGGGTGAACGCGAATTGAAATATAATACGCTATTGCAAATTGCAAATGCTTTGCAGATGTCTGTAATAGATGTTATTACATTTCCCGATAAATATGTTATGGCGAAAGGAAATGGAACATCGACCGAAGCTGTTCTGCAAATAAAATTGGACAGCGATAAAAAAGATCAGATATTGAATATTGTGTTTGGGGAACAGATTGCGGAATTGTTGAAATCGAAATGATTTCCTTTTGGCACGGAAGGAGAGGCTCGAACTCCCGACACCTGGTTTTGGAGACCAGTGCTCTACCAACTGAGCTACTTCCGTGTTTGCGGGTGCAAAGGTAAGAGAATATTCTATAATTCCAACTATATGTACGAAAAATAGTTGATGAAACCACTTATTTTCTCGATTCTTTGGTGATTCCCGGAATTTCTTTCCTATCTTTGGTGTAATAGAGTTGTTAATCGGGTATATAATTATACAAACAATCGACAAAGACATGAAAGACGAATTAGACATGAATGCCAACCTTTTGGTTGAGTTCCTTCAGAAGCCATCTGCCGAATTTACAAAGGCGGATATCGTATCGTACATTAAAGAGAAGAATATCCGGATGGTGAACTTTATGTATCCTGCCGGTGACGGGCGCTTGAAAACATTGAATTTTGTTATTAACAATGCTGCATATCTGGATGCAATCCTGACCTGCGGGGAACGTGTGGACGGTTCTAGCCTGTTTTCGTTTATCGAGGCGGGTAGCAGCGACTTGTATGTGATTCCGCGTTTCCGTACGGCGTTTATCGATCCTTTTTCCGAATTGCCGACGTTGAGCATGCTGTGCTCGTTCTTTAATAAGGATGGCGAACCGCTGGAAAGCTCGCCTGAATATACGCTGCACAAGGCAAGCAAGGCGTTTTCGGATGTGACAGGTATGCAGTTCGAGGCGATGGGAGAGCTGGAGTATTATGTGATTGCGGATGAGGAAGATTTGTTCCCGGCAACTGATCAACGCGGATATCATGAATCGGGGCCTTATGCGAAGTTCAACCAGTTCCGTACGCAATGTATGCAATATATCGCACAAGCGGGAGGACAGATAAAATACGGGCATTCGGAAGTTGGTAATTTTACCTTGAATGGTAAAATATATGAACAGAATGAGATTGAATTCCTGCCTACGCGGGTGGAAGATGCCGCCGACCAGTTGATGATTGCCAAATGGGTGATCCGTAATCTGGCATACGAGTACGGGTTGAACATTACGTTTGCTCCGAAGATCACGGCTGGAAAAGCGGGTTCCGGTCTGCATATACATATGCGTATTATGAAGGATGGCAAGAATCAGATGTTGCAGGATGGCGTTTTGTCGGAAACGGCTCGTAAGGCAATTGCCGGCATGATGAAGTTAGCTCCGTCCATTACGGCTTTCGGCAATACGAATCCGACTTCTTATTTCCGTCTGGTTCCTCACCAGGAGGCTCCGACGAATATTTGCTGGGGCGACCGTAACCGCTCTGTTTTAGTGCGTGTTCCGTTGGGGTGGGCTGCCAAGAAGGATATGTGTTCGCTGGCAAACCCGTTGGAGGCAGATAGTCATTATGACACGACGCAGAAGCAGACGGTCGAAATGCGTTCGCCGGACGGATCGGCCGATTTATATCAGTTGTTGGCGGGACTGGCGGTCGCTTGCCGTTACGGGTTTGAAATCCCGGATGCGTTGGATATTGCAGAAAAGACTTATGTGAACGTGAATATTCATCAGGAAGAAAACAAGGCTCGTTTGGAAACATTGGACCAACTGCCGGATAGCTGTGCCGCCTCTGCCAAACGCCTGCAACAGCAGAGGGGGATATTCGAACAGTATAATGTCTTTAGTCCGAGCATGATTGACGGTATCATAAAAAAACTGGAAAGTTATGATGACACGACATTACGTGAAGACCTGAAAAATGATCCGGAAGGAATGCTTGAACTGGTAAACCGGTATTTTCATTGCGGATGATGGTTACTTTAGGATCAAGCCGAAAGTGACTGATTTATATCATCTTTAAATCCTCGAACATCTGTTTATATACTGCGGCCTTTTCCTCTAACGGCTTGGGGTAAGCCCGGGAGGAAGAAGGCATGCGGTAGAGATGGAAAATGCGGCTCGACAGGGTGAAACGGGAGTAGGAGCCGACTTTGGGTTCTTCAACCGGAGGCAGCGTGGCGATAAGCGTGTCCATTGCCTTTTGACCTGTTACGACGATTGCTTCGCATTCTGGTATTTTGGCCAGAACCTCAACCGGGTTCAACGGTGTGACCACTTGCAGGAAGTTGTCGGAAGCATTATTCTTTAAACGGATGATTTCCATAGCCGTATCACCGATTCCGATCCCTTTTTCCCGGCAGAAGGCTTTTGCTTTCTCTTCACTGAAAGCTTTTTTGGTTTCTAAGAAATATTCTTTATCGTTATAGAAAACCAGTCCGAGTATCCGCCACATGTCGTTTTGGATATTCGGATAGTAGAAATTCATCGACCAGCGTGCACGCGGAGGTGGGAAACTGCCCAGCATCAATAATTTCGTGTTTTCCGGGAGGAAGAACCCTAACGGATGTTGCTCTATCGGCTGAGTGGCTGGCGTTTTCATTATTTTACCAGGTTGTTCCATTCGTCCGCTTTGAAACCGACCAAAACTTGATTTTCACTGATCAGCAAAGGGCGCTTGATCAATTTGCCGTCCGAAGCCAGCAAAGCGATCTGTTCCGCTTCGCTCATCGCAGGCAGCTTGTCCTTCAATTTCATCTCCTTATAAACCAGTCCGCTGGTGTTGAAAAAGTTTTTCAAAGGAAGCTTGCTGCGTTTGATCCATTCTGTCAGTTCTTCGACAGAAGGATTGCGATCGATGATATGACGATCCTCGTACGTTATTTTATGCTCATCCAGCCATTTTTTTGCATTTCGGCAGGTGTTGCATTTCGGGTATTCTAAGAACAGGTAGCTCATATAGTCACGGTGTTATTTGTCTTCTTTCTTCTGTCTTTTGGCATCTTCTTTGGCCATCAGCACGACATTGTACACGAAGTCGGTCATCCATTCTTCCGAATAGCCGAGCGTTTCTTTGTATTTCCGTATTCTCCAGGCGACTTTCTGAACACTGACATCTTTCCATTCCGAACGGGTTACAATCTCATGGATGGTCTTTTGTGTCTGCGAATATAACAGTTTCTTCACTAGCATGGAGAAGCGGAATTTCCATTGCATCAGGTTGTCGAGCAGGGAGAACAGGTCGTTGTTGAATCCCTGATACATGATGAAATAGGATTTGATGTCGTTCTGCGTCTTGCAGTTCTTTTTGATGGAGGCATCGATTTCCTTGAAGAAGTTTTCGTTCAGCCCGTATTCTTGCATTAGGATTTTGCGGGAACGGGATTTCTCGGCTATGCCCAACTTGTTGTTCTGAGTCGGGATCTTAAGCATCCGTTTGAACAACGCCATATCGTTCAATATATTGAGGTTGGTGATACCTAACTGCACAGCCATTACCGCCTGGTAATACACGCGGATCAGCGTAACGAACTCCTCTACGGAGCCTTTCGATACGACTTCTGTTTCTTCTTCTTTCTTCTTGAATAGTTTGGAAATGAAATTCATTGTGTATATTTATATTTATTGCCGACAAATATAATAAGAATCTTTTTATATGCCTAATAGTACATTTTGTAGGATGTAAACAGCGGCTCCCGACAGATAGCCGGCCAGTGCGAGCAACGAGATTCTTTTTAGATACCAGATGAAATTGATCCCTTCCAGTCCCATAACGACAACTCCGGCAGCAGAACCGATGATCAGCATGCTGCCACCCACGCCGGCACAATAGGCTAGGAATTGCCAGAACACGCCGTCTTGTACGAAATTGGCTATATAAGCCGGATCAGCAGCCGTAGCGACCATCGCATCCGAGGCAACGGGGTACATTCCGATAGCACCGGCGACGAGCGGAACGTTATCGACGATGGCGGAGAGCGTTCCGATAATCAGGTTGACGGCATATACATTGCCGATCGTATCGTCCAACCAGAGGGAAAAACTGCCTAAAACACCACTGCAACGCAGTGCGTCCACAGCCAGTAAGATACCGAGGAAGAACATCAGAGTAGCTCCGTCTATACGGCTCACTACTTTCGATAAACGGAGTTTCAGGTCCTCGTTGATCGGAGTTTTCCGGTACATCAATTCAGTGAATATCCACAGGATACCGACTCCCATCAAAATCCCCATGAAAGGGGGCAGGTGCGTGATCGTTTTAAACACTGGGACGAACAGCAGACAGAACACGCCAATGCAGAGGATCGCCAGTTTTTCGTTCGCTTTCAATACTTTTAATAGAAGGTTGTCACGGTTTTCCTCAAAAGCGTTGGGAGGCGTAACTTTGCCGTGCAAATAGCGGGATATGATCAATACTGGGACTAATGCCGATACGAGGCTCGGTAAAAAGAGATGCGGGATCGTTGCCGAAGTCGAGATATTTCCCCTTACCCACAGCATGATCGTTGTCACGTCGCCGATGGGCGACCAGGCCCCGCCGCTGTTGGCGGCAATCACGATGATGCTGCCGAAAATCCAGCGCTCCTTATAATTGCCGATCAATTTTCGGATCAGCATGACCATGACGATGGAAGTAGTCAGGTTATCCAGGACTGCTGACATGAAAAAGGTGATCGTAGCAATGACGAACAATAACTTCCGCTTGCTGTTGGTGGTGATGCGGTTGGTGATGAACATAAACCCTCCGTGAGAATCGACGAGTTCTACGGTGATCATCGCCCCGATCAGGAAGATCAAAGTCTCTGCGATCTCACCGATACTATCCAGTATCTGATGGTCGATGACGAAACGGATACACTGGTCTGCATAGGGCAGATCCTTTATGAATGGGAATGCGTCTAAAAAAAGTTTAAATTCTTCGGCTGAAGCGGTCGGAATAAATTGAGGGGCCCCCAATGTATATAAAACCCAAAGGATTGTTCCAGTCAGGAGTGCTGTTCCCGCTTTATTGATTTTTAGCGGATGTTCCAGAGCGATAAGTAAATATCCTATCAGGAACACGATGATCATTGTTGTCAACATAGTGTATCTGTTAAAATTTATCTAAAGCGGCAAAAATAATAATTTATTATAAAAGGGAACATATTTGTTAAGAGGATTGTTTAAAACAGCTTGGCATATATTGTTGAATCGTCTGCCGGATAATCTGGTTTTCCCTTCTGATAATTGGATTTTTCCGCCGTAGTTGTTGTTTGCCGACAATTGTCAGCAGGCAACTGTTTCGGCATGAATATACGAAATAATCCCATCCATCGTGCTTGATCTTTTTGTATCTTTGTCCTGCATTTAAAGCAGATATGAATATATGATAAGTTATTTACAAATAGATAAGTTGACTAAAAGCTTCGGCGATTTGGTTTTATTCGAAGATATCACTTTCGGAATCGCGCAAGGGCAGAAGGTCGGGCTGATAGCTAAGAATGGTACGGGGAAAACGACTTTGCTAAATATTATAGCCGGAAAGGAGGATTATGACAGCGGGGCGGTTGTGTTCCGAAATGATCTGCGGGTTGGCTACCTGGAACAGATGCCGCATTATCCGGACGGCCTGACTGTTTTGCAAGCGTGTTTCTACTCTCCGAACGAGACGGTGCGTTTGATCGCCGAATATGAGCAGGCGATGGCAAGCGGCGATCATTCCAATCTCGAAGATATCCTGCTTAGGATGGATAACTTGAAAGCCTGGGATTATGAACAGCGTACCAAGCAGATTTTGGGACAGCTGAAAATCCATAACTTCGACCAGAAGATGGAAACGCTTTCCGGCGGGCAGTTGAAAAGGGTGGCTTTGGCAAACGTGTTGATCACCGATCCCGAATTGATCATCCTTGACGAGCCAACCGCCGCACTTGATCCGATTGCGGAATATGAACTCAACAAAACGATTGAAGCGGCGGCAAAAGACCGCACGGTAATCTTTATTTCACACCGGCTTTCAACGACAAGAATGGCGGATCGGATTTATCTGTTCGATGGAGGAAAAATCACGGAACAGGGCAGCCATGAAGAGCTGATGAAACAGGACGGAACATATGCGAAAATGTTCCGTGTGCAGGCGAAGAAATATCAGGGATGAAGAAAAACTTTCCTGGTTGCTTGATGAGTCCATGGTGTGGAATTGTCGTTCTTTCCAAACTGAGATATAATGAGCGCAAGTGAGTCAACATGCTTGCATAACGGCTTCAATCCAAGACAATAGAAGGCGGGTTTTATTATGGCAGAAAAAATCGTCGGACTGATATCGTGTCTTTTATGCGCGGTTCCGTTTTTGATTATCGGGATCTTTGAAAAAAACAGCAAAGAGCCCATCACTTTCTGGAGCGGAGATAAAACGTTAAAATCGAAGGTAAAAGATGTCACGGCTTACAATCTGGAAATGGGGATGCTGTATCAAAAGTGCGCGTTTGCATTTATGCTTTCCGGGATCTGCTGCCTGATTTCGTTAGGCTTTGGGATTGTGATGCTTGTTTTGGACTGCACGGCAGGGGTTTATCTGATGTATCGAAGCTATAAAAGAATTCTGGAACGGAATTCGTAATTGACAGCGCCTGCAGGAAAGCGATGGCTCAAATACATGACCGCCAATACGATGCATACCTGCGCAATGAGGGGCGAATTGTCAGATCCTAAAACCGCCCGATCCGGTGAAAATCAGACGAAAATAGAGAGCGCCCGCTTATGCTGTGTTTTTCACAGAATAAGCGGGCGTTTTTGAAATGTCGCTGTCGCAGCGTAAGGCAGCGTTTCAAAAGCTGTTTTCCAAAGGACCTCAATCCCTGTAAAGAACCGGGCTGACGCAGAGCAGTCCTTCGATTGCAGGAAGCGCGTCGATTTCTTTCAGCTGCCCGGCAGCAGAGCTGGTATCTTCAGCGCTGCCGCAAGATGTCGAAGCAGCAACATGCGCAGCGTTGGATACAGTTGCCGCACCGTTGATTCCCGGAGCTTCGTACAGCAGCTGTATAATCGGATCGGTTCCGTAGAGCTGGTTGAGGGAAACGCGTACCGGTTTGTCGAGTGAAACGCTCGTTGTGAATGTTTTGTCTTTTCCTTTTAAAACGACCTGAGCTGTTTTTGGAACAGCAAATCCGGTCTTGTGGGCATCTGTAAACGTCAGAAGCAATTCGTTTGTTTCCGGGAGAACCTCCGTCAGCAGCAGAGCGCCTTTGGAAACCCAGGTGCGGTGCGTGTGAATGGCGGTATCGAGCTCGGAAGCGATGTTGCCGCCGTTTTTGCCTTCGATGTAGGTTGCATAGCAGCCTGCCAGCTTCGCACGGTTGTGTAAGTCCATGCCGCTGGTCGCGGTGATTTGATATCCTGAAAAAATCAGGGACATCCAGAGATTCGTGCCGCGTTCGTTTACTTCGTGGAGCGATTCCGGATTGTTGAAAATCTCGATAAAGTCAACCTTTGAGTAGTCCGAGACGGTCATTTCAAAGCGGCAGCCGCGGGCAAAAGGATCGCCATAGGAAAACGGATGCGCGATGCCGACGAGCGCGCCTTTTTCGCGGGCAGCTTCGAACAACAGCTCGGGACGGTGTTGGTCGATCGAGTTCCAGGGAACATATTTTGCGAGGTTTAAGCAGAGGATATGCCCGAAATAAGTCGTATATTCCATGCCGCGGATCAGGCTGATCGGATAATGCTTTTCTTCCAGCAGCTGTTCGATCTTTTTCTGACCGGAGGTGGTGTTGTGGTCGGTGATGGCGAACGCATCGACATGGTCGGCGGCCAGATATTCCGTCAGCTCCTGACAGGTTAAGCTGCCGTCGGATTCGACCGTGTGGTTGTGCAGCTCAAGGCGTTTGAAGCGGGTGGATGCAGTGACGGTATTACCAGCAGAAGAACTGCCAGTGGTGCTCGAATCGCCAGCCGTGGCAGCAGAGCCAGCGCCGGAGACGCCCGAACTGCCAGCCGTGGCAACAGCGGAGGCAGGAGCACTCTTAGCGTCGCACGAGTTGTCAGCGCTCCCGGCAGCATTCGAAGCCCCCGCATTTCCCGCTGCAGTCTTTACCGTATCCATTAGATTAAAGTTCGGTGCGATTACACCCTGTCCGACCGGATGTCCGGA
>ERZ773147.1445-NODE-1445-length-24783-cov-40.782231_pt1 | contig 24783 bp, 24 predicted proteins | sample MGYA00580851_ERZ773147 | MGnify/ENA primary metagenome ERZ773147 (study PRJEB29015, sample SAMEA2737818) | human gut metagenome | biome: human gut; feature: human-associated habitat; material: faeces | place: China | collected 2012 ... | reverse complement strand
CATTGACGCGCAGCGTCATGCGGAGCATTTCATCCCTGCTCTCATCCCGCCAAGGATCTGCCGGCGAAAGGTAGCTGCGGTCGATCCCCATATCCGGCGTCAGCAAGCTGCGGGCGTTGGGGACAAAGGCACTGTACCGGGCATAGTTATATCCCTGCGGGTCAACAAGGAAACCGTCCGTTCCCTCCGCATCGAGGATGAGCAGGCAGTGCCTGGCATCCTCATCGTGTTGGATGGCATTTTTGTTCTCTGCGATGAAATCATAGTCAGCCAACAGTGCGCGGCTGAACTGCTTGAACCGCGGGCTTGGCAGCTCAATGACCTTATCCACGGCACAGGGGTCTGCCTCACACCCGGTCTGCTTACACTTCAGTTCTGCTTGAATGATCACATCATCCCTCCCATCTCCATGCGGCTGCTCTGGCTGCCGTTCATCACTTCCTCCATGCTGTAATAGCCCTTATAGGCGATGTAACCCCGGTCGGTGAACATCCCGTCCTCCTCGTTCATGCGCTCCGTTCCGTACTTTTCATAGTCATAAAAAGCGTCGAGGTTTTCGTCATACTCGAAGCGGCCGGACTGCTGGATCATGTATTTGCCGTACTCAGCGGGAGAGTGCGCGCCAGGGGCGAAGTCAAAGAGGTCAAGGTTTTCAACAAGGTTTTTGATCTGTGCCGCCGTCTGTGGCTTTGCCAAGGTCACAACAGCGCCAAGCTTATTCATGTCACTATCAGAAAGGCTATCCGTTGCCTGCGCCAATGCGTTGAGGTCAGAAAGATTTTCGCGCTTCATATCCAGCAGCACATCCATTTCATCAGGAAGCTGGCTGTCCTCCAACCGCAGGCGGACTTCGGCGTAATATGTGATGCCCCCACGAAGGAGGGCGCGGTCGATCTCCTCCTGGACCATGGGGAGGAACAGCCATGTGATATGCTCCGTATCCTCCGGTTCGGCTTTGGAGGTCACCGCAACGGTGATGGCGTTCGGCTCATAGTAATAGCAGGGGAAGAACCTGCCGTCGTAGACCTGATCCAGCTTCATGCCGTTGTTGTAGACCACGCCGTAGGGTGTGACAGCACCGTTTCCATTTTCAATGAGCTGCCGTGCGGTTCCCTTGCCATCCAGCGCGTTCAGCTCATCCACGCTTGCGCTGCCGCCGTGCAGGTTCATGTAGTGGTTCCGGCCAACAGCGGCGAGATCGGAAAAGTCGGTGATGACCGTGGCCTGCTGGCAGCAGAAGGTCAGGTTGATGAGATCCTTCAGCTCAAAAAGCTCCAGCTTGTGGGCCATGGCCTGAAACTGTGCGGCCTCGCCGGTGTCGAAGCTTTCCAGCCGTTTGGCAAGGTAATTCAGCTCCTCCACATTGACCGTGAGCATTTCCGCTCGTTTCAGGACAGTGTAGAAACTGTCGATCTTCTCCACCTTGCAGTCGGCTTTGACCGCGTCGCCAATCTCCAACGCCGCCAGCAACTCCATGCAGTGCGCGTACTGGTCATGCGGGATGGGGAACGGGATGGTCGCCACACCGTATTCCGGGTGAGATGGGTTACTTAAAGCTGCTCGAATCATTCTTCTGCCTCCGTCCTATTTCCTCCATATCTGTCCGCAAACAAGTCCCGTCCCGATGCCAGCAGACGATGCCGTGGCGTGGGTAGGGACAGCCCTGACACCGCTCGTGCTCATTGCAGAATACCGGCTCCGGCGAGATCTGCTGGTAGGGCGCTGGCTGTCGCTCATCGATCCGCCGCGCCAGTGGCCTTGTTGGTTTTCGCATATACTGCTCCTCTCTGGGCTTCCACCCTTGATCTGTCCTGAAACGCAAAAAGGCCGGAGTTTCATCAAAACTCCGGCCCTGCTGTTCGATATTACATGGTTTGTTCCTGCGTCGGTTCCGCGTTCTGCTGCTGGATGCGCTCCGCAATGTCCGGCAAACATTGCTCGATCTGCTCCTGCACTTCTTGAATGGTCTTTTCCCGCTTATACGATAGAGCGGTGTCGTTTTGCAGTGTGTCTGCGCAGCACCGATAAATCTCAATGAGCTGTTCCTCTCGAAAGACCTGCTGTTCTGGGATCAGCCCGGAACGAGTGGCAAAGTCACGCTTTGCCGCTTCATAGTTGCCGGACGCATACAGTCCAGTGTAGTAGTGTCCGTGGGATACGCCCTTGTGGTCGAAGTCCCGATCCCAGGTGACGAACTGCGTGCCGTATTTGCTCGGACACCCCGCCAGCACAACTCTGTTAAAATCTGCCAGCACCTTGTAGCTATCCTCAAGACCGTCCACCTTCAGAATGGGTGCCCTCTCCATCTGATACATATACTCCGCTACGGCTCTGACGATGCTGTAGACCTTGTCCTTGGCGGCGATCAGTTCCGGTGTACTGACATCTGCCATTCGGTAGGTAACGCCGCCGCTCTCAGGCACCTCGCACAGCGGCGCACCATCAAACAAGACACGCAGGCTACCAGCGTGTGTCCTATCCGTCAGGAAACCCTCTCTGGCAAGAACGACCTCCGCTTCCCTGAGATAACGATTCTTTTCTTCTGCACTGATATTCATTTGGCTCCTCCTTAAACGCAAAAAAGCGCCGGTTCGATGGTTCTACGAAACCAACAAGCCGACGCCCCAAACTTTGTGAAACTTTTTTATGAAAAAAGCCCCCTCTTGCGAGGAAACTCCTCGTACAAAAGGGGGCTGCATCCAATTTTATCGCCAGAAAACAGAAAAAGAGGGGTTCAAATCACGTCGAACGCCTCTCAGACGGCTCTGACATCCATGCTTGAAACCGTTAAAATCGGGGTATGGGAAACCCCGGAAAGGCTTGATGCCACGCGGTTTTCACCGCATGGCATCTAAACCTGTTTGTTAACTTGGTACGCCCGACTGGATTCGAACCAGCGGCCTACAGAGTCGGAGTCTGTCACTCTATCCAACTGAGCTACGGGCGCATATTCTGTTTTATCAGCTTACAGCCCCATTACTATACCACCTTCCCGGCACAAAGTAAAGAAAATTTTTTCTTCCGACTTTGTTAAAAAAGTTGACAACTTCGCATACTTGTTGTAAAATAGCCACAATACATCGAGCGCTGTGCGCCGCATTCCACACAAAAGAAGGTTTTTCTATGAAGAAGCAAAAAATCTCCGATGCTGTCATTCATCGTCTTCCCCGGTACTATCGGTATCTGGACGATCTGTACAACAAAGGCGTGGTGCGTATCAGCTCCAACTCTCTGGGCGCCAAGATGGACATCACCGCCTCCCAGATCCGGCAGGACCTGAGCTGCTTTGGTGAGTTCGGCCAGCAGGGTTACGGCTACAATGTGGCCGAGCTGCGTGCGGAGATCGGCCACATCCTGGGTATAGACAGCGGCCACCGCATCATTGTGATCGGTGTGGGCCATCTGGGTCACGCCCTGCTGCAGAATTTTGATTTTGATAAGGTCGGTTTCCGGATCGACTCCGCTTTTGATGTCTCCCCCGCGCTGATCGGCACGGAGATCCGCGGTGTCTCGGTCCACTCGATGGATGAGCTGGAGGAATATGTCGCCAACTATCACCCCAACGTGGCGGTCCTGACCGTCCCGCAGAATGTAGCCCAGCCGCTGGCGGACCGTTTGATCGGTCTGGGTGTGCGCGGCTTCTGGAATTTTACCAATGTGGAGCTCTCCACCAAGGAGGACGGCGTTTTCTTCGAGGACATCCACTTTGTGGACACCCTGCTGACGCTCAGCTATCGCATCTCGCAGCTCTAAGGCGCACACTTTACCGCAGCCGGCATACTATGAGAATGAGACCGATGTGGCGGTCAAATTTTCATAGGAGGTTACGGTATGTGTAATCAGAATTCCTGCTTTGGCGGCAGCAGCTGCTGCTGGATCATCATCGCCATCATCCTGCTGTTCCTGTTCTGCGGCAACGGCTGCGGCAATGGCTGCGGCTGCGGCGGCAATAACGGCGGCTGCGGGTGCAGCTGCTGAGGAGCTACCGCGCATTACGCGTCCCCGCCGCAAGGCGGGGACGTCTTTTTTCGCAGGCCGCTCTGCGATACAACCAAACATCGATAAAAACAATGCGGACAAGCACCGCTTTTGACCGAGAGGAGGCCCGATCATGGATATTTCCCCCCTGCGCGGCTACTACGCGGCGCATACGCCCACGCTGATGGGCGAGAGAGGCGGCTCCGCCGTGCTGGCCCCCCTGGTCCGTCAGGACGGCGAATACTGCCTGCTGTACGAGATACGCTCCGCCAACGTCCGGCAGCCGGGTGAGGTGTGCTTCCCCGGCGGCAAACGCGAGGCCGGGGAAACGGCCATCCAGTGCGCCCTGCGGGAGACCTGGGAGGAGCTTGGCATCCCGGAAAGCGCCGTGACCGTGATCGGCGAAATGGACTTCATCCACATCCGTGCGGGCAGTCTGCTGCGGCCCGTGCTGGGTGAGGTGGACCCTGCGGCACTGGCAGCCATGCGCCCCGCGCCGGAGGAGGTAGCCGGCACCTTCCTGCTGCCCCTTCGGGAGTTGAAGGCGCATCCGCCGGAGGTCTACCTGTACCGGCAGCCGGTGGAGGCCCCGGATTTCCCCTATGCGGACGCCGGCGTCCCTGCGGACTACCCCTGGCGTCCCTGGCGACTGGAGGTCCCGGTGTATCACGGCCTGCCTTACCACCTGTGGGGCATCACCGCCCGCATTACTATGGATCTGCTCGCACATCTGTAAAAAGATCCCCCGGCGATATACATCGCCGGGGGACCTTTTTACAGCACGCAAAAATGCTCCAGAATGATCTTCACACCTATCAGAATCAGGATAGTGCCTCCCACGAATTCAGCCTTATTCTTGTACTTTGCGCCGAACACATTGCCCACATACACACCGCCCAGGGAGATCAGGAACGTGATGCAGCCGATCAGTGCCACCGCCAGCCAGATGGACACAAACAGCTCCACCATGGAGAACGTGACGCCCACGGCCAGGGCGTCAATGCTGGTGGCCACGGCCAGCACCAGCAGCTCTTTGTGCTTCACCTGCCCGTCGGAGGGCTGCTCGTCCTCCTCTTCCTCGGCGCGACTCTCCCGAATCATGTTGCCGCCGATCCATGCCAGAAGCACGAAGGCGATCCAGGGCGCGAACCGGGTCACATAGTGGGCAAACTGTGAGCCCAGCAGCCAGCCCAGCGCGGGCATGACCGCCTGAAATACGCCGAAATACAGGGCGATGAGAAACGCGCTCCTCTTATGCACCTTGTCCGGCATGGCCAGTCCCTTGCATATCGCCACGGCAAAGGCATCCATACTCAAACCGATGCCGATCAGGAATATCTCCAGCAATGTCATACGGACACTCTCCTCACAAAACCACCGGCACAGGGTGATCGATATACATGGCGTCCGGCGCAACACGGCAGCTGTAAGCGGCAATGCTGACCCCCGCCTCGCGCGCCTGCCGCAGGGCCGCGCCGAATGCGGGATGTGTATCATCGTTGGGCGCAAAATCAACGACCTCCGCCATCTGGATGACGAAGAAGGCCGTAGCCCGGCAGCCCTGCTCCACAGCGCGTATCAATTCATGCACGTGCTTCACGCCCCGCTCCGTAGGTGCATCCGGGAAGCGGGCGTGGCCGCCCTGCTCCAGCGTGACCCCCTTGACCTCCACCAGGTGCAGCCCGTCGGGCCGCGTCAAGCAGAAATCAAGCCGCGACTCGCCAAAGCGAAACTCCGGCCGGATGCTCTCGGCCTGCGGGTCGAAGGTCCGTGCAAACTCCGCAAACGCCCGGTTCGGTGCCTGGGCGTCCATATTGATCAGCCTGCCGCCCTTATTCACCGCGACAAGATCGTAGGGTGTCCTACGCCCCGGCGTGACACCCGGCACCAGATACACCTCAGCCCCCGGCACCAGCAGTTCACGACAGCGTCCGGTGTTCTTCACATGGCAGACCGTCTCGGCGCCGTCCAGCTCCACCAGCGCAATGAAGCGATTGGGGCGCGAGAGAAAGCGGCCCTGCACCACATTTTCGTACCGCATAGCCGCGCCTCCCCTGCTTTCGGAATAGAAACACAGTATAGCACAGACAATAGCGGATGGAAAGTATTTTCTTCCAAGGAAAGGTCGTTTCCCTGTGGTTTGTGTATTCCGTCAATGAACCAAAAAATTTTTTAGGACTTCTCACAATTTTGCAGTTTTAGCCGTTTTCGGATTGCATTACTACCAAATGTTTGGTACAATGTGGGTAATCTATATTAGTATGGGAGGAGATCCAAACCATGCCTGAATATTCCAACCTGTTCGTCGTGCTGATGGGCCTGGGAACGGTGTTTGCCGGGCTGCTGTGCATCATACTGCTGGTCACACTGATGAGCTGGGTATGCGCCCGCACCTCCGCGCCCAAGACCGTGCCACAGGTGCCAGCGGCTCCCGCCGCCATGCCCGCATCTGGCACCGTCACCCCCGCGATGATGGCCGCCGTAGCCGCTGCCATCGCCGAGGACATGGGGACCGATGTCTCCGCCATCCGTATCGTATCCATGAAGAAAGTGTAATGTGTGAGGAGGATTTCACCATGAAAAAGTACAGAGTCAATGTCAACGGTACCGTGTATGAAGTCGAGCTGGAGGAGATCACCGGCGCAGCTCCCGCTGCCTCCGTGGCCGCCCCTGCGGCTGCTCCCGCCCCCGCCGCAGCCCCTGCCGGCGGCGAAAAGGTCTGCGCTCCCATGCCCGGCAACATTCTGGCGGTGAACGTGTCCAACGGCAGCGCCGTCAAGAAGGGCGACGTGCTGATGATCCTGGAGGCCATGAAGATGGAGAACGAGATCATGGCTCCCTGCGACGGCACCGTTACCTCCGTGTCTGTGACCAAGGGCGCCGCCGTGGAGTCCGGCGCGCTGCTGTGCACCATCGGCTGACGCCGGAGGACTGCACATGGAAGCTATTGCCAATTTCTTTGTAAGCACCGGCTTTTACCAGTTCTTCCAGGGCGACAACTGGAAGAGTGCCATTATGCTGGTCATTGCCGTTGTGCTGCTGTTTCTGGGTATCGTCAAGAAGTTTGAGCCGCTGCTGCTGGTACCCATCGCATTCGGTATGCTGGTGACGAACCTGCCCGGCGCGGAGATGTTCCACGAGATCCTTTTCGCCGGCGGACACGTCCACTGGGACCTGTTCGGCGGCGAGCCCATCACGGCACAGTTCCTCTCGGAAATGCTGGCAAACGGCGTATCTGCCGATATGCTCCAGCCTTACGCCGACTCCCTGATGACGGCGGCGCAGAGTACGTTCGACCCCGGTGTGCTCGATAACCTGATGGCACAGCTTGCCGCCAGCGGCTCCGAGGCCGTGGGCACGCTGTCCAACCAGCTGGACGCCCTGGTAACTGCCGAGCAGTACCTCGCCTCCTATGGCATTACCCTCAGTAATGTCACTGTCAGCGTCGGTCTGATCGATGTGCTGTACCTGGGTATCAAGCTGGGCATCTATCCCTGCCTTATTTTCATGGGCGTGGGCGCCATGACCGACTTTGGTCCCCTGATCGCCAACCCCAAGAGCCTGCTGCTGGGCGCAGCCGCCCAGCTGGGCATCTTCCTGACCTATGTGGGCTGCCGCCTGCTGGGCTTCACCGGCGCGGAGGCCTCCTCCGTGGGCATCATCGGCGGCGCGGACGGCCCCACGGCTATCTTCGTCACCGCCCTGTTGGCCCCGGCCCTGCTGGGCCCCATCGCTGTGTCCGCCTATTCCTACATGGCACTGGTGCCCGTCATCCAACCGCCCATTATGAAGGCGCTGACCACCAAGGAGGAGCGCCAGATCGTCATGAAGCCCCTGCGTGAGGTCAGCAAAAAGGAAAAGATCTTCTTCCCCATCGTGGTCACGGTGTTCGTGGCCCTGCTGGTCCCCTCCGCCGCACCGCTGATTGCCTGCCTGATGCTGGGCAACCTGGCCAAGGAGTGCGGTGTGCTGGATCGCCTCAGCAAGACCATGCAGAACGAGCTGATGAACATCGTCACCATCTTCCTGGGTATCAGCGTAGGCGCCACCGCTACCGGCGCTACCTTCCTCAGCCCCAAGACTCTGGCTATCATGGGCATGGGCGTGGTGGCCTTCGGCTTCGGCACCGCCGGCGGCGTCCTGCTGGCCAAGTTCATGAACCTGTTCCTCAAGGAGAAGATCAATCCCCTCATCGGCTCTGCCGGTGTGTCCGCCGTACCTATGGCCGCCCGTGTCAGCCAGAAGGTCGGCCAGGCGGAAAACCCCGGCAACTTCCTGCTGATGCACGCCATGGGCCCCAACGTGGCCGGCGTCATCGGCTCGGCCATCGCCGCGGGCGTGCTGATCTCCCTGTTCGGTTAATAGGAGGTAACTATGGAATTTCTGTCTAATAAGCCCCTGCTCATCACCGATACCATCCTCCGCGATGCCCACCAGTCCCAGGCGGCCACCCGCATGACCATCGAGGATATGCTGCCCGCACTGGAGCAGCTGGACGCCATCGGCTACTACTCTCTGGAGTGCTGGGGCGGTGCCACCTTCGACGCCTGTATGCGCTTTTTGAACGAGGATCCGTGGGAGCGCCTGCGTACCATCCGCAAGCACGTGAAGAACACGAAGCTGCAAATGCTCTTCCGTGGCCAGAATATCTTGGGCTACAAGCACTATGCCGACGATGTGGTGGACGCCTTCTGCGCCAAGTCCATCGAAAACGGCATCGACATCATCCGCATTTTCGACGCGCTGAACGACGTGCGCAACCTGGAGCAGGCCATCAAGTCCACCAAGAAATACGGTGGACAGGTGGAGGCCACCCTCAGCTACACCATCTCCCCCATCCACAGCGAGGCCTACTTCGTCAAGCTGGCCAAGGAGCTGGAGGGCATGGGCGCTGACGCCATCTGCATCAAGGACATGGCCAACCTGCTGCTGCCCATGGAGGCCTACTCTCTGGTCAAGGCGCTGAAGGAGACGGTCTCCGTCCCCATCCACCTGCACACCCACAACACCTCCGGCACCGGCGATATGACGCTGCTGATGGCGGCCTATGCCGGTGTGGACATTGTGGACACCGCGCTGAGCCCCATGGCCAACGGCACCAGCCAGCCCGCCACCGAGTCCCTGGTGGCCACACTGCAGGGCACCGTCCGTGACACCGGCCTGAGCCTGGAAAAGATGTCCGACGCCGCCGTCCACTTCCGCAAGGTCGCCCAGCGGCTGCAGGATGCCGGTATCCTGGACCCCAAGGTCCTCCGCGTGGACACCAACACCCTGCTGTATCAGGTGCCCGGCGGCATGCTCTCCAACCTGATCTCCCAGCTGAAGCAGGCTGGAAAAGAGGATAAATATTATGACGTACTAGCAGAGATCCCCCGCGTCCGCAAGGACTTCGGCTATCCCCCGCTGGTAACGCCCTCCTCCCAGATCGTGGGCACCCAGGCTGTGATGAACGTCATCATGGGCGAGCGCTACAAGACGTTCCCCAAGGAGTCCCGCGCCATGCTCAAGGGTGAATACGGCAAGCTGCCCGGCGAGGTCAACGAGGAGGTCCGCGCCAAGGCGGGCATCGCCCCTGAGGATGTCATCACCTGTCGTCCCGCCGATTTGCTGGAGCCGGAGCTGGAGAAGTACCGCGAGGAGTTCAAGAGTCTGGCCAAGTCCGACGAGGATGTGCTGAGCCTGGCGCTGTTCCCCCAGGTGGCGCCCAAGTTCATTGAAAAACGCGACGCGCCCAAGGCCGCGCCCGCTCCTGCCGCTCCCGCCAAGCCCGCCGATGATAATACCGTCCGCGAGCTGTATGTGGAGTGGAAAAACTGACAGTTCTTCTTTCCTTTCCCGCAGAGAGCCGGAAAAGCCCCCGCTTTTCCGGCTCTCTCCCTGATTTCAAAGAAATCCTGTTCTTTTCGCAAAAAAAGCTTGCAATATCGGTGCACATCGACTATAATAACACCGTTAACAGGATATGCACCTTTAGCTCAGTTGGTAGAGCACCTGACTCTTAATCAGGGTGTCCAGGGTTCGAGTCCCTGAAGGTGTACCATGATTTCAGCGGCTTTGGCCGATGAAATAGAAGAAAAATGCGGCCCGTTGGTCAAGTGGTTAAGACAGAGGCCTCTCACGCCTTTAACATCGGTTCGAATCCGGTACGGGTCACCAAGTTCAAACTCCACCGTTTGGTGGGATGATTTAGCTCCATCTTCACGATGGAGCTACTTTTTTCGATAGGAGGCCCCCATGGCAAAGCAATCCATCCGTCTCTCCGACCATTTCACGTATGGCAAGCTGCTGCGCTTCACGCTTCCCTCCATCTGCATGATGGTCTTCACGTCCATCTACGGCGTGGTGGATGGTCTGTTCGTCTCCAATTTCGTGGGCAAAACGCCCTTTGCCGCCGTAAACCTGGTCATGCCCTTCGTGATGATCCTGGGCGGCATGGGCTTTATGATCGGCACCGGCGGCACCGCCCTGGTGTCCAAGCTGCTGGGCGAGGGCAAGCAGGAGGAGGCCCACCGCACCTTCTCCATGCTGGTACTGTTCACACTGCTGTTGGGCGCAGTACTGTCCGCCGTGGGCATCATCACCATGCCCGCCGTATCCCGTCTGCTGGGCGCGTCTGACGCCATGATGGCCGACTGCGTCCTCTATGGCCGCATCGTCACCGGCTTCACCTTCGCCTTCATGCTGCAAAACGTGTTCCAGAGCTTCTTCATCGCCGCCGAAAAGCCCCGCCTGGGCCTTTTCGTCACCGTGGCCGCCGGCATCACCAACATGGTCCTGGACGCGCTCTTCATCGCCGTTTTCGACTGGGGTGTGGCCGGCGCGGCCATCGCCACCGGCCTGAGCCAGTGTGTAGGCGGCGTACTTCCCCTGATCTACTTCCTGCGGCCCAACACCAGCCTGCTGCGCCTGCGGCCCGCCGCCCTGCGTCTGCGCCCCATTCTCCAATCCTGCGGCAACGGCTCCTCCGAGCTGATGAGCAACATCTCCTCCTCCCTGGTAGGTATGCTCTACAATTTCCAGCTCATGCGCCTGATCGGCGAGGACGGCGTCTCCGCCTACGGCGTGCTGATGTACGTCCAGTTCATCTTCGTAGCCATCTTCATCGGCTACTCCATCGGCAGCGCGCCGGTGGTCAGCTTCCACTACGGCGCGCAGCACCACAGTGAGCTGAAAAATCTCCTGCGGAAAAGCGCCCTGCTGATGGCCATCGGCGGCGTGACCCTGACGGTCCTGGCCCGTGTGCTGGCCGCCCCCTTGTCCCGGCTGTTTGTGGGCTACGATGCCAGCCTCTACGCTCTGACCACCCATGCCTTCCGGCTGTTCTGCTGGTCGTTTCTACTGGCAGGCTTCAACATCTTTACCTCCGGCTTCTTCACCGCCCTGAACAACGGTGCCGTCTCCGCTGCCATCTCCTTCCTGCGGACGCTGGTGTTCCAAGCCGGCTCCGTCGTCATCCTGCCCATACTTCTGGGCGTGGACGGTATCTGGTTGGCCATCACCGCCGCCGAGATCTTTGCCTTTATCATCTCCGGCGTCTTCCTGGTGCTCAAGCGGAATACGTACCACTATATGTGAGCGTTTTCCCCTTGCAATCGCATAAACATAGTGCTATACTATGTTTACTAACACAAGGGAGGTCTTCCCATGCTCGTATCTACCAAAGGCCGTTACGCCCTCCGGGTCATGCTGGAGCTGGCTCAGGACGACAGCGCCGCCTATCTCCCCCTGCCCGCCATTGCCGAACGGCAGGGCATCTCTGAAAAATATCTGGAGAGCATCATTTCCGTGCTGTCCAAGGCCGGCCTGGTGGATGGCCTTCGTGGCAAGGGCGGCGGCTACCGCCTGAACCGTCCCGTCGCTGACTACTCTGTGGGCCAGATCCTCCGCCTCACCGAGGGCTCTCTGGCCCCCGTCACCTGCCTGGAGGGCGACGAAAACACCTGCCCCCGCGCCGGTCACTGCACTACGCTCCCCATGTGGGAAAAGCTGGACACCATCATCAACGACTATCTGGACAGTGTCTCCCTGGCCGATCTGCTGACGCAGACCGACGGCGGCGCTCTCTGAAAATGCATCGAAAAAACTCCCGGACCGCCACGGTCCGGGAGTTTTTTACTTTTCAGGTCCGACTCAGCCCTTGTGCTCCGTCTTGGCCGTATCCGTCTTGCTGGCAGCGTCGGTCTTATTGGCGGCAGCATCCTCCACCGCGGAGACATTCGCGGCAGCGGCCGCGGCGTCTGCCGCTGCCTTGTCCTGGATGCGGTCCGCCGGGATACCGGCAGCCTCGGCCTCACCGCGGGTCATGGTGATGGGCGCGGCGGAGTCCTCCACCAGCTTTGCCATCAGCAGATAGCGGTGATGATCGTCGCCGTTCTTGCACACGGACAGCACCACCACCTTGTCGCCCGCCTTGGGCAGGTTGGTCTTGTCCACGTTCACGCAGCCCTCGGCACTGTAAAAGGCGTTCTGGTTGGTGTCGCTCTTGTACTTAGGATCGCTGGCCGCCTTGCCCAGCGCCTCAAAGAATGCGTTAAACACCTTCTCGTCCTTGAAGTCGTGGTAGTACAGGATGTGGCTGGTATCATAGGGGATGCATGCGAAGAACTTATAGGTCAGCTGACGGCCCGGCTGATAGATGTACATCACGGCGTTGTCGTCGAACTTCAGCGTCTCGCCGTAGCTCTGCAAACCGCCGAACATGGTCCGGTTGGCCATGTTGTGGCCGTAGATCACCGTCATGGGGTCGCTGAGGTCAGACTTGTTGTAGTACGCCTGGATGTACAGCGAGCCGGCCTTGTTGGTCTTGCCGTCCAAATCGCGCTGCAGGTAGTAATCGTCGTCATACCCGGTGCTGCTCTTAGTGGACTTGGGACTCTGCGCCAGATAGTGGCCCTTGCTGATGGCGCACTGGGTGGCGTTGGGGATCTGGATGAACCCGAACACGTCCGGGTACTTCTTCTCATCGAAGCTGACGCCGTCCGGCAGCTGGATGGGCTCCGGCTCCACGATGACCTCATCCTTGGGGTCCGGTTCCGGTTCCCTCTGCTCGCCGCAGCCCACCAGCACGGCAGAGCCCAGCGTCAGCAGCGCCATCACAAGCGCCATTCGGCGTAAAAAGTGCTTCTTCATCTTCTCCATTGCTGCTCCTTCCCGCGGCTCCTCTCTTCCTCTCGAGCCGCTGCGGCGTGTCCGCCGCGTCGCAATATACTTTGATATGATACCATACAGCGTCCCTGATTGCAAGCACTTTTCCTCTATCCGACCCTTATGCCAGCGTCATACCGTACTGCCCCAGCAGCTTCTCAAGCCGCTGCCGCTGTGCCGGTGTCATGCGGGCCGTATACTGCGCCGCCAACGCCTGGGCCAGATCGCCGTTGCCCCGCTTCAGATAGTTCACCACAGCCCGCTGCAGGCTCTCCGCCGCCGTAGAGCTCAGGCTCTCGCCCCTGCTGCCGGTATCTCCACTATCTGTAAGACGGACGCCGGAGGCGGAAAGTTTCCTCTCCTGCTCCGCTTTGTCGGAAAAATGTGCCAGCAGCGTCTGATACAGCTTCTGGTCCTGACTGCCCGCGTCCTCATACGCCGCCTGAGCCGCCTCCAGCTGCTTCTGCCAGTCACCACGCGCCTCCTGCCAGCGGTCATAGTCCGCCTTTTCCTGCGCGTCCAGCATACTGTACTGGTTCTGCAAAGCCTTGCCCTCCTGCTGATACTCCGCCAGCGCCGCCTGCCGCAGCTCCGGCACCAGCGCTGCCAGTTCCTGCAAATAGCCGTTGTACGCCTGCTGCCCCGCGCTCTGGGCGTAGCTGGACGCGTACCCGCCGGTCAGCGCCGCCGCCTTGCCCAACGTGTCCTCCATGGCCGCCGCGCCGCGGGCGGCATACAGTCTGGCGTACCGCTGGTACGACTCGTCCTCCTCCGGATCGTAGTCGAAGGCCTCCCGCCCCGCGATCTGGTCATACAGCGCCTGCAAACGCTCCTCGAACCGGGACCGGTACGCCTCCGGCTCCAACGCCGCCACGCTGTCCCGGTACGCCTGCGCCGCCGTCACCTCGTCCGACGGCGTATAGCCCCTCTCCAGCTCCTGCAGGCGCCGCGACGTGCCCGCCGTGACCTCCGCCCTGGGTGCCGCCGCCTCTGCTGCCGCGGCGGCCTGCGCCGCCTGCTCCGCCGCCGTAGGCGCGGACATCAGGCTCCCCCACGTCTCGTCGCCGGCAATGCCGTCCACCATCGTCAGTCCGTTCTTCTTCTGATAGTCCCGTACCGCAGCTCTCGTCTTCTTGCCGAAGATACCATCCTGGTCCAGACTATACCCCCGCTTGTTCAATTCATTCTGCAGCTGCCGCACCGCGCTGCCCTGTGAACCGTACGCCACCATCGTATACGTCGATGCCATGCCTCTCTCCTCCTTGTCATGTCGTGCGCCGCCAGCCATACACGCCGGCGATGCCTGTCTCCACGCTCTCCCACGCTGCGCCTGCCGGTGTCTCCGGCGCCGCGGGGCTGTCTGTCAGGCGCACGCTGCCCACCGGAAACAGCATCGCCTCCACTGTCTGTCCGTTCACCGTCAGCGCACCGGATACCGCCACATCCCCGTAAAACACCGCCGGCCACACGCACTCCAGCGCCTCCTGCTCCGCGTATTTGCCGAAGGCCGCGCCCATTCCGCCAGCGCGCAGATGCAGTGTCACCCGGCTGGTGGCCGCCGTATACCGCACCACCCGCACGTTGCCCACCGTGTCCTCCGCGCTCAGCTCCACCTCATAGGAGGTCCCGCTGTCCAGCCCGCCGCCCAGCAGCTGCTCTGCCCCCGGCAGCAATGTCACATAGCCGTTCCATGCGCCGCCCATAGGCCGGAAGCGCGCCCGCAGGACCACCGCATTGTGCCCCTGCACATCGGCGCACTGTGCCGCGCACTTTACCTTCAGATACGCCCCGTCGTCCTTCTCTGTGCCGTCCGCGGCGCACCGCGCCGCCATGGACGCTGTAATGGCCGGCGGATAGTACGCCGCTACCGTCACCGCCTCGCCTGTCGCCGTCGCCGACCGTCCCCGGCTGTCCGTCACCGTGACCGTGGGCCGCAGCGTCCCGCTGATGCCGATGACCGCCGTCGTCCCGGCAGTGCCGGTCAGCTCCTGCCCCGCAAAGCGGAACTGCACCGACCGCACGGACGCGCCGCCCTGTGCCGCCGCCGTCGCCGCATACCGTATCCGGCTGACGCCCTGCACACACAGCCCCCAGCTCTCCGCTGCCGTACCGTCGTTTACCACCTCCGTGGTCAGCGCCGCCGTGGGCCGCATGGTCTCCGGCACATAGGCCGTGAACGCCGCGCTCAGGCTTCCCACCGGCGTACCGCCGCTGTACACCTTCACCGTCACCGTCCCGGTGCCGTGCGTCGTCTCCGGCAGCTCCCCGGCCAGCGACTCCGGCACCGTCCACTGGTACACCACGCGCCCCGCGCTGCTGCTCACCGTCCGCAGCGCGCCGCTGCTCAGCGTTCCGGAGGCCGCCCCCAGCACATAGCTGAACGTAAAGCTGTACCCATACCCGGGCCGCGTCAGCGTCAGCGTCCCCGTCTGTCCGATCACCGCGTCCCCCGCCGTCAGCGAGAAATCTCCAATGTCCTCCACGCGCTCCACCGGCAGCGCATAGCCGTAGCTGTCGTCTCTGGCAGACCCGGAGCCGCTGTACAGCCGTATCCCCAGCGGCGCGGTGCCCACTGCCCCTGCCGCTGTTACCCAGCCGCTGTCGTACTCGATCGCGCTGCTCCACCGGCTGGGCGATGCCGCCTTCAGCGTATGCCCGCTGCACACACTTCCGCCGTCCACCGTCACCGACAAGTAGATGGGGTACCCAAAATACGATGCCCCTGTCAGCGGCGCCACCGTCACATAGATCCTGTACTGCATCGTGCTGCCGCTGCGCCGGCTGTCATAGCCGAAGCTGACGCCGATCTTCGGCACGCCGCCCCACTGGATGCTGTCCAATGCCGTATAGCTCACACACTCACCCTCCGATCCACCGGAAGGCCAGTCCGCCCTCCGCCGCCTCCATGCTCCACTGCCCTACATCGATACCGCCCAGCACCGTGATGTTCGTGATGTACAGCCGGTTGTTGGACACATAGGCCACCTCCGTGGCGTCCTGCCAGAAGGACAGCCGCGTGGCGGTGAACACCGCGCGAAAGTTGTTCTGCTCCACCACCTTCTCGCCGTCCACCTCTCTGCACGTCAGGTCCTGTCCCACAGCCACGCCATACACCGGCGCGGTCCCGTCGTAGTACACGATACCCGTGCGGATATACCCCTCCGTGTCCAGCTTATAGTGCGCGAAGGCCGCGTCCACCTTCTCCACGTTGGCCTGCAGGTCGGAGAAAAAGCTGTAATACTGCGTCACCGCCTCCGGTGCCGCCTCCAGCTGAGCGCTGAGCTTCGCCACATAGCTGCCGAAGTCCGAGCTCGCCACATACTCCTCCTCCAGCTTCGCCGTCAATGCCGCCGTGGTCTTCTGCACCTGGTCCGCCGTCTTCAGGATCATGCTCCGCAGCGTCTCATACTGCCCGTCCGCCGTCTCCGATGCCGCCGTGCCCAAGCGTCCGTTGGCCTGCCGCCGGGCGGAGGCCTCCCCTGCTCCGCCGTCCAGCGCCTCCAGCTGTCCCAGCGCCAGGTTGAGCTGCTGGGCCATCTGCACCAGATACGCGTACTGCTGCGTCACCTGCTCCTGCACCGATCCCGCCGGTGCCATCGGCAGGGCAAGCACGCTCATGGCCCGTCACTTCCCTTCTCATACACCGCTGCCGCGCTGTACACCCGGCACGGCCCATCCCCGGCCAGCTTCAGCCGCAGATGCCCGCACCGCCGGGGCCGCACCTGCAGCACCGCGCCGCGGGTCTGCCCCGCCTCGCCGGAGACACCGCCCACTTGTTCCCAGGCGCCGTCCCCGTCATAGCAGACGTACGCCTTCACCGTGCTCCCGGCCGCCGCCTTCAGCCGCAGCTCCAACCGCGAGAGATACTTGTGCTCCGGCGTGTACAGTCCCAGGTCGCCGCTTTCGGCGCTCCAGGAGAACCCCGTCTCCGCCGTTCCCAATGTACCGCTTGTATCCAGCAGCCGTCCGTCGCTGCACAGCACCGTCATCTCCCCGTTCCACCGGGCGAAGGCCACCGCCGCCGTATCGTCCTGTCGGTGCCACAGCCGCTTCTGCGTGTCGTACACCAGCAGCTCCGTCTCTCCCGCCGCGTCCACGGCGGACAGCCAGTACCGGCCGCTTTCCCCGCCGGCCACGCCGCCGGTATACCGCTTGTCGCCCAGCGCCCGGGATACGCACACCGGCATACTTCCGTCAAAGGCGTACACCCCGTCGTTCCCCAGATAGTACACCACACCGTCCGCCACAGCCACGGTCCTCTCCGCACCCTTCCGCACGCCGCTGCACGGCACCGTCACGATCTGGTGCCCGCCGCCCGACGCCGGATAGATGCGCTCCATGCAGTTCTCCTTGAAGAACACCACGCCGCCCATGCAGGCCGCCGCCCCGGTAAAAGGTCCGTCCGAGCCTCTGGCGGCGGCGTAGCTGTCGGTGCTCAGCCCCGCAAAGCTGTTCCAGTTGCGGAAATCTCCCAGCGTGCAGGCGTATATCTCGTTCACCGCCTGACCGTCCACGATGCCGTATTTGCACCCCCACAGCCGGTTGCCCTGCTCCACCACAAAGTCCATCTCCGGCATCAGCCGCATCACCGTCACCGCCGCCGTCTGGCTGTCCAGCGTCCGGCACAGCGCCGGCACCAGCACCCAGTCGTCCTCCGCCGCTTGCAATATGTGCAGGCCGTTCAGCTCCGCCGCGCCGCAGCCTGCCACCGTCACGCCGTCCCCGGCGCGGAAGCCCAGTCCCACGCCCACGGCGGCGATCTTTGTGTACACCTCCGTCAGCACCGTCCATGTGCTGCCGTCATACCGCCGCATCACGCTCTCCGATCGCTCCGTGTCCAGCCACAGATCCCCCGTCCGGGGCTCCTGGGGCGCCTCCGTGCCCGCCGCGTAGCTGCCCAGGCTCTCCCCCGTCCCGTCGCACAGGGTGAACGTCACCTCCCCCGTGGTGGCCCGCACGTTCTCCATGCTCCCGAAATCCGTCAGATCCTGGGTATTGATGTACTTCTTGTCCGGAAAGATCAGCAGATACGCCCCCATGCTCACCAGCTGCTTCCGGCTGTCCGTCAGCACCAACCCCGTTTTCGCGCCGTTCACATACAGCGCCGTGCCGTCCACCCAGAACAATCCGTCCTTCTCCGTCATGCCGTTGGGCTTTGTCAGCTGCGTCACCGTCCGCCGCAGGGGCCGCGTCTCCAGCGCCGGATACCCGCTGCTCCACAGGTTCTCCATCTGCTCCAGGCTCCCCGCGCCGCTGCCCGGACGGCGGTCCAGTCCCCCGAACTGCTCTACGCCTGCCCGCTGCTGCGCCGCCGCCTTCAGCTTGGGAAAATACATCTCCGCCGCCCCCCTCTCAGCACAGCCGCAGCGCCCGTGCGCCGCCCTCCGGCACCGCCGTCCTGGCCCGGTAGTCCCGATAGGTCAGAAACGCGTTGTTCCACAGGCCCGCCGCGCTGTTGTACCGCGCCGTCTCCCCGTTGGCATAGTGCACCTGCGCCTCCACATAGTGCCGGTACAGCTCGTCAAAGGGCGGCTCCGCCGTCAGCTCTGTCACCTCGGTCAGCGCCGGCAGTTCCCCCGTCTCCCGGCACAGTTCCCGCCGCACGAAGCCCTCCGCCTGGGCCAGCCACCGCAGCTTCTCCGCGCGCGCATACCCATTGGGCAGCAGCGCGTCCACCCGGTCCAGCACCTGTTTTGCCGTCGTCCTTGCCATGGCCGTCACCTCAGGAAGCTCTCTCGTCCACGTAGCGCCGGGCCGCCTCCGCCATCATGGCGGCGTTTTCCAGCACCTCCGCCACGCACACCGGCACACGCACCTCCACGCCGCGCATGATCTTCCAGCTGCGTCCGTTGACGGACACGATGACAAAATTCTCCTCCTGCTTTCTGCCTCTGGGCAGCAGCACCGTTGTCATTTTCTCCTTCATCTCGCCCTTCTCCTTTCCGCTTTCAAAAGCCTCTCCTGCGGGAAAGGTGTCCGGGGCGGCGCACCGCCCCGGCTTTCCCCCTCAGTTCGCCTTATCCTCGTCCGAATAGCTGCTGCCGCACTCCACGCGCACCATGTACTCGTCGTACAGGATAGCCGCGGCGTGTACGCCCTTCCAGCCCACGCTGGAGCGCTGGTCCAGCGGGTCGGCGGTACCGGAGCTGCCGCGGGGCTTCACGATGACCTCCGTGCCCTCGCTCAGGTCCACCACGCCATAGGCGCCCTTGCCCAGGAACAGGCAGCCGTACACGGCGCAGCCCTGCTTGCCGCCTTCGCCGGGGTAGATGACCTCCTTGTCGCCCACGGTGACGGTCTTGTCCAGCACCAGCTTCGCGTCGGTGTTGCTCACCACCTGGCAGCGGGTGCCGCCCAGCACCACATAGCGGCCCGCCAGCGCGCCGGCGGCCACAGTACCGCCGTTGAAGGTCACGTCGGTGCTGGCCATAACGTTGCCGTTCACCTTCAGTGTGCGGCTGTCGGCGGCCAGGTCCTCGCCGCGATAGATCTTCGCCTCCGTGGTCTCCACGAAGCGCACGCCGTGCAGCTCACCGATCTCGCCGGAGAACAGCTCCGTGGCCCCGGCATACTGGTGGGCGGCGATCCACGCCTCGTCCTGGCGCAGGTCAAAGGCCACGCTGGGGTGGATGATGCACACATACTTGCCGTCAAAGGTAGGCGCGTTCATCTTCTTCAGCTGGGTCGCCGCCTTGGCCACCAGCTCGCTGGTCATGCGGCAGTCCTTGTCCAGCGTCATGCGGCTGGTCACGTCGGTCTTGGTGCCGTCGCTGCCGATCTTGGGCGCGTAGATCACCTGCTTGCCCTGCTGGATCTCGTTTCGGGTCACCGTGTCCAGCGTCAGGCCCATGTTGCTGCCGTGGCGGTCGGTGATCTCCAGCACCACGTCGTCGATGGCCGTCAGATCCAGCATATCCGACACGGTGGTGTAGTCGCCATACTGCGCCAGCTCCTTGGTGATGTAGCTGACGGAGATACCGCTGCCGTCGGGCGTCACGCCCTCGGTCAGCGGCTTCAGCGCCTTGTCAAAGGCGCCGAACTTACGCCACTCCACGGTCTTGCCGCCGCCGGCAGGCAGGCCCTTCGTGGCCGCGAACTGGTTGTGCACCAGCTGCGGTTTGGCGTTCTCCAGCAGCTCCATGCCGTAGTAGGTCTTCATCTCCGCGCTCAGGCCCGCCGTGGTCTGGGTGTTCTCCGCAAACATCTGCAAATTCATCTCCATGTTTTCTCTCCCTTTCTAAAACCTGATCTTTTCTCCATCCTGTACTCTCTTCCGTATCGCCGCCAGCTCCGCCCCGCTGAGACCCTTGGGATCCCAGCGGCTGACGCTCCTGCGCCGTCCGCCGTTCTCTGCCACGCGGCTTCCGCCGCTGGCGATGGCCTGGGCCATCTGCTGCCGCGCCCGGATCACCGCGAATTCCATCGCGGCCCGCAGCTGCGCCTCCTGCTCCCGCTGCCGCGCCGTCTCCGCCGCGGCAGCCATCTGCCGCAGCCTCTCGTTCTCCTGCCGCAGTCCCCGCAGCCGTCCGTCCAGTATCCGCCGCACCCGTGCGTCGAATTCCCCCTTGTACCGGCCGCGTATCAGCGTCTCGAAGTCCTCTTCCCCGCCGGGTACCCCCTGTTCCCCGGCAGGTACCTGCTGCTCCCCGGCGTCGGGAGCCATTCCGCCCGTCTCCTCCGCAGTCTCCTGCGCCGTCTTTTCCAGCTCGTCCATCCGAACTCTCCTCCCCGTGGTAGGTCACGACCCAACTTCCACCCTGCCGGGGTATTGCTGCGCCAGCAGCGCCAGCCCGCACCGCACCAGCGCGAACTCCCGGGCACAGTCCCCCGTACCCGCGATCTCCGCATATCCCGGCGCGCTTTGGAACCGTTCCAGCCGTCCTGTCTCCCGCAATCTCCCCGCCAGCGCGTACACCAGCGCGGACGCCGCCGCGCATACGATGTCCTTCCCGTACTCGCCGTACCCGGCGTGGCCCCGCACCGTAAGGTGCGCGCCGCCGCAGCTGGCCCGTATCATCTGGGCCGTACCGCCTGCCGCGTGGCCTGCCGCTGCCGCGTCACAGCGTCGCTGCTCCGGGGCGCCGCCGCCTTTCCGCCGCTGCTCTCCCGTTTTTCCAGTTCCCGTTCCAGCGCCTCCGCCAGATGGGTCCCCTGGCTCTTGTCCAGCAGCGTCACCGCCCGCCGCAGCGCCTCCGTCAGCCACGCCTTCTGGTCCGTCTCCTTCTGTCCCTGCCGGATGACCTCCGCCAGCGTGTCCTTGCTGCGGAACTGCATCAGCTCCAGGCACCGCAGCGCCTGCTCCGCCATATCGCTGCGGAAGAACCCCATCTGGAACAGCTGCAGGGCCAACTGGTTGTACTCCATGGTCTGGTACGGCGTCTCGTCCTGTGCCATCACCTCCAGGTCGAACTCCGGCACGCGATAGCCCCCGGTCAGCAGCGCCCTGGGCCGCAGGCCCCCGTTGCCGTAGGCGACGAACGCCCCGCCGTCCCGGCCCAGCAGCCGGAACTGCCGCGGCACGTCGTAAAACTGCCGGATCAGCTCGATGCACAGCGTCACCACCTGTGAAAACGCCTCATACCCGTCGTCGATCATATTCCGCGACAGCTTGCCGCCCGCCTCCTGCAAAGCCGCAATAGCCGTGGCCGCCGTCACGCCGCCGGCGGTGCCGCCGCTCATCACGTCCCGGTTGCCCGCCGTCTCCTTCATCTCCGCGATCTTGTTCTGCAGCACCGCCACATACACGCTGTCCAGCGCCGGCACCCGGATCGGTGCGATGGAGTCCGCACCCAGGTTCCCGTTGGTGTGCACGAAGGGTCTCGTCCAGTCGGCATACTCGTTCTCGTTCACCGCGCCGTCCGCCCGGATGAAAAACCGCGGTGTCGCCGCCGCCAGCGTGTTTTTCAGAATAGCCTGGTTCATCAGGTCGATCTGCTTCTGCGCCGACTTGCACAGATCCACATACCCATACCCGCAGGGCGTCCCCTCCTCGGGAAACAGCGTATCGAACACGAACGGGTACTTCCCGTGGTCGTACCAGCCCCGCGCCGCCATCTCCGGGTCGTTCTCCGTGGCATACAGCACATTCTCCCCCACGAACTTGCAGTACTGCAGCACCTGCCGTCCCTCACGCTCTGTGTGGTAGTACCAGTCCACCACCAGCGACTGCTCCGACGTGTCCACCTTGTCGTCGAACAGATACCGACTCACCTGCGCGCCGCCGCGCCCCAGCTTCCCCTCCAGCTCCGGCCACCTCCGCACCAGATGGTTGTTGGGCACCAGCTCCGTGCAGAAAAAGTGCTCCGACTCCTGTATGTCCGTGACCCCCGGCTCCCAAAACAGGTTCAGCACGTCCATGCTGCGAATGCTCACGTCGCCCAGCCCGTGCAGCTTTTCGTTGTCCCAGAACACGCCGTACACGGCGCACCCGGACTTCAGCTTGTCCCACCACGCCTTGGAATACGTCCGCCTGAACCGGTCGTTTTTCAGCAGCACCGGCAGGATACGGCTCAGCGTCTCTGCCTCCTGCCGGTCTCCCGGCTCCCTGGGCAGCACCGTCGGCTCCGGATAGCAGTCCATGGCGTCCGCGTGCTTGCTGAGGATGCAGTTCACCAGCCAGCCGCTGGCCGGCCGCACGTCCTCCGGATTGCCGCCCTCGCCCGCCTTCTCCATCTGCTCCCAGTGCCGCAGCTTCCAGAACTGCTCGTTGTCGATGATGCGCCTGTCCAGATTTTGCTTGCCCGCGCGATAGCGCCGCAGCACCTCCGCCGCGGCCCGTACCGCCTCCGCCCCGATCTTCACCGGAGCACCGGCGTCCCGCGCGGTCCTTGTCTCCTGCTCCATCCGAGCACCTCCCTTTCATGTTCTGTCCCTGCCCCCGCCCAGCCCGAAAGTTGCCCGCAAACGTGCAACACCCCAAATTTTTTGTCCCAGCCTTCCCCCAAAAAAGCGCAAAAAAGAAAGCCCTTACGGGCTTTCTTTTTTATTTGCTCTTAGTGACGCTTTTTAGCGGTCCACGCCATACCGGTCACGGACAGCACCGCCGTCACCGCGTAGATACCCACGCCCGCGTCAAAGGTCTTGGGGCTGGTGCCCTTGTTGTCGTCCTTCTTGGTGTCGGTGGTGGTAGTGGAGTTGTAGTAATAGCGGGGGATGTTGCCCACGGAACCGTCAGCGTTCTGCTGCTTGCCGCTCTCCAGGTACCGGCTCACATCGGCGTCAAACGTACCGCCGGAAATAGAAGCAGTACCCGTATTGTCCTCGTCATAGGCATCCACAATCATCTTCTGTGTGTTGGTCGCGCGCTTAAATGTACCGCCTGTAATAGTCAGTTCACCCGCAGAAGTTGCAGCGCCTGCGTCGCCACCCCAATTAGACGTAAACAGCACCGCCTCAGCAGATTCCAGTGTCTCAAAGGTGCCATTGTTAATAGTAGTCTTGTGCCAGTTCATGATAACATACTGCGCAGTGTTGGAAAAGTCACCGCCGTTTATGACCAGCACGCCGGCTTCGTCATTCTTGACCGTGTTGATACCGCCGCTGAACGTACCTCCGTTGATGGTCAGGGTAGAAGCATCAGGGCCTTCACCACCGTTGCGAATCATGCTGGAGTAACCGCCATTATTATACACGGTAACACCCGCATTGATTTCCATCTTTCCATAATTGGCAATGGTATACCAGCTATTGCCACCATTCCCGTAGGGCGAGTATTTTCCTTTTTCCTGAGAACGCTCAAACGTACCGCCATTTAACACCGTAACACCATAGTTTACGACAGCACCCTTGCCGTGTGTCACATTATCCACCTTGCCGCTCTTCGCTGCACTGGTATCAACGATCGTCAGCTTACCATTATTGGTAATGGTATGCTTTCCATCTTCATTGGTCAGCGTCTTACCATTCAGGTCCAGCGTGACCGTCTTGCCGCTCTCGATAGTGATGCTGGCAGTAACATCCTGTAGCAGCTGAACGGTCTTACCGTCCGCAGCATTCACCGCCTCCTGCAGCGTCGCATACTCAGTCTCTCCGACTTTTGCGACCTTCTCAGCCGCCGTCTCCGTCGCCCACGCCATCGTCGTGACGCCGATCGCCAACACCAGCGCCAAAATGGTTGCCAATATCTTTTTCATTTTCCTTACCCCGGGTTTTTTAGATTTCCGCAGGGTGCTTCGTTTTAACAAGCTTAAAACGCCAAAGCAGGAGTACTCCTGCGGATAGTCAGATTATAGCACAGCTGCATAATTTGTCCAGCCCTTTTGTGTAAAATTTTGCATTTTCGTCGTCTGCGAAATTCGGACCGGGGGAGGGGCGCAGCCCCTCCCCCGGTTTCTCACGGCTCCCGCCGTATCTCCGTCCTCTCCCGGGGCGCGATGGGCCGCATCATGCAGAAATACCGGCTCTCATCCGCCGCGTGGTCCTCCTGTCCCGTGTCCACATCCTCCGGCGCAGTGGTGCTGTACGACAGCCCCGGTACCGTCCGTATGAACGCCCGGCAGTTTTCGAACACATACAGCATGGGGTACCCCTCCCCGTCAAAGCTCATCCGGTAGTGCAGCTGCATCCACCCCGGTATCCGACGGTTGTCCCCCTTTTCAAAGAACAGCCGGTGCTTCAGCGCCGTCTCATAGATGCTCTCGCCCCGGCTGGCGTCCCAGATGG
>ERZ773147.1426-NODE-1426-length-24977-cov-4.590201_pt1 | contig 24977 bp, 24 predicted proteins | sample MGYA00580851_ERZ773147 | MGnify/ENA primary metagenome ERZ773147 (study PRJEB29015, sample SAMEA2737818) | human gut metagenome | biome: human gut; feature: human-associated habitat; material: faeces | place: China | collected 2012 ... | reverse complement strand
CCCTGTTACCGGTTCTAAATTTTCGGCATTCAATAATATACCTCCTATTTGCAACGTGTCTATCGAGTTTCCTGTTGCAAAAGAAAAACTGAAGTTATATAGCGGATTTCTTTCATTATTGTCGGATATGGCATCTGAGAAATCGATTGTATAGGTGGTGTTCGGTATCAGCGAATCTTGTAACTCTACGATAACTTTGCGCCCCGATGTCTGTATTTGCGGCATGTTTTTTCCTCTCGAACGCCGCTCTCGATTGCGTTTATTTTATCATTGTTTCCGTGATATGTCAATGGAGGGGCGGAATTTTACAACTGCTGTGATTAAAAAGGGATTGAAACGATGTTATTCACCGCTTTTGCACATTGTTATCCACAAAATTATGCACTTTCTGTGGATAAGCCGTGCGAAAAATCCCCCTCCACGTCTCCGCATGAGGCATGAAGGGGGAAATGCTATGAAATTACTTGTCGAACCCCTTGACCTCGTAGTCGTTTTCTTCGACCACCGCTTTGAGCAGGGGCTTCAAGGCGTTTTCATCCGCATCGGCTTTCAGCGTCACGACTGCCGTACCCGCTTCGTGGCTTGCCGCCGCGCTCTGCACGCCATCCACCGCTTCCAGCGCCGCCTTCACGCGCCCTTCGCAGTGCTGGCACATCATGCCTGAAACGTACATCGTCAGCACCTTCGCGCCTGGCTGCGCGGTCATGTCCGGCAGCACCACCGGATGCAGCGCGCGGTCATGCCGGCCGTCGCGCAGGCGGAAGAGGTTCAGCCGCAGCGCGTTCGACACCACGCAAAAGCTGCTCAGGCTCATCGCCGCCGCGCCGAACATCGGGTTCAATTTCCAGCCCAGCAAGCTGATGAACACGCCCGCCGCCAGCGGAATGCCGATGACATTGTAGCAGAACGCCCAGAACAGGTTCTCGTGGATGTTGCGCAGCGTCGCGCGGGAGAGGCGAATCGCCGCGGGAACGTCGGAGAGGCGGCTGTTCATCAGCACCACGTCCGCCGCGTCCATGGCAATGTCCGTCCCTGCGCCGATGGCAATGCCCACGTCCGCGCAGGTAAGCGCCGGAGCGTCGTTGATGCCGTCGCCGACCATCGCGACGCGCCCAACCTTCTGCAAGCGGCGCACGACGTCCGCCTTGCCGTCTGGCAGAACGCCCGCGACCACTTGGTCCACACCTGCCGTCTGCCCGACCGCCTGTGCCGTGCGCGGATTGTCGCCCGTAATCATCACGACGCGGATGCCCATTTTGCGCAGTTCCGCGACCGCTTCGGGGCTGTCGTCCTTCACCGTGTCCGCGACCGCCATCATGCCCAGAATCGCGCCGTCGCGGCTGAACAGCAGGGGCGTTTTGCCCTCGCCGGAGAGCTTTTCCGCCGCCGCAAGCAGGGTTTCCGGCACTTTGCACTGCCCCTGCATGTACTTCACGCTGCCGCCAAGGAGTACCGCACCATCGCGCTTCGCCGTCAGACCGTTGCCGGGCAGCGCGGCGAAATCCGACACATCCTGCGCCTTTCGTCCCTTTTCAAGCGCATACTGCACAACCGCTTTCGCCAGCGGGTGCTCCGAGGGCGTTTCCAGCGACAGCGCCGCATCCAAGAGGTCGTTTTCGCCAATGCCATCCGCCGGGAGCACGTCCGTCACGCGCATCTGACCGCTCGTAATTGTGCCTGTTTTGTCCAGTGCGACAATCTGCACCTTGCCGGTCTCCTCCAGCGAAGCCGCCGTCTTAAACAGGATGCCGTTCTTCGCGCCAATGCCGTTGCCGACCATAATCGCGACGGGCGTCGCCAGCCCCAGCGCGCATGGGCAGCTGATGACCAGCACCGCAATCGCGCGGGACAGCGCATCCCCGAACGGCGCGCCAAGCAGCAGCCAGACAATCATCGTCACCACGGCGATGGAAATCACAACCGGGACGAACACGCCGGACACCTTGTCCGCAACCTTGGCAATCGGTGCTTTCGTCGCCGCCGCGTCGGACACCATGCGAATAATCTGGCTCAGCGTCGTATCCTCGCCCACGCGGGTCGCCTCACAGCGCAAGAAGCCGGACTGATTGACCGTCGCCGCCGACACATTGTCGCCCGCTGCCTTATCCACCGGGACGCTCTCGCCCGTCAGCGCCGATTCGTTGACCGCGCTCGTGCCGTCCAGCACACGGCCGTCCACCGGAATGCTTTCGCCCGGACGCACGACGAACACGTCGCCCTTCCGCACCTGCTCAATCGGCAGGGAGACTTCCTGCCCATCGCGGAGGACATTCGCCGTCTTGGGTGCGAGCTTCATCAGGGATTTCAGCGCGTCGGTCGTCTTACCCTTGCTGCGCGCTTCAAGCATCTTCCCCACCGTGATAAGCGTCAGAATCATCGCGGCGGACTCAAAATAAAACTCGTGCATATAACCCATGACGGCATCCATATTCCCGTGCAGCTGCGCGTCAGTCATGGCAAAGAGCGCGTAGGTGCTGTACAGGAAGGATGCCGTTGCGCCAAGCGCGACGAGCGTGTCCATATTCGGGCTGCGGTGCCACAGCGCCTTGAAGCCGCTGATAAAGAACTTCTGGTTGATGACCATGATGATGATGGTCAGGAGCATCTGCGTCAGCCCCATGGCGACGTGGTTGCCGTCGAACCACGCGGGCAGCGGCCAACCCCACATCATGTGACCCATGGAGAAGTACATCAGCACCATCAGGAAGCCCAGCGACCAGCACAGGCGGCGTTTGAGTTTCGGGGTTTCGTGGTCTTCGAGGGCTTCCTCTGCGGCGGATGCGCTCTGCTTGCTTTCCGTGCCCTTGACGCTCGCGCCATAGCCCGCATCCTGCACTGCGCGGATAATTTCGCCGTCCGCCGCCGTGCCTTCGACGCCCATGCCGTTCGTCAGCAGGCTGACGGAGACGCTCGTCACGCCCGGCACAGCACTGACCGCCTTCTCCACCCGCGCCGCACACGCTGCGCAGGACATGCCGGTGACACAATATTGCTTCATTACATATATCACTCCTTTGGTTCGAGGGCAATACCGCACAAATGAGTTGGTGCGATGGCGAATGCATTTTTTGTCAGATGCGATTGCAGAAATCGAAGGTTTACTGGAGGTAAATCGAGATTTCTGCAAGAAGCAGATGGCAGAAAAGGCATCGCCAGCGCTGCCGACGAATTGTGCGGTAGTGCCCTATCACTTCATCAGCTTTTGCAGCGTCTGAACCAGCTCGTCGATGGCTTCATCATGCCCGGCGCGGATGTCGTCCGCCACGCAGCTGCGGATATGGCTGGCAAGCAGCTCCTTGGTGAACGCGTTGAGGGCGGCGGACGTTGCGGCGACCTGCGTGAGAATATCCGGGCAGTACGCGCTGTTCTCCACCATGCCGCGGATGCCGCGCACCTGCCCCTCGATGCGGTTCAGGCGGTTGATGAGGGCTTTCATTTCCTCCGGCGTTCGCTCTTTATGCTTATGGCAGGCTTCACACTGATGATTGCAGTAATCCATGGACTGATTCCTCCTGTGACAAGATACCCTCATGGGGTATGTCGATTATATACCCCATGAAGGTATTTGTCAATATGCTTTTTCTACAAAATTGTGCTTTTGCACTGGAGTTCGCCTCTGTGTAGGCGACAAGTAGGCGATGAAAACAGACGAGGTCTGTGTCCTCTCCCTTGAAATATTGGCGTAGGATTTTCCCCTTTCCGCGCAAATTGTTCGGATGAATCCGAATTTACAGCATATGCCATATTTTCGGAAACCGGATGGATTTTCCACAAGTTTTAGTTCTGTTTTCATCATTATTTGATGATTTCTTAGAATTCCTGTACCGCATGATTTTTCCCGCTTTTTCGAGCTTTTCACAGACGAAGAATATCGAATTTGGAAGTACATTGAAAAAACATTGACATGACCCGATTTCTGTGCTACAATTTTGGTGGAACGAAACGAAAGGATGGAGCTTGTTACCATGAATGCTGTATTGGCACTACTGGTTCTGATTGCGCTGCTGATTAGCCTGCTGGTACGACTTATGATTACGAAGCCGTCTCTCCGCGCTGAAAGTTACGCACTGCCTTGCCAGTATTGCCAAGCCTGCTGATGGACTTTCCTGAACCCTGCAAAGGCGCATGGGATTTCCGCATCATGGATGGACAAGTTCTTGCAAAGCCTGCTGCCAAACTTCTCGGCGGCAGGCTTTTCTATATACCTGAATCAATCTTATGCGGCAATGAAGCCGTTCAAACAGCGAAGGAGGTTCTTTCATGCAGTGTACCGGCGCAAAAATTCTGATGGAATGCCTTGTCGAACAGGGTGTCGATACCATTTTCGGCTACCCCGGCGGCACGATTCTGAATGTATACGACGAGCTGTACAACTATGAGGGTGACGGGCGCATCAAGCACATTCTGACCGCGCACGAGCAGGGCGCGTGTCACGCGGCGGATGGCTACGCGCGTTCGACTGGGCGCGTCGGCGTATGCTTCGCCACATCCGGTCCCGGCTGCACCAACCTTGTCACCGGCATTGCCACGGCGTATATGGATTCCTCGCCGATTGTCTGCATCACCTGCAACGTCGGCACGTCCCTGCTGGGCAAGGATTCCTTCCAAGAGGTGGACATCACCGGCATCACGATGCCGATTACAAAGTGCAACTATCTGGTGCGCTCGGTGGATGAGCTGGCGGACGTGGTGCGCGAAGCCTTCGCAATTGCCCGCAGCGGCCGCCCCGGCCCGGTGCTGATTGACATTCCGAAGAACGTGACGGCGGAGAAGGCGGATTACGAGCCGCTGCCCCGCTCGGCGCACGGCACGTCCGGACGTTTGGGCAAGCTGATGAAGCGTTCAAGCCAGAATTTCAAGGCGCCCGAACCCGACCACCGCGACATCGACAAGTTAGTCGAAATGATTGCCGCATCGAAGAAGCCGCTGCTCATCTGCGGCGGCGGCGTTGTCCGCGCGCGGGCGCATCACGAATTCGAGGCGCTTGCAAACCGCATCGACTCCCCTGTTGCCATCACGGTCATGGGCGCGGGCGGCTTCCGTGGGCGCAATCCGCTGACGACAGGCATGATCGGTATGCACGGCTCACAAGCATCGAACATGGCGGTGGATGCATGCGACCTGCTGATTGCCGTCGGCTGCCGTTTCTCCGACCGTGTGGCACTCAAACCCGCCACCTTCGCCCAGAACGCGAAAATCGTCCAAATTGACATTGACCGCAGCGAAATCAACAAGAACGTGCAGACCGACCACCACATCATCGGCGATGCGCGGCGCGTACTGGAACTGCTGCTGGAGCGCGTGCCGAGCATGAAGCACGACGACTGGAAGCAGTACGTTTTCTCCTTCAAAACGGAGACGGAGTACGACGCAACGGACGACCATCTGACCCCCAGTCAGGTGCTTTCCTCCCTTGCCAAGCTTACGCCGCAGGATACCATCGTCTCTACCGACGTCGGTCAGCATCAGATGTGGGCGATTCAGCACTTCCACTTCGATTATCCGGGTCAGCTGCTCACCTCCGGCGGCTTTGGCACCATGGGCTTCGGCTTAGGCGCTGCCATCGGCGCGCAGGTTTCTCACCCGGATAAGGTCGTCCTGCACATCACCGGCGACGGCGGCTTCCGCATGAACTGCAATGAGCTGGCAACCGAGCAGTATTACAATCTGCCGATTATCAACATCGTATTCAACAACGGCACGCTGGGCATGGTTCGCCAGTGGCAGACGCTGATTTATGACAAGCACTACGAAGCCACGACGCTTGACCGTGCGCCTGATTTCGTCAAATTAGCGGAAGCCTACGGGCTCTCCGGTCGGCGCGTGCGCAACCAGCAAGAACTGGAGGAAGCCATTCAGGAAGCGCTCCAGTGCGGTCACGGCTACATCATCGACTGCATGATTGACATCGACGAGAAGGTTCGCCCGATGGTCGGCGGCGGCAGTCACATCACCGAATTTATGCTCAACTGACGAAAGGAGGCAGCCCCATGAACACCCCGACACGCAAAACCCTCGCCGTTCTGGTGGATAACGAGGCGGGCGTCCTTTCCCGCGTAGTACGCCTTTTCTCCGGCAAGGGCTACAACATCGAGTCCCTCGCCGTCGGCACGACCGACGATCCCGCTATCTCCCGCATCACCATCGAAATCCTCGCCAGCGAAGAGCAGACGCACCTCATTTCTTCCCAGCTGCGGAAGCTGATTTGCGTTCACTCCGTCAAGACGCTCAACGCCGAACACGCAATCCGCCGTGAGCTGGTGCTGATTAAGGTCAGCGCCGCCACGAGCGAAACGCGCAACGAAGTGATTCAGATTGCCAACATTTTCCGCGCCTCCATCATCGACGTCTCCGTGGCGTCGCTGACCCTTGCTGTCATTGGCGATGAGAGCAAGGCTGAAGCCATCCAGAATCTCCTTCGGGAGTTTGGAATCCTCGAACTGGTGCGCACCGGCATGGTTGCACTGGAACGCGGGCAATTCACCATTGACGAACAGACCAAAGTAAAAGGAGAATACGACTATGGCAAAAATGTACTATGAAAAGGATTGTGACCTGAATAAGCTGACCGGCAAGACCGTCGCCGTCATCGGCTACGGCTCGCAGGGTCATGCCCACGCGCTGAACCTGCGCGATTCCGGCGTGGATGTCATCGTGGGTTTGCGCAAGGGCGGCAAAAGCTGGCCCGTGGCAGTCAAGGACGGCTTCGACGTGATGACCGTTCCGGAAGCCGCGCAGAAGGCGGATATCATCATGATTCTCATCAACGATGAGCGTCAGGCGGACATGTACAAGCAGGACATTGCCCCCTACCTGACCGAAGGCAAGGCGATTGCCTTCGCGCACGGCTTCAACATCCGCTACAAGCAGATTGTGCCCCCGGCTGGCGTGGACGTGTTCATGGCAGCGCCGAAGGGCCCCGGCCACACCGTCCGCAGCACCTATGTGGTGGGCAAGGGTGTGCCGTGCCTCGTCGCGGTCGAGCAGGATGCGTCCGGTCACTGCCTTGACACCGCGCTGGCGTACATCGCGGGCATCGGCGGCGCGCGCGCAGGCATCATGGAGACGACCATGCACGACGAGACCGAAACCGACCTGTTCGGCGAGCAGGCTGTCCTGTGCGGCGGCATCGTCGAGCTGATGCGCTGCGGCTTCGAGACGCTGGTGGAAGCCGGCTACGAGCCCGAAAACGCCTACTTCGAGTGCATCCACGAAATGAAGCTGATTGTTGACCTTATCAACAAGGGCGGCGTTGCAGCGATGAACTACTCCATTTCCGACACCGCGGAATACGGCGAGTACGTCTCCGGCCCGCGCATCCTCCCCTACGAGCAGACCAAGGCGAACATGAAGGCGGTGCTGAACGACATTCAGGACGGCACGTTCGCGGGCAAGTGGATTGCCGAAAACAAGAACGGCCGCTGCTTCTTCAACAGCCACCGCGACGCCCTCGCCAAGCACCCGATGGAAGTCATCGGCAAGCAGCTGCGCGAGCAGATGCTCTGGAAGAACGACTCCAACCTCGACAACGCGTCCAACTAACCAGAGGCTCTGCCTCTGGACTCCGCAAGGGAGTTCCTCCCTTGACCCTTTCGCGCGATTGAGTTGCGCGCAACTTCATACTGTGTCCGCGTGTTTATCTGTGTATTGCAAGGAGGAGCCTTATGCGCAAGTTTCTTTCGGGTATCCTGTCTCTGCTTCTGCTCATGGGGCTTCTCCCTGCCGCGTATGCAGAAGAACCTGCCCTCGGCGTGACCTACGAAATTTTTGTTGCCTCCTTCCAAGATTCGGGCGGCGATGGCATCGGGGATTTGCAGGGCATCATCGACCGACTGGATTATTTGCAGTCGCTGGGCGTCCGGCAGATTTGGCTCATGCCTATCCACCCCTCCCCCAGCTATCACAAATACGATGTGCTGGATTACTACGCTGTTGACCCGTCTTACGGCACGCTTGATGACTTCGACCGCCTGACCGCCGCCTGCAAGGAGCGCGGCATCCGCGTCATCCTTGATTTGGTGCTGAACCACTCGTCAAGTTCGCATCCGTGGTTTCTCGCGGCGTGCGACGACAAATTCTTCTCCCGCACGGGCGAAACGACCGACTGGTACGTTTTCTACCCGGAGGAAGGGAACGCGCGGCACAAAATCAGCGGCTGTTCGTGGTGGTATGAAGGGCAGTTCGGCAGCCACATGCCGGATTTCAACCTTGACAGCGAATCGCTGCGGGCAGAGTTCGCCAAAATCATCACGTTCTGGCAGTCGCATGGCGTGGGCGGCTTCCGGCTGGATGCCGTGACCAGCTACTACACGGGTGCGAACGCCTCCACCGCTGATTTCCTGCGCTTCGTTTGCGAAACGGCGAAAGCGAACGACCCGGACTGCTACCTCGTTGGCGAAGCGTGGACGGACGAAGCAACCATTCTGACCCTCTACGAAAGCGGCATTGACAGCCTGTTCAACTTCCCCGCCTCGGACAGCACCGGGCGCTTCGTGAAAGCAGCGCTGGCGGGCAAAAGCAGCACCGTCTCTGCTGCGCAGGCGGACTGGAACGCACGAATCCGCGCAGTCTCTCCGGCTTCGGTGGACGCGCCGTTTGTGAGCAACCACGATATGGCGCGCGCACGCGGGATGCTCCGCTCCAAGGTACCGAACGAGAAAGCCGCCGCGCTGCTGTATCTGCTCATGCCGGGTGTTCCAACCGTCTACTATGGCGAAGAGCTTGGCATGTCCGGCTCCGGGAGCGACGAAAACAAACGCCTGCCGATGGTGTGGTCAAGCGACGCAGCCACGCAGTGCAAAGCGCCCGCCGCTGCCGACCAAGCCCAGCGCTTGACAGACGGCGTGGCGGAGCAGGACAGCGACCCGGATAGCCTGCTGAACTGGTACCGCCAGCTGATTGCCCTGCGCAATCTCGCACCCGAGCTGACCCGCGGCGAAATGACCGCGCTGGACGGCGGCAATGACGCAATTTGCGCCTACACTGTGACCGACGCGGGCAGCACCGTCGCCATCATCAGCAATGTCAGCCAGAAAGATACGCTGACTGTCTCGCTGGATGTGCTGCGCGGTGCGGAGCTGCTGGGCGGCATCGGCGGTGCGGCATTTGCGGATGGTACGGCGAATCTGCCGCCGCTGTCGGGCATAATCGTGCGTTTACCGTAAACTTTTTCCCCGAAATCAGCAGGATTTTCGCGTTTGACAGCGAATCTTCTTCCTTGAACAAGAATGCGGGATGAAAAACCCGCATTTCTTTCCACGATTTTCGGAAACGTTTCCGATTTCTCCATTTTTCCCGAAAGGATGGACTCGACTCATGCGCAAAAGCGGTATTTTGATGCACATCTCTTCCCTGCCCGGTGCAGGCGGCATCGGCAGTCTGGGCAAGGAAGCCTATGCGTTTGCGGACTTTCTGGAAGCAAGCGGCATGAAGCTGTGGCAGGTGTTGCCGATGGGACCAACCGGCTACGGCGAATCTCCTTACCAGTCTTCCAGCGTCCATGCGGGCAATCCAATGCTGATTTCCACCGAGAAGCTGGTGGCGGATGGTCTGCTGACGCTTGACCCCGGTGAAGAATTTGTGCCCACGCAGGATGAGCGGGTGGAATTTGACCAAGTGCGCGAGAACAAGGAGAAGCTGCTGCGCAAAGCGTTCCATCAGAGCGAAAAGGGACTTCTGCCGGAGATTCGCCAATTTCTGCGCGACGAGCGCTGGGTGAGCGACTTCGCGCTGTTCACCGCCGTCAAGCAGCATTTCGGCGGCGTCATGTGGCGTCAGTGGCCAGACGAGGGCATCAAGATGCGCAGGAAGGAATCGCTGCTGCAATACCGCATGATGCTCGACGAGGATGTACGCTACCACGTCTTCTGCCAGTTCATTTTCTTCCGCCAGTGGAAGGAATTCAAGGCATACTGCAACAGCAAGGGCATTGAGCTTTTCGGCGACATGCCGATTTACGTCGCTGAGGACAGCGCGGACACATGGACGCAGCCGGAAGTTTTCCAGCTGGACAAGAACCGTGCGCCGAAGCGCGTCGCGGGTGTGCCGCCGGACTACTTCTCCGCTGATGGGCAGATGTGGGGCAATCCGCTTTACCGCTGGACGTATCTGTTCTTCCGCCGCTACGACTGGTGGGTGGAGCGGATGCGCGGCATGAGCAAGCTCTACGACATTGTGCGCGTTGACCACTTCATCGGCTTTGCGAACTACTACTCCATCCCCTACGGCGCGCCGAACGCCCGCAGCGGCAAGTGGATTGTCGGGCCAGGCAAGAAGCTGTTCCGCCGCCTAAAGAAGGAGCTGCCGAATCTGCGCGTTGTGGCGGAGGACCTCGGCGTACAAAGCGACCGTGTGCGTGAATTGCTGAAATTCGTCGGCTATCCGGGCATGAAAGTCGCGACGTTCGGCTTCGGCGGCGATGCGGACGGCAACCAGCACTTCCCCGGCAACTGGTCGGAGAACTACGTTGCCTACACCGGCACGCACGACAATGACACCACCGCCGGGTGGATTGCCACCGCCGACGAAACCACGCTCAAAGCCGCGAAGGACTACCTGCACTTTGACGGCACGGACGACGGCGTGGAAGCCTTCATCCGCTGCGTGCTGTCCTCTCCGTGCTGCATGGCGGTTGTGCCGATGCAGGACGTGCTGCATCTGGGCAGCGAAGCCCGCATGAACCTTCCCGGCACCATCGGCGGCAACTGGGCATGGCGCATGAAACCCGGCGCCGCGACGGAGGATGTTGCCCGCCATCTGCGCGAAATGAATCAGGAGTATCAGCGTATCTGATTTTGTGGAATCCCCACTATCAATCGACGAATATAAAGGAGAGAGCAACATGATGAACGCCAAGGAACTGCTTCGGCAGACCGAATCGCTGCTGCTGCAGAACGACCACATCACCCTTGCGGAAGCCTCCGCGACACAGCTGCACAATGCCCTGTCCACCGCCGCCATGAACGCGCTCACCCCCACTTGGGTCAAGTGCGAGGCGAAACGGCAGGGGCATCGGCAGGCGTACTACCTGTCGGCAGAATACCTCGTCGGCCGCATGGTGTACAACAACCTGTTCTGCCTTGGGCTGCTGGACGACGTGAAGGCACTGCTGGCGGAAAAAGGCGTTGACATCGCGATTCTGGAAGACATTGAGGACGATGCTTTCGGCAACGGCGGTCTGGGCCGTCTGGCGGCTTGCTTCCTTGATTCCGCGGTCACGACGAATGTCCCGCTGACCGGCTACGGGCTGCGCTACCGCTACGGTCTGTTCAAGCAGACGTTTGTCAACGGCTATCAGCACGAAGAGCCGGACGATTGGAGCCGCTTCGGCGACCCGTGGAGCATCCGCCGCGTTGACCAGGCAGTCGTTGTCAAGATGAAGACCGGCGACGTGCTGGCCGTCCCCTACGACATGCCGATTATCGGCTATGGCGCGAAGAACATCGGCACGTTGCGCCTGTGGCAGACCGAATCCCTGCACGAAATCGACTTCACCGCCTTCAACAATCAGCATTACGCGCAGGCATCCGCCGACAAGAACAAGGCGGAGGACATTACCAAGTTCCTTTACCCCAACGACGACCGCCGCGAAGGCAAGCAGATGCGTATCAAGCAGCAGTATGTGCTGGTCAGTGCGTCCCTGCAGGATATGCTGCGCGCCTACAAGAAGCGTCACGGCGATGATTACGCATGGTTCGCCGAGGAGCACGCCGTGCAGCTGAATGATACGCACCCGGTCATGGCGATTCCGGAGCTGACCCGCCTGCTGATGGAAGATGGCTTCACGTTCGACGCGGCGTTTGAGATTGTCCGCAACGTCTTTGCGTACACGAACCACACCGTAATGCAGGAAGCGCTGGAGAAATGGGATTTGGCGCTGCTTGCAAGCGTCTGCCCGGAGCTTGTTGCCATCATCCGCAAAATCGACGCGAAGTTCAAGGCGGACATGGCTGCACGCGGTGCGGAGGTCAAGGCAACCCGCTGCATCATCTGGAACAATCAGGTGCATATGGCGCAGCTGGCGGTTTATGCGACCGTCGCCACGAACGGCGTCGCCGCGATTCATACCGAAATCCTCAAGGACGACGTGTTTGCGGACTGGTACGCGCTGTATCCGGAGCGCTTCCAGAACAAGACGAACGGCATCACGCAGCGCCGTTGGCTGGGGCTGTGCAATCCGGAACTGACCGCGCTGATTGAGAAGCACATCGGCAGCGGCTTCCTGACCGATTTGGACAAACTGGAAGCCTTGAAGCCGCAGATCAGCGACGACCTGTGCCGCGAGTTCATCGCCGTGAAGAAGGAAAAGAAAGCGCAGCTTGCCGCCGAGATTGAGAAGCGCGAAGGCGTGAAGCTCGACCCGAACATGATTTTCGACATTCAGGTGAAGCGCCTGCATGAATACAAGCGCCAGCTGATGAACACCATGTCCATCCTGCACCTGTATTTCTGCCTGAAGGACGGTACGCTGACCGACTTCACGCCCACGGCGTTCATCTTCGGTGCGAAGGCTGCACCGGGCTATGCGCGCGCCAAGGCGATTATCCACCTGACGAACATGGTCGCCGACATGGTGAATAACGACCCTGACACCTCTTCCCTGCTGAAGGTGGTGTTCGTGCACAACTACAACTGCTCGTGGGCGGAGAAGCTGATTCCCGCGGCGGATGTGTCCGAGCAGATTTCCACCGCCGGCACGGAAGCATCCGGCACGGGCAACATGAAGCTGATGCTCAACGGCGCAGTCACGCTGGGAACATATGACGGCGCAAACGTCGAGATTACCGAGCAGGCAGGCCGCGAGAACGAGTACATTTTCGGTGCGACGGTTGAAGAAATCAACGCGCTGAAGAAGAACGGCTACGACCCGCGCGCGATTTACAAGGCCGACAAGGAAATTGCGCGCGTGCTTGACACGATGGTGGACGGCACCTTCCCCGACCCGGATGGCGCCATCAAGGAGCTGGTGTCCTCCCTGCTGCTGGGCGCAAGCTGGCACAAGCCCGACCACTACTTCATCCTCCACGACTTCCACAGCTATGTGGACGCGAAACTGGCGGTCAACCGCGATTACCGCGACGAGTTGTCCTTCGCGCGCAAGTGCCTGATGAACATCGCCAGCGCAGGCATGTTCTCCTCCGACCGCACGATTGCGCAGTACGCGAAGGAGATTTGGAAGGTCTGAGTTCCTCTTTCCCTATAAAAACTGCCCTGCGGGTTCAAACCGCAGGGTTTTTTGATGTGCTTGTTTTAGGGAAATTCCACACTATTTCCAGATGGATTTTGAAATAATATCAGATGTAATCTATCATTCTTCTCTTGCCCTGCGTGCGCAGCTGCTTCGGCGCTGTTCACGCAGGGCGTTTTGTTTTGCCATGCTATCCGGTCGCGCCCATCGGCGCGACAATGTGCAGGTTATGGGTAATGCTGATTGGGGGGCGCGTCTGCGGACGCGCAAAGATACAACCGCTGCGCTGAAAGCGCTTCGCTGTTCAGCGCTCGTGGAGTGGAATTGTCGCGTTTGGCATAACTGGTCTAACGGTGCAGCAGTTGGGGCGTTGCCCCAAGCCCCACAAGGGGCGCCGCCCCTTGACCCTGCAAGGGACATTGTCCCTTGACCCTTTTTGGGCTGCCCGGCTTGGTCGCTTCTCCATACTCCCCCTCCCGCAAATTTTTCTTTCCCCCGCCCTTCCCCTTTTCCCTCCTCCACATATTCTACCATTGGAGGGCAGGGGCATTTCCCCCTGCAAGAAAGGGAGTGACGCCATGCCTACACCTTATTTCGAGGTCGCACACCTCACCAAACACTTCTCCACCGATGAATCCACCGTCGCCGCCATTCAGGATGTCTCTTTTTCCTTGCAGAAGGGTCAGTTTCTCTCCATCTTGGGGCCCAGCGGCTGCGGAAAATCCACCCTCTTCAACCTCATCGCCGGGCTGATGCAGCCGGATTGCGGCGACATCCGGCTGCAAGGCGAATCCATGCTCCTGCGCCCCGGTCTGACCGGCTACATGCTGCAAAAAGATTTGCTCCTGCCGTGGCGGACGATTGCGGATAACATCGTCCTCCCCAAAACACTTCATGGCACGCGGCGGCAAGCAGCGCTGAAATCCGCCGTCAGCGACATTGCTGCGTGCGGGCTGCGCGACCTGCTGAATCGCCGCCCAGACGAATGCTCCGGCGGACAGCGGCAGCGTGCGGCGCTTGTGCGGACGCTGCAGACAGGCAAACCGCTTCTGCTGCTTGATGAGCCGTTCGGCGCGCTTGACGCCATCACCCGGCTGCACCTGCAAGCCCTGCTGACCGAAGTCGCAACGAAGAAGCGCCTGACGATTCTCTTTGTCACGCACGACGTGGATGAGGCGCTGCTGCTGTCGGACGCGATTCTGGTCATGGGCACTGCGCCGGGGCGAATCCTGCGGCAGTACACGCTGGAAGAGCCGCGGCCTCGTACGATGCGGGTGCTTTCGCAGCCGGAGTTCATCCGCGTCAAGGGCGAAATTCTGACACTGCTGGACAAGGAGGTGACTGCTGATGCGTGAGGGTAAGAAGCATCCATTCGCCATCAACGTCTGGCGCTGGGGGCTGCTGATTCTGCTGCTCGTTCTCTGGGAAATCGGCGCGCGGCTCAAATGGATTGACCCGTTTTTCTTTTCCAGCCCTTTGGAAATCGCCCGAACCGCCGTCATTAAGTGGCAGGGCGGCACGCTCTGGCGCGACATTGCCTATACGGGCGCATCAACGCTCCTCGGCTTCGTGCTGGGAACGGTCATCGGGTCGATCGTCGGGCTGCTGTTCTGGTTCTCGCGCCCCGTGGCGCAGGTCGCTGAACCGTGGCTGATTGTGCTGAACGCACTGCCGAAACTCGCACTCGCGCCCGTGCTGGTCATCTGGTTCGGCATCGGCTTCCTGTCAAAGGTGATTCTGGCATTCCTGATGACCGTCGTCGTCGCCGCCATGTCCGCATACAGCGGCGTCCGCACGGCTGATCCGGCGCTGGAAACGCTGATGGTCTCCCTCGGCGCGCGGCGGATGCAGATTTTCACCCGCCTGATTGTGCCATCCGCCATGCCGAGCATCATCACCGGCCTGCGGGTCAACATCGCGCTGGCGATGGCGGGGTCGATTGTCGGCGAGTTTATTGCATCAGACCGCGGGCTGGGGCGTATGATTGTTTATGCCGGCACGACGTTTGATCTGAAGCTGGTGTGGGTCGGCGTGACGGTGCTGTCCATCTTATCCGTGCTGATGTACGCATCGGTCGTCCTGCTGGAAAAGGTGCTGATGCGGCACTGGCGCGGCGCGGTAACCGAATAATCAGAAGGGGGAATTTCCATGAAAACCCGATTGCTCTGCTTCCTGATGGTATTAGCGCTGCTCCCCTGCCTTGCGCTGGCAGAGGACGCGCCGCAGAAGCTCGTCGTCGCCGAGCCGGTGCACCTCATCGGCTATCTGCCCCTGTATGTTGCGATTCACGAGGGCTATTTTGCGGATGAGGGGCTGGACGTGACGGTCGTGCAGGCGACGGGCGGCGCGCATGTGACTGCGGTCGTCTCCGGCGACGCATTCGCGGTCATCGGCGGCGTGGACAGCAACAATTTTGCCAATCAAGGGAACACCGACCCGATTGTCGGCATCGTCAACTGCGTCAACCGCGCCAACGTCTACCTGTTCGCGCGCGCGGGGCTCTCCCCCGCATCCGACAGCGACGAGGATATGGCAGATTTCCTCCGCGGCAAAATCATCATTGCAGGGCGTTACGGCGGTTCGCCGAACGTGCTGACGCGCTACCTCGTCAAGCGCGTCGGACTTGACCCGGACACGGACGTTACCTTGCTGGAAAATGCCGACGCCGCGACCGTAACCGCTATGCTGCAATACGGGCAGGGCGACATTGGCAACGGCGGCGAACCGCAGATTTCCGAAGGCGTGACGGCGGGCATCTTCGAGGAGCCATTCGTCGCCTTCCCCGATTTGGGGGACTACGCCTATTCGGTCATCGGCGTGAAGCGCTCGACGATGGAGCAGCAGCCGGAGACGTGTCTGCGGTTCGTGCGGGCGATGATGAAGGCGCTCAAGGCGGTGCAGGATGACCACGAACTGGCGGCGCGTGTGCTGGAACTGGAATTTCCGACGCTGACGGAAGCCGGGCGGCAAGCTGCGCTGGAGCGTGCATACGCTGACAACCTTTGGAGCGCGGACGGCATCATTTCGCGTCAAGCGGTGGATACGTTGATGGAAGTGGTGACTTCCTCCGGCATTTTCGACGGGACGTATGACGTGGATGAGCTGATTGACATGCGCTTTGTGGAGCAGGTCATGCAGGAAAGTGCGCAGGAGTAAGGAAGGTTCGCCGCCAGACGAAGGTGCTGGCGGCGAGTTTTTCTGCATGTCCAAATATAGCTTTCAGCACATCCCCTTTTGTTTCTTAAATTCCCTGAAATTTACCTTTTGCGTCTGCTTTAGTCCGCTGAAGTAGGGAAAAAAGTAGGGGAAATCGGCAAAAACGCATTTTTGCCCCGAAAAACACTTCTATTTTCATCACAATGAAAAACCCGGAAGCCCTTGCGAATCAAGGCTTCCGGGGAAAGTGGGGTTAAATGGGCTCGAACCATCGACCTTCACGATGTCAAGCGCCCCAAATGTCAATTTTTATGCAAATACCACATACTTTTGACGGAAATTTAGTTCATAATAAATAAAATACGGTTCATTGCTGTGCTGTGTCAAAGTGACTACTTCTCGAAGGAGAATATTCACCATGACAGAATCCGAATACATTCAGCAGCATGAAACCTATTTGAGCAGCATTGTCAGCCGCTTCATTGCGCGCTATCCCGAACAGCGGGGGAAGATGCGGGATGACCTGATGCAAGAAGCGCGAATTGCCCTGCTGATAGCCTACCGCAAGCAGGAAAATACGGCGGGCTTGGAGCGCAGGGCGTACATTTGCATTATTGATGCACTCTACACGGCTGCGGTTCATGCCTACCCGATTCGCATTCCACGGCGGAAATTCAGAAAGAACGTTGGGCGGTTTTCCTGCTGCGGCGGCGATGCGCTTGTACTGTGGGAGAAGAATCAGCCGGAGGATGAAAGCGCGCAGGAGATGGAACTGTGGACGATTCTTGCAGGGATGAACGACAAGGAACAGGCGTTTGTGCGTTACAGGCTGGACGGACGGAATTGCATCGAAGCAGCGAAAATGCTGGGCATGTCCAAATCCGCATGTTGTCGGATGCAGCAGCGAATCAGGCGCTACCTGATGACGCAGATGCGGGCGGAATAATGAAGGATGTAAGGCGGCGGGAATTGTTCTGCCGTCTTTTCTGTTTGCTATGTCGCACTATCCATGGAATTACGAACAGTCCGAAACAGCCGGATTTTTGTATCCGCAAATCTTTGCTGAACAATTTGAGAATATTCGCAAAATAATGTTGATATTTGCGAACATCTGAGTTATAATAGCATCGTTCCCAAATAAACAGCGACGGAGGAAAGAGCGATGGCAAGAATCGGTTATGTTCGCGTCAGCACAGTACACCAAAACACGCAGCGGCAGGAATACGCAATGCCGGCCGACCTTGACAAGGTATTCACGGACAAGGCAAGCGGCAAGAATACAGACCGACCGCAGTTTCAGGCAATGCTTGACTATGTGCGCGAAGGTGACACGGTTTATTTCGAGAGTTTCAGCCGCGTTAGCCGCAGTTTGCCCGACCTGCTGAACACGCTGGATTATTTCGCAGAAAAGGGCGTAACGTTTGTATCGCTGAAAGAGAACATTGACACGACGGGCGCAACAGGTAAGCTAATTGTGTCGGTGCTGGGAGCCATCAGCGCATATGAACGCGAAATCAATGCAGAACGGCGGGAATACGGCTACAAGAAAGCGCTGGATGAAAAGCGCGTTGGCAGACCGAAAGCCGTTGCGAATCAGGCGTTTCATGATGCGGTGAAGCTGTGGAGGGACGGCAAGATTACCGCAACCGAAGCCATCAAGCAAGCAGGAATGACCCGCACGACGTTTTACAAGCTGGTCAAGGCAGAGAGAGGGCAAGCATGAAGCCCTCTTTTTTTTTTGTGTGCTGATGCACTGGTAATACAAAAATTGGTTCGCCGATGGAAGGAAATCAGGCACATTTGAAACGGCAGAAAGGAATCAGCAAGCGCGTTTGTCTGAAAATGCGCAGATAGCAAAGAGTTTTTGACCCAGTGAGCGCTTCCAGCGTGTTTCTGGTATAATTCCACCCCCCGAAGCTGGAACGCCTCAGAGCGCTTGCAAACATAGGAAAAATATCAATGATTTCCGACAACCTAAATTTGTTGTTTTTTGCTCATCATTTAGACGACGAAAAAGCTGCCGTCATTTCAACTGACGGTAATCGCGGAAATCCGAACATGACCATCGTCAACGAACCCAGAGTTCGGGAACGTGCGAACCATCGTCGAGGATGACAAGGTTCTGTTCTGTGGTTCGGATGTAGCGAAGGCGCTGGGGTATACTAATAGTAGAAAAGCGCTTGCCGACCATACTAAAGCCGGTGTAACGATTCGTTACACGGACGATAAGGGAGTGAATCAAGCCAGAAAATACATCTCAGAAGGTGATGTCTACCGTCTGATTGTGTCAAGCAAGCTGCCGGGCGCTTGCCCATTTACGTTTCCGGGAGAAAAAGCGCTGAGAAAGTGCTATACCTGTCATATTTCCACCTATCAGTCAAAAATCCTATGTATACAAGGCAGGCGTATTTGCGTTTGATAGCATTTGTTATTTTATTATCAATTAAGAAAACAGATAGTTGTTGCAAAGAAGTTCTTTATCATTTCTAAATTGTTCGTTTATTAATTGCCATAAAATAGCTAAAATGTTTTTGTTGCTGTGGATTTGTCTTAAAAAGCACATAGTTATTTTATAATATTAATAATGTGAGGGTTATTCTATTCCTGATAATTGAACAAAGGAGGTTTTTTCATGGCAAGGATAACACATTAGAATGAGCGACCGTCTGATTATTGGGCGGTGCTGGATGCGGCATTGACAGAGGTCACACTGGGCGAAAAGGCGCAGGAGCTTCTTCTGTTCTATGCGGGCATGAGCGAGGGCGCGGAAATCACTGCTTCCGCATTGCAGAGTGAAACAAGCCTGACGTTGACGGGAAGCCAGACCTACAAGAACGCGCTGCTGCTGAAACGGCTGATTTTGCGCAACCGTCGTTTGAATCTGATTGTTGTCAACTGGAAGCGAATCAAGCTGTTGGCGGAACTGTCGAAATGTTGAGGAGGAAGAAAAATGGATGACTTGTTTTTCAGAATGCGGAATGATTTTGACCGCATGATTCAGGCGAACATACCGGGACAGAATCACGATTGCAGTATCATCCCCGACTACGGGAACGGATAGGACGCTATTCACGGTTACAGCGCCGAAACCCGCTGTGTGCTGTACGCAAAGAACGCAGGAATGAAGCCGGTGCTGCGAACGTCACTCAAAGATGAAATCTACCGGGGGAATCTTCTGTACGTTGAAGGGCGGTTCTACCTGATTGCGGATGACGTGCAGGAAGCCCCGAACTGCTTCATGACCCATGTGACCCCGTGTTTGCATTTTGCGAAGGTAAGCCGCAAAGTCAACCCGCAGACGGACAAATTCGGCTTTGCGGTGGAGGACACGGGCGACCGCCTCCACCCGCTGATTGATAATTTCCCTGCCGTGCTGACATTCAGCGGCACGATGGCAGACGCGAAGAATCAGGCGGGCGCATACTTTGCGGACGTGATAGAGGTCAAGCTGCAAGGCAATCACTGGACGGATGAAATCAAAACGGGTGATATTCTGACGCTGGAAGGAAATCCGGGGGAATATGAAGTTGTGAGTTGGATTCGGGACAGTCTGACCGCCGAACAAAAAGGCGGTGTGCTGACGATTCAAGCACGAAGGAAACCGTGAAGGTGATACAGAAGTTGGAAGATGGAGGGAATGGCGTGATGCTGTTCCCTCTTTTTTTTGCCCATGTTTCTGGGAATATTTGGGCGGCCCTGTTGCCATAATATAATACAGATATAGTTTATAAGATAATCTCTATCTTTCTTTTCTTTGTTACTTTCTTTTCTTTACGACGGCTGAAAAAGTTCCAGTTTCTACCGTGCAAGCTAATTTCTTGTGAATTCTATTTTATTTATAATTTTTTCAATGATTTTTTTGTTGTAAAATTTTACTGCAGTTATAGTGCATCGGTGAAGCCCTATTTCTACAAACCGGGCACATACCGCGAATAAAGCCTATGACTTCTGAAAAAAGTCCAAAAAGATTCTGATTCAAGCGGAACTCTGATGAGAAAAGCGCACCTATAAGATATGTACCCGCGCAAGCAAGGTACAACAATTTCATAAATCTTGAAACGGAGGAAAAATCCATGCCAAACACTGGAAGGAACTACCGCCACCCACCCGCCATTCATCACATTGGACGGCGGGACGAAAACCATGCCCAAACGGTTCGACAAGCCGCGAAGGTTGTACGACTGCCCGACCGTGCAACAAAGCTGCTGACCTATTATGCGAATTGTTCAGACGGCTTTCGACCTGCCTTGAATACCATTCGAGAGAACACAGGCATTGCGAAAAATGCCGTCTCCACCATTCGCAAATACCTTGTGACCGCTGGATTCATCCTGTACGGCGGCGGGAACATCTGCCTACTGTGGGACAGAATTGAAGAAGTTGCCCGAATTGAAAAGCTGCTGAACGCAAGCAATGAAAAGTGAGGTTTGAGCAAATGAAGAACATTCGTCAGCCGCCCATGATTCACCACTGCAATCAAACAGAATACATCCAGCGCGGCGCGAACCTTGTCCAAATGGCGGCGGATGCTTGCGCGGCGATGTACCTACCCGACCGCATGAAAAAGCTGCTGACCTTCTATGCGGATTGTCCCGACGGCTTCTTCCCTGCCCTGAAAACCATTCATGACGAAACGGGCATGAATGAAAGTTCAATCTGTAAGGCACGGAAAGAACTGGTTGATGTCGGATTCATTCTGTACACGCCCGAAGAAATCCGCATTGATTGGCAGCGTGTGGCGGCGATGGCGATGCTACCGCCCGAAGCCTGTTTCAGTCTACGGCGGCGTTCTATGCCAGAGCGGGCGAAGGTGGAGAAAATCAAGCCTGCGTTCTGGAAGCGTGAGCCGATGAAATGGACAATGCCCAAAGTCTGGATTATCGACTCCGATGCCAACAAACGTTATTTCTGCCATTCTTACGACCGCCCAAAGATTGGGAAGCGGCAGAAAATGCACAGTTGCGTCATTCAGCAATACATGACAGCGGACGGCTGGAAGGCTTGCAAGAAAATACGGATTCGGGAACTCTTGCTTGTCCTGCGAGACGGCGGGAAGATTTATTTTCCTGCTTGTGGAATCTACCATAAAATTAAAAATTGTTAATGATGAAAGTAGAGGTTTGAATCATGAAAATCATTCGTAACATCGACGGTAAGAAGCTGGAACTGACCCTGACGAACGAGGAAGCTATGAGCGTGTTCATGGATGTGTTTTTTGACACGGACAGATTCGCGGATTATCCTGCGAACGGATTGTTCGGCAGAGGAGACGGAATTTTCGCGGGGCGGTGCAAGCAGGATATTTCTTCCGTGCTGGACTGCGAAGGAACACGAAAGCCGTCTGACCTTGTGTTGCAGTATCTGGGGAAGCAGATGCAGGACACTTTGAATTGCGAGTATGAACACCTGTCGGATGATATTGCCGAACGCTACACGAACATTCTGCATTGGGCAGAGCGGCACAGCAAGAAGGACGTGCAAGCAGCATTTGAAGAAGCAAAGCGGCGGTATTACTGCAAGGCGCACACCTTCACACATGGCGGTTATCCGATGCAAGCGCATGACTGCAATGACGAGTTGTTCGCGGTGGTGCTGGAAGACATTCTGTTCCATCACCCGGAAATCATCGGAAGCAAGCCGGAGGATGCGGAATAAACCCGCATTCATGACAAGTTTGAAAAATAGAAAGTTGAGGAATTGAATCATGAAGATTACGCGAATTGTGAACGGTCAGGAAATGGAATTTGAATTGACAGATTCGGAACTGCGGGCGGCGCTTGTGAACACGCTGTTTTCGCCGGAGAAGAACGGCGTTCTTGCAGAAGAAGCCGGAGAATTGTTCAGCGAAGCCCTGTTCAACATGGATGAAGAAATGGCTTGCGCGGTATCGCCGAGCGAATACACGACAACGGAACTTGTGGGCACTCGAATCACGGAGCGCTTGCAGGACACACTTGCAGAAGCCGCGCAGGAGTACGCCGACCGCTACAAGGCTATTGTCGAATGGGCAGAGCGGCACGACGAAGCGACGATTCATGCGAACATCAAGGCGGTTCAACGGCGGTATGTCGAAGGGGAAAGCCTGTTTACCATGCGTCATGGGAAAATTGCACAGGGGCAGAACGTGAACGACGAAGATTATTTCGAGGATTCGTTTTTTGTGACCGTGCTGGAAAGCCTGTTGACGGAACATCCGGAGATTATCGGCACGAAGCTAGACGCATAACCCGCATGAAGCGGCGGGATATGACTGCCCTGCATTGAACGCACCCCCCTCCACAGCCGTTTCAACGGTGGACGTGGATTCTTTCACGGCTTCTGTTGGAACGGCTGGAAGGGGCATTAGAGCGCCAGAGACGGCAAACCGACAGAAAGACGATTGAGCAGGAGGAACGAAAATAGAAACGTGCTGTGAATATACTGATTCGGTGATGTGGGTATCGACGGACGAACGGCGGATGATTACGCGCATGATAAAGCTGATTGCGGAACATCCCGACGAAACGGAAACCATCAAGCGACCCGAAGAAAACGACGGCTGCCTTTACTGCAAAGTGCCGTCAACGTGGTTGAAGATTGCCCCGCCTGTCAAGCGGGAAATGAGCGAGAAGCAGCGGGCGGCGGCGGAAAAGAATCTGCAAAAGGCACAGGCACAGCGGCGTTTGTCTGAAAAGTCCTGATGCTGTGCTGAAAAATGACCCTGTGAGGCGTTTCAGGGGCAAAGTGGTATTATTTCACCTTTGACGCTGGAACGCCTTGCAGGGGGCAAAAATATGCAGAGGAAGCGCAGATTGAAAACATAGGAGGAAAACAGGATGCACGAACCGGGAAAATACAAAGTCCATGATGCGGGCTTGCAAGCATGGCTGCGGTATCAGAAGATTCAGCCGCTGTATTGGGAGCGGGACGAACACGGCGTTCCCTTGCTGGTTTATGAGAAAACGTCAATGCTGATGGAGATGGTACGGATGTACTGGGAGCGGAACGGGAAGTATCTGCCGAAAGACCCGCCCGAAACGTGGTATGACACGCTTGCAAGCATCGGCAGAAAGCCGAGCCAGCGGGAAACGTTGTGACGGAGGAAGAACGGATGGAGCAGACAGTATCTGTCAGCGTGGATGCACTGACGCAAGCATTTTCCGCAGCATTTCGGCAGGAATTTCAGCCCTTGAAGCAGGAATTGCAGACATTGGCGGCGAATAGTACGTCTCAGCACCTTGACAACGGAACAGCACTTGAACCAGAATTGACGCGGAGGAATCAATACACAATGAGTTCAAAGCAACAATTCCGGGTTACACTGCCAGACGGCAGGAAGGTTTTCGCGACTGGGGACACGGTGGACGGCGCATTTTCCAGCTTTGCCAAAAAGTACGGGCGTTTGTATCAGCAGGAAGAACCGACGCAAGAAAAGAAGGAGTGCCCGACACTCAAGGAGTTTACAAAAAGCGTCTACCGCCCTTCTTTTATGGCGAACTTGAAACCGACAACAAGGAGAAGTTACGAGTATGTTCTGAAGGCGTATGTCATGCCGTTTCTGGGTGATATGCGGATGGATGAAATTACCGTTGCGGTGATTCAAGACTTTTACAATAAACTTGCATCAGCGCAGGAATACGGCTACCAAAAGAACCTGAACGCGAAGACCATTGAGCGTATTCGCGGACTGGTATCACGGATTTACAGCGTGGCGGTGGAAATGAAAGTTGTGGACGAAACGCCATTCAAGAATCATCTGTTGAAGATTCGCGCAGAACGCGGCACACATCACAAAGCGCTTCCTGATGAGGAAATCGACCGTGTGAAGCGGGAAATTCCCCTGTTGGAAGATGACGAAATCCGCCTGTATTTCGCTGTTTTAGCCTATACGGGAATGCGCCGGGAGGAAATCATGGGCTTGCGCTGGGAGAACATCGACCTTGAGAAGGGCGTGGCTTATGTGCGGTGTACCGTGACATATCCGGGTTGCAACAAGGCGGTTGTTCAGGATGACGCAAAGACGGCGCATTCGATTCGCCCGGTCATTCTTCCTGTTCCGCTGGTTCAGATTTTGAAGCCGATGCAGAAGGAAAGCGGTTACCTATATGGCGGCGAAGAACCGTGGTGCTATTCGCGATTCAGCCGCCGATATGAAGAGGGAAAACGGCTTTTGCGCATTGAGCGGTTCAATAACCACGATTTTCGTACAACCTACGGGACGCAGTTGAAAGAAAGTGGCATGTCCAGCGCACTTGTGGCGGATATGATGGGACACGCAGACACGCGAATGGTTGAAACCGTCTATGCCCGGACGCGGGAAGAGGGGATTTTGAAACAGCGCACATACTTGAACGAGTTGAACGAGAAGTATGCGAAGCAAAATTAACCCGCGTGTTTCAAAACTGCAAAAATCAGTGGATGAATAAAACCAACAAAAAAGCGACGCGTTTATTCATTTTCGTAAGCCAAAAGCTGACCGAAATGCTGACCAAAAAGTGCCGTCAAACGCAGGAATTTCAAGGGGTTCAGGAATCGGCATGATGACCAAAATGTAGGGAAAACGCATTATGCAGACCTTGAACCTCGAAAAACACTTCTATTTTCATCACAATGAAAAAACCGGAAGCCCTTGCGAATCAAGGCTTCCGGGGAAAGT
>ERZ773147.1422-NODE-1422-length-25035-cov-5.470937_pt1 | contig 25035 bp, 24 predicted proteins | sample MGYA00580851_ERZ773147 | MGnify/ENA primary metagenome ERZ773147 (study PRJEB29015, sample SAMEA2737818) | human gut metagenome | biome: human gut; feature: human-associated habitat; material: faeces | place: China | collected 2012 ... | reverse complement strand
CTGGATATATTAGAACTGGAAAGGAACAAATGAGAAAAGGTGGGGAATCTGACCCGCGTAATAAAACTCTTATGAAAATGTTTAATCTTGTAAACATAGGTGAACGTTCTGGAAGTGGTGTTCCTAATATCTTCAATACATGGGAAGATCAAGGATGGAAAGAACCTGTTATTGAAGAAAGATTTGATCCTGATCGAACTATCTTAACACTTGAATTTGTAGATAAAACAAACAAAGAAAAAACGGCGAAGAAAACAAGCGAAGAAAACAAGCGAAGGAAGTACGATTAGAAATAAAACAATAGAAAACATGGTAAAAATTGAAAATTATCTTAAAGAAAATGGTGAATCCAAAACAAATGCTATTGCTGAATATCTAAATCTTAGTTCTGCTAGAACAAGAAAAATATTATCAGAAATGAAAACAATTGAAGCTATTGGTACAAACACAAATAGAAAATATAGGTTAAAAGATAATCAAAAATAGAATATATTTTACTTTCTACCACCTCAAAATTGTTATATTCAATATAATCTATCAAATCTGTTATATTGCGTTCTTTTGATTGCTTATTTCCAGTTACCACCAACATTAATTTCTTTTTTGCTCTTGATACCGCAACATTGATCAAATATGGATCATCTGTGAAATCAGATATCTCATCATCTACTGTAGATATGATAATGCATTCCATCTCTTTACCCTGAAACTTATGTACGGTAGCAGCATCAATATCTGTTATCTCCCGCTCCAATGCCTTTACCTGATTTCTATATGGTGTAATAATCCCCGTCTCCTTTGAATTCAAATCGTATTTAGGTATAATCTCATTTTTAATAACATCAATCTGACGTTGACTATAATGGTCACGTTCATGATTTCCTTCTACTGTTTTTACTACTGACAAAACATCTTCTTCACCATGATCTGTTGTCATTATGATCAATTCGCCATGATAGAATTTCTGGTTACAAAAATTAATGATTTTAGGGTGGCATCTATAATGTTCCCGTAACAATGTTTGTGTTACATTAGGCATAACATCCAAAATGGATTGCAGAAAACTGTTTGTATACTGATATCCTTCACTCACATTAAAACTGTCAAATATAGCTTTTGCTTTGGCCTTTATATCATCTGTAACAACATTAGGAAGTTGCTTGGTATCACCCACAATAACAACATTCCTTGCACATGACAATGCCAACGCACCGGTTGCAATATCTACCTGTGACGCTTCATCCATGATAAGGTAATCATACACCACATCTGAATTCAGGCTGTTTCTTGATGAAAATGTTGTACTTAATATAACCGGATACTCAGCCAGTACATCGTATGGTTCCTTCCACAGATTATCTTCACTAAAAGTTTTCCTACTACTGTTACCTTCATATTTCCTTGCCAGTTTGTCTTTTAGGACAACCATTGACTGATTGCATAAATCCTCAAGCAAATTTTTATTAACACTATTTAAATACTTTTCAATATCTGCAATTTCTGCAGACAACTCCGCTTGCTTTGCACGATAATACATTGCCTGAAAGGTTGTAATTATCTTTGAAATATCCTGCTTATAAATGCCCCAATCGGTTACTCCATATTTAAATAAAGCTTTTATCTTAAACCAAAATCCTATTGCCGTTTTTTCTTCTGAAATCAACTGGCAATCCTGCCACAATACCATCCATTGCTTTGAAGATAGCTTTTTCTTGAACTTAATACTATCTGTATGAACATCTGATTCTTTAACATATTGATTGAAATATTCCTGTTCAGTAACCAACTGTGAAAGTTCCTGCCTTAAACACGCTAATTTTTCCTGCTTATCAAAAACGCTTTTTAACTGACTGGATTGCTCTGCTATTCCCTTTTGCAAAACACTTGGATCTTCTTGCGTTTTCCATGACGAAAAATCTGGATAAGCGGCATCCTGATGCTCAACAAATAATTTCTTATTTTTAGAACTTCCTAATGTCGCAGCAATAAAACCTAAATTGTATTTTGAAGAAGATAATTTTTCATATACATTTTCTGTTGCCGAATTATTATTGGATACTATCTGTACCGTTTTCCCTTGCATTAATATATTGGCAATAATATTCAATATTGTTTGTGTCTTCCCTGTTCCTGGAGGTCCCTGTATAACACTAATCTGATTCTCCATGGCATTTTTTACAGCCTTATACTGACTGTTATTGCATCCAAATGGGAAAATCGGAATGTATTCGCGTCCTGTTCTTTTTCCTTGCAATGATGATGGATTCAAATACTTTGCTAAAGCTACATCACTACCCACAAAAGAAATCTTATCAAACCTCTTAGACAATAATTTTTCACCAGTCTCTTCATTCTTAAGATTACTCAAACCTGCAATTTGCTTTATATATTCAAATACATTTGATGACTGGCTTTGATTAAGACAGGACTCTATAATATGCAAGTCGCTCCGACGATAATCTCTTTCACTACCATCGCCAAAACGAATATGCCAATAAGACTCATATGTACTTCTAAATACATATATTGCTTTAATATCAAAGAACTCCCGTCCATCTCTGCTAATGCGATACATATTAGGATTTAAAACATCTGGTTTAGTTAATTTTTCCACATTCAAATATGCATAAGAGTATGTTTTTCCAGTATTGAATTTTACATCCCATTTTTGGGTATTTCTATTGTACACACATGACATTATTTCGGATGTCTTTATTTCACCTTTAATAATGACCATATAATATCTTGTATTCATCTATACCTCTCTACTTCTTATCCGCACACTGCTTGCCCTTAAATTCTTTCTCCACATGACAATGTTCCTGTTTGCCAATCAACTTATCACCTTCAAAATCCAATTCAATAATATATGGCATCCAGTCGATAATTCTTAGAAAATCTTCACATCCAAAACTGTTATCATAAAAATTCAATATAGTACTAAGGGCAGTACCATGGGTTCCTAAAACAATATCTTTATTCGTATTATCTGATAAAATCTCGTTCAGCGCCTCTATGTTACGATTTTGAACCATAGCAATGGATTCTCCACCCTCTTCATGATAATCATGGTCAGCCCAACGTTTCTGGAACATTCCGTGGTTGTTGCCATCAGGACCTTTTTCACGCTCTCTTAATCTCTCATCTGTTATAATTTCTTTTGCGAAAAAAGCTGCCGCATCTGCAATGGTATCCATGCTGCGTTTGTATGGACTACAATAAAACGCATCTATTTTCTTGTCCTTCAAAAATTCTTGTACAATTGCAGAATCTTTCTTGCCTTCTTCCGTCAAAGGTCTTGTTCTGTCTTCTTTCCAATCATGGTCCGGCTGTGCGTGACGCACGAAATACACTCTTGTCATACCGTGTCTCCTATCTCTTCACAATAATCAAATGATGAAAAAATGCGATGTCTTTATATCCATCCATATCCGATACTCGCATCTCGATTTCCACCATTTTATCCTGCCAGTCAACATCCTTATGTATTTCCTGATTTTGTTGCATATCCCAGAAAGTTCTCATTCCCAGTGTCTTCGTAATTGCAAGTTCCGGACACCATTTTTCAATATCTGCATCCTCATAGTAACGAATTGCTCCGTACTTTGAAGCCATTCCGTCATTACCATCTAACAGACTATGGGCATGTTCAAAATCATTCAAAAGTACAACCATCTGCATAACCCGACCTGCACGATTATGTTTCACAATAGAAATCTTGCCATTAGGTTTTAAAATCCTTGCAAACTCCTTAACAATATCCTCTCTATCTTCGGCGTACTCCAAGACATTGTGACAGATAATCATATCAAATGACTCATCAGCAAATCTGCGCAGTTCATCAGTACTTCCAGTAATTTGTGTATACTGGTTATCTGCCCATCTTTCCTTTACACTATCTTCATCAGGTTCAATGGCTGTTACATCATTATGCTCTGCCAAATAATTTGCAGTTACTCCGATACCACTGCCGAAATCAAGTATCTTCTTATCACGAATGTCTCCTAGTTGTTTCCAGACAATTCGCTTCATGAGACATTCCCAAGGTTGTAGCTCTGTCATTTTTTTACTCACCATACCAGCTCCATTTCATCTTCCATTTTTACAAATCCGTATCTCTCATACAAAGGTCGTCCCATATCCGTTGCCTCTAATGCAATCTGTAACACACCCTGTTCCTTCGCATCCTTCACCAGTAAATCCAATGTATGAATTGCAATTCCCTGTCTTCTATATTCAGGTGCCGTATACATATTCATAATGTACGCCTTTTTACCTGTCGGATTATGGTAGGTCGGCATAACCTGATAAAAGCTGACACCACCAGCTCCGATAAACTTTCCGTTATCATACACCAAATATGCAATATGCTCACCGCTTTCCAACGCACGCCTATAATAGGCATATGATTCTTCCTCAACAACAGACATATCCTCATCATCTGACAACATATTTGCTGCACGAAGGACTATAATCCTTGTTCTTACCAATTCATCAATATCTTCCATCGTTACTCTTTTATATTCAAATCTTTCTACCATCCTACACCTCAACTAACAAAGACTCTCCTTTTGAATAATCTCCACTTGTCCATTGCCATTGTTCAGAAAGTTCTATTTTCCCGTTCTCTTGTACAGTTGGCACACTATGGCACTTACCTGTCTTTATTTGCATATTCTGATTCATGTGATGATACACAAAATCAAGTTCCCCATTACATAAAACCGTTCCAATCAACGAACCTTTTAATATATCTCCACCGCTATATTCAGCCCACAATAGATTTCCATTCTGATGATATGTAAAGTTGGTCTGTTCACCAACCTCACCGTTTTCAGAATTCATTTTTGGAATAAATTTTCTTCCATCATAATTTATATCTGTCGAGATTTTATGAAGTTCCTTTTCCATAACTTCATACGCAAGTATCACTCCATTTTCTACAGGATAACGCTCATGCATTACAGTCACAAATCCAAGCTTTTCATAAAGGGCTGCCGCCGGAAGTGACGCATCCAGATATGCCTTATCAAATTTTTCGCCAATCTGTTCTTCAATATTTTTCATACCAATATTTTGTAAATATTCAATGGCACTACCAAGACCAATGACCCCTTCAATATTAGGTGTTCCCGTTTCAAATTTTGTTGGTGCATTTTTAAGCTTTACTAAACCACAACTATTGTATCTTGCATTACTTCCTCCACCAAAACGTGTTGGTGTCATTTCTTCCAATAAATGATATTTTCCATATAATACACCTACTCCTGTAGGTCCACACATTTTATGTCCTGAAAAAGCCAAAAAGTCAATATCTAGATCTTGAACATCAGTTTTTAAATGGGGAACCATTTGAGCTCCATCTACTACTACAAAAATATTATGTTCATGAGCAAGTTTAGTAATTTCTTTAATAGGCCTAATATCACCGACCACATTGGTAATACCAGCTAAAGCAATAACTTTAGTATTAAGTGTTATACTTTTTCTAACATTATCTAAAGTTACATGTAGTGACTCATCCAAAGGAATAAAGTTAACAATACAACCTAAATCTTTACTTAACCTAAACCAAGGAAGAATATTTGATGCATGTTCACTAGTTGTTATTAAAATTTCATCTCCAGCTTCTAGCAAGTTTGCAAAAAAACCACTAGCAATCATATTTAAAGAATCAGTTGTCCCACTTGTAAATACTACCTCTTCTTTAGATTTAGCATTTATAAAATTTTTTACTAAATCACGAGATTTTTCATATTCCATATCAACTTTAAATGATATATCATAATCACCTCGATGGGCATTAGCACTATAATTTTCATAATAATCCGTTATTTTATCAATTACACATTTTGGTTTCAAAGTAGTTGCACCATTATCAAAATATATAATATCATTTTTTAAAATTGGAAAATCTTCTCTATTCATAGTTAACCTCCTTTTTAAAATTATCATCAAACATACTTAATACAAAACTCTTTTTTAATAGTTTTTTAGCATCATTTTCTTTAATACCAAGAGAATTTAAATAAAGTAAACTTTCTTCATCATAAGTTCCAATAGTTACAAAATGTGATGCCTCAACTTCATTAGTATCAATTTCAAGAATTGGTTCAATTAAGATATTTCCATCCTCTTTTAAACCTTTTAAATTTTCTGTTATAACATTTCCAAAAGTATTTTTATTTGCTTTTACACTTACCTTTGACTTACTATAACCATTTTCTGATATAACATGATAATTTATATCACATTTATTATTATTTCCCTTTATTAAAACATTTATTAAAACATTACTATCTTCTTTATTAATACTTAAATAGTTAATTTTTAAAATTGAGTTATTATGCTGAATAATATTTATATCCATTTTAATATCATTTTCATTAAATATATTAATTATTAAATTATTTTTCACCTCTAAAACAAGGCTTTTACTTTCATTAATAATATTTATAACATTATCCATTAATATATTATTCATCTTTTCCTTCTTCACTTATAGTAAATGCCTCATTAAAACCAATATTTTCAATATTTTCCGCTAAATGATAATCTCCAGTTTTAACAATTTTACCATTATCTAAAATATGTACATAGTTAGGCTTAATATATTTAATAATATTTGTATGGTGAGTTATAATTAATATTGTAGGCTTAAATGTTTTATAATATTCATTAATAAAATTAGAAACTACTTTTAAAGCATCAACATCAAGTCCTGAATCTATTTCATCTAAAATAATAAATTTAGGTTTTAAAATACCCATATGAAGAAGTTCAATTTTTTTTCTTTCTCCACCTGATGCTCCAACATTTATATCTTTATGAATAAAACTTCTATCTAAAGCAAGTTTATCACAAATTTCTTCCATCTCTTTATTAAATTTAAAGATATCTAAAGTTCCTTCATTTCTTTCTTTTAGAGCAGTTCTAAGGGCTTCTGCATTACTTACTCCTTCGATTGACACAGGATTTTGACTAATTAGCATGACTCCTTCTTTAGCAATTTCATAGGTACTCATCTTAAGTAAATCTTTATTATTAAAAACAATATTACCTTTTTTAGTATAACCAGGATAATTCATAATTACCTTACATAAAGTGGATTTTCCTATTCCGTTTTTACCCATAATAACATGAATTTGTCCATCAGGCAGTTCAACATTTAAATCATTTAATATATTTTTATCATTAACTGAAACATTTAAATTATTTATCTTAAACATAACTTTTCTCACCTACACATATTTTATACCATTTTCACCATAATTAAAAGAAAAAAATATAGATATACCTATATTTTTGAAAAATTAAATTCTTTACATTTTTGTTCCAACAATTCAAAATTACAGCATCGTTTCAAAACATTTGTAGGAAGTAATCCTAATCTATATTGTTTTTGAAATCTTTTTAATTTATTCATTAATAAATCTTTATCGGAATTTATTGATGAAATCTGGTTTTCTAGTAATTTTTTGTATTGTATGTCTTTAACAGTTGGAATAACCTCAGTTAATACTTCAATTGGACACGGTACCATATTATTAAAATTAATAATTCCTAGCTTACCATTGTCTATTTTCCATATATCAATGGCATTTTTTGTTAGTTTTAAATGTTTGGGCTTAGGAGAAGACAATGGTGCAAAATAATTATTATTGTTAAATGTATATACTACCCCAACATATGGCCTTGTAGCATTTTTATTAAAATACACTTTGCCGTCAAACTCTCTTAGATAATCAATATAAGAATTTTCAATATAATACAATTTTAACCTGTTATTCATCATTTGCCTCCTATAAAACAAAGACTAGGCAAAGTTAATTCCTAGTCACTTTTTTGATTCCCACTATGGCTTGGGTACTCCAACTTTTTTAATTCCCACTATGGCTTGGGTACTCCAACTTTTTTAATTCCCACTATGGCTCGGGTACTCCAACTTTAATAAACATTGCTGTTTAAATGTATTTACGAATATAAATTCCTAAATACATTAAATATTTTAGCATACTTTTTACATTTTGTCATCAAAAATAACTTTATCTTTTTAGTAAAATATAATATAATTTAATTAGTGATGAGATATGAATAGAGTTTTTGATCCAATTGATATTGTTTTTATTGTTTTAATTTCACTTTATCTTATTGTTTTAATAACAATAGGTTTAATTTTGTGGTATCAAAAAGAACAACGAGATAAATTAAAACTTGAAAAAATGGTTACTGATAGAGAAAAAGAAATTACTAAAGAAAATATTGAAACTAAAGAGGTTTCTAAGGCAAAAGAAGAAACTAAAGAGGCTTCTGTTAAGAAAGATACAGTTAAAAAAGAAAGCAAAGTTATTAAAGAAACTAAAGATAAAGTTAAAGAAGTTAAGAATAAAGATAATAGTAAAAATGCAAAAGATAAAAACAATACTAATGTTAAATCAAAGGAAAATACTCCTAAAAAGAAGAGTAATACATCAAATAAACCAAAGAAAACTAATCCAAATATAAATAATCGTTATAAAGGAAAAGGACCTACTAAAAAGAAAACTGTTAAAAGAAAGAAAAAGAAAAAAACAAATGGTAAGAATAAAAAGAAATAAGGGATAAAAATGGATAATAAATTTGAAATAATAAATGAAAAAAATGAAAAAGAAACATATGAAATATTAAAAACATTTAATATTGACAATGATAATTATATTGTATACACAGATAACACATTAACAGATCAAGGTAATTTAGATGTTATAATAAATAAATATGAAATAAATGATGGAAACATAGTTTTATTAGAAATACCCGAAGATAAGAGAAAATATGTTGATGATATGTGGAGTTTATTATGTCAAGATGTATAGTAATTTCTTTAGATGATAATGGTAACCTTAATAGTGCTTTTTTAGAAACTAGTAATAAGTCTATATCACTCGAAGGTTATTTAATAAGAGTTAATAGAATTTTAAATTCCTTTGAAAATGTTAAATTTCAAAAAACTGGTTTTAATGAGTTTACTATAACAGATAGAAAAGTTATTAATACTTTAATTAGTAAAGTACCTAATCTCAATAAATCTAAACAAAATTGTTTAAAAAAAGTTATAATAAGTGCTTCACTTCTTTCTATGCTTACAGGTGTAGCTTTGAAAAAAAATAAAGTTAGTGCAGTATCTAGTGAAAAAGCTAAAGAGGATTCAAATAATATTACATTTGAAATAGATACTGAAAAATACAAACCTGATTTTTTAGTTAATTATGAAGAAAAAAATAATGTTAGTTTAACAAATTTAAAAAATGAAAAGCTATCACAGGATATTCCTATCAACGAAAATACCTTTGAAAAAGATGAACTTACCGAAGATATTCCTTTGGCTATAAAGGAAACTAATGAAGATTTAACTCTTACACAAGATGCTGTGATTGCTAACACTGATAATGTAATAATTGACGAAGAATATTTATATGAGGATGATAAGCCTGTTTATAGTTTTGATTACGAAGATAGATCAAATAGTGAAAAAAGTAATTATGCTAAAGAAAACTATACAGATTTAGTAAATAAATATGCTACTACATATGGGCTTGATAGTAAACTTGTAATGGCTATTCTTACTCAAGAAAATGCTTATAATGAAATCAATAATTCAAATATTGGTGCAAATGGAGTTATGCAAATTGAATCAATATGGAATGGTTATGAAATTAGCGCATATAATTATGAAACTGGTAATGTAGATAAAGAAAGAATTGATAGTTCTAGTTTAGCAAATCCAGAATATGCAATTAAAATTGGATGTATGATACTAAATAATCAATATATGACTTTATATAATAAGTATTATTTAAATGGAAATATTACAAAAGATGAAGTAATAATAGCCACAGTAATATCTTACAATAAGGGTATTACTGCAATATGTAATTTAATAAATAATTATGGTAAAGATTTTACTAGTCATATTTCTGAAACCCTTGGCGGAGATAATGACTATTTAAAACATGTATTTAGTTACCTTGAGGATATGAGTATAATTAAAATTCAAAATCAAAATGATACTCCCTCAGAGGTTGTAATTGATAATTTAACTTTATAAATCACACAAATTGTGTGGTTTTTTCATATAAAAAAGAAGTCTAATCATTTAAGACTTCTCCATTAATATAAAAATGTGGTGAGGATACTCCTCTTAAAAGTGTTCCTGCAGGTGGATTTTGACTACCAATTAAATCAGTGTCAACACTAGCATTATACTTATCACTTTGACTATCTACATATGAAAATGAGCAATTTAAATCATTTTTATCACAATAATTTTGAGCTTCATCTCTTGTTTTTCCAATAAAACTTGCAAGAGTTGAATTTGTTGCACCAGTTGTAATGCCCTTCCCAGCAATATAAGGTTCATAAGTTTCATTAATTGAATAGCTAAATGATTTAATAACTTCACTATTTTCTTTACCTAAATTAATATTCATTGTTTTAACAATATCTTTTAAACTATCTTCATAATAACCAAGAGCACTTGATACTCTTCCCGAAGATAATGTAACATTTAAGTTATATACCTCAAGATATGTTTTTTGAATATTGATAAAGTCTTCGTCAGAAAGCATATTACCAACCATTTTCTTTAATATTTGATAAGCTGATAATATAGAATCACTACTCATATTTGTAGATATATTTTTACTAACAGCATTTAATACTTTTTCAAATTGATTATAGCTTCTTATAGTTAACATTTTTTTAGCAATAGCCATTATTACATCTTGTTGATGTTTATTTCTTGCTAAATCACTTATTGCATATAAATGACGACATCTTGAATAAGCAAGTGCCTGTTCACCATTTAAATTTTGTACTCCCGGTTCTATGTATACAGTGTGACTTCCCCATAATCTATCAGAGTTTTGTTCACATACTTTACCATTACAGTTAACACCTTGATTAAAATTAAAATCAGGTTTTTCAACGTCAACAGTAATTCCCTTTAAAGCCTCGACTAAATCTACAACACCCTTAAAATTAATTTTCACATAATAATCAATATTTATACCAGTTAAATTTTCTATAGTATCAGTTACACATTTTGTACCATATGCCGCTGAGGAATTAATCTTATTATATGCTTTTCCTTTACAAGCAATTGGAACATAAGTGTCTCTTGGAATTGAAAATAGCGTTGCGCTTAAAGTTTTTGGATTAAATGTTGCTAAAATAATTGTATCCCCATTAAAGGCAGCATCATCATTAAGTTCATCAGTTTCAGAATCCACTCCTAAAATAAGGGCAGTAAATGGTTCATTTAAACTTTTATTCGAAGAATAATCATTATTTTTAATTTTCTTTTTTTCACTTATCTCAAATACTTTTTTTGTATCTGTTGCAATATTTGTAAAATCAACTTCATTACTATATCTTGATATATAACTACCACTTATAAATATTCCTCCAACTTCTTTATCATATAATGCATAAAGTAAATCAAGTTCTGATTTAAATTCTTTTATTTCATTTTTAATTTTTTCCCTCTTAATTAATTTTTTTGCTAAAATATTTCCTTCATAATCATCTTCATCACTAACCATACCAAGTACCATATTTTTATCATACTTTTCATTAGATAAAGTAACTAAATATGTTGTATATTTTGAGTTATTTGAATTTGTTAATGAAGATATTTTTCCAAGTAGTAAATCAATTATACTCGAAGAAAAAATAAATATAATGATTAATATCACACTTATTACTGAAGTAATTATAAAATGTTTATATTTTCTTACACATAATTTAAAGAAATTTATAAATGCATACATAATTATATATAAGGCAAATAGTATAAGAAGGATATATCTTAATAATGTTTCAATACCTGTTAATGATACAATGCTTTTTACAAAGAAGGCATAACTAATTATATAGATGATTATTACTAAAAAATATACAATTCTTGCTATGGGCTTACTTCTTTTGAATTTTCTTTTTAAAAGTTTCATTTTTCGCCCCCTTCATAGGAAACAACATATAATTTATCTTCGATTTTAATTATTGTTACTTTTCCCTTTTTATCATAACCTAAATCTTTTTTATAATCCCAAGATAAAGTTATTTCATATGATTCATATTTATTATCATTGTAAGTAAATTCACCATTTTCAAAACTATCAATATTAATACTTTCTACAATAGGATATTCATTATTTTTTCTTGTACTTTTATCATTTAATCCTTTATATAAAGTATTTTGACATCTAGTTTTAAAATTTTCTTTATCATAAACATATTCAAGACTACCTACATCATACATACTTTTTTTATTATCAATTGTATATAAATCGATTATAAATAGTTTAGCTAAAGTTTTTGCATAATCTTCATAATTAATATTATCATTTGCAAGAATATCCTTAAGTTCTTTAAAATTTTCTTTCATTAAATTTGTATTATCTTTATCAAGCGTATAATCAAACTTAGCAGTTTTATCTTTACTTCTTACAAGTAATCCTCCGGTACTTTTAGAAAAAAGTAAAAAATAAAGGCCAATACTAATTAAAATAGTAAGTATAATTATCATTAATGCCGATTTTTTTATTTGCTTTTTTCTCCTAGTCATTACTACTCTCCTTTTTATTTAATAAGTCATACACTATTATTGAATTAGATACTTCAAGCATCTTTTCAACACTTTCTTTAGTTTTATCAACATAATTATCATCAATTACTGTACTATCATTTATTACATAATACTCTCCGGTTGAATTATTATAATACATAACACTACTTAAGAAATTACCATTAGGAAATGCCACTACATTATTATTTTTTATATTAAATATATCATGTCCCAATGCATATTCATTTTTATAGCCTAGCATATTTAATATTGTTGGAGCAACATCAATCATACCCATATAGTATTTAACTTCTCCTTTTAAGGTATTTTTTAATTTACTATTTTTTGTCCACATTATTAAAGGTGTTTTTTTATTAAGTTCATGTTTAAATGAATCATATTGAGTATAATTCTCATTTCCTTCTTCATAAACCGAACCATCCTCTTTATTATAATTATAAAGATAATTTTTTTCTTTTCTTGTAAGTTTAGCATCATGATCACCATAGAATACAAATATTGTATTATCAAATGCTGATGACTCTTTAACATATGTTAGAAAATCTCCTAAAGCGGAATCTGCATAATGAACCGATGTTAAATAATTTCCTACAGCTGTACCAGATAAATAATTTGTTGTAACAGTTTCGCCTTTTGTATTTACAAACGTATCTGATAAATCAAACTCTCCATATTTATCTTGGAATATAAATGGTGAATGATTTGATAATGTTATAATTGTACCCATATAATTTTGATGTTTATTTTCAATACCCTCTATAATTGGGATTGCTTGTTTAAAGAATAATTTGTCATTTATACCTAAATTAATAACATCATCTTGGGTATATTGAAAACTTTCTTCAAAATACATACCTTGGTATCCAAGTGATGGATGTGCTTTATTTCTATTCCACATGGATGATAAATTACCATGCATACTAAATGTATAATAATTATTATTTGAAAGTATTTTTGCAATTGTATTATAATTTCGATCATAATAACTTACAAATACTGTTCCTGATGCTGCAGGCATTAAACTTGATAAAAGGGTAAATTCTGTATCTGATGATGTACCCGTAGATACTTCAGGATAAAAATTAGAAAAAAACATTCCCTCTTTTGCTAGCTTATTTAAGTTAGGGGTAACTTCTTTACCATTAAATGTTAAATCCATTGCAAAATCTTCCATAGATTCCATATGAACAAAAATTAAATTGTAACCATTTGCAATACCAGTATATTTATTATCTTCTTTATATTTTTGATTTTCTTCAGAAGCAAAATATTCATTAAATGCTCTTAATGCATCTTCATAACCAAATAAACTACTTATTTTAGGTCTTAATGTCTGAAGTAAATCATTACCTTGATATAAAATTGCACCAAATCTTTCAACAATGTAAAGTCTATTCCATTGTTTATTAAGACGTGAAAAATCACTTTTCTTTGCAAAAGCAAAACTAATACTTAAACAAAATATTCCAACGATTAATGTTGATAAGGCCATCTTTTTACCCTTTTCAACACAGTTTAAAAAATTATAATAACTAGAATCAGATAATTTTTTATGAATTAAATGAAATAACAATGGAAGTAATATAAACACTAAATAGTTCCATCTAAATTTTTCCCATATTGAACCTGTTACTGTCTCTGTTTGGGAAAGAGTTGCAAGTTCACCAAATGATGCAAATGAAGTATAAAATACATAATAAACGGAATTAACTAGACCTATAAGAGCAAAAATACATACCCAAATAAAGAAATATTTATATTGCTTTTGTGGTTTAATAAAATAACCAATTGCTCCGACTACTAAAATAATGCCCAAATCAGTTAAAAAAGGAAATGGACTTTTAAAAATTCCAACAGTATTTTTTCTCACTAAAACCATGCTAATAATAGAAATTAACACATAAGACATAAATAATCTATTTGATATTATATATTCAATAAGCGATTTTTTTATTTTTTTATACATATTATTACTTACTTTCTTTTTCATAAAACCCTTCTTATCAACATATATTATATCAGTATTTTTTTTTTTTTACAATTACCCTTGCAATTATTATACATTTTATGGTAAAATAAATTCATCAAGCGGAAAAAGTATATAACGCAGGTGTAGTACAGCGGTTAGTATGCGGCCTTGCCAAGGCTGAGACGGCAGTTCGATTCTGCTCACTTGCTCCATAAGATAAAATCGTCGCACCAATGTGACGTTAATGATTAAGTCAACTAATAATAGTTGATTTTTTTGTGCGTTATTGCAAAGAAAGGTGTGATGTGATATGATTAAAATAATTAAAAAGAAAATCAATATGAGTGATGAACTCAAAGCCAAAATTAATTGGTCTTGCAAATTTAGTAAGCAAAAATATAAAATCTACGAAGGTTGCTTACGAATTATTGAACATACTAATCTAGCGTATGTTGAACCTCATAAGGTTATAATTAATAACCAGTTATACTTGTTCTTTAATGAACAGAAATATTTTTATTTAGGAAACTTACAAAATAAAGTTCCATTATCTGAATTGTCAGAATACATAGCAAGGCATTAAATTGATTTAAGAGTTTAGATACTCCCATAATATTGGTTGTTTTTGTTGTACAAATAATCAATAAAATCTAGAGGTGTCATTGTTATGTGACACCTTTTTTGGTGCCTTTCACTACCCTAAAAAGAAAGGAGAATGATAATTATGGATAATGAAAGGAAAACAGCAGGAGTTTATATTCGTGTATCAACAGAAGATCAAGCAAGAGAAGGATTTAGTTTAGGAGAACAGGAAGAAAAATTGCTTCAATTATGTAATTTTAAAGATTTAGAAGTTTATAAGGTCTATAAAGACGCTGGAATATCTGCTAAGGATATGGAACATAGACCTCAATTTCAAGCAATGCTACAAGATATGAAAGAAGGAAAAATAAATTATATTGTTGCTTATAAGCTAGATAGAATTACCCGTTCAGTTCGTGATTTGGAAGAACTAATATCAGTTTTAGAACAATATAATTGCTTTCTACTATGTGATAGAGATGATGTTAATACTTCTACTGCCAATGGAAGATTCTTTGTAAGAATGCTTACAGTTTTATCACAGTTAGAAATAGAAATTGTATCAGAAAGAACAAAATTTGGATTAAATGGTGCAATTAAGTCAGAACATATTCCAGGTCAAAGGCCATTTGGTTATAAGAGTGCTGATGATAAAACAATGATTATTGATAATGCTACTCGTCCCTATGTAGAAAAGATATTTGATATGTATTTAGAAGGGAAAAGTTTTCAACAAATTGCTAATTACTTTAAAAAAAATAATATTTATCCTAAAAAGAAATGGAGAGATACTACTATTCAAAAGATTATAGATAATAAAATCTATATGGGTGATTATGAACAATATAAACGAATTGGCAAGCAAGAAAATTTAGAACCAATAGTTTATATGAATGTTGTAGAACCTATTATATCTCGTGCTAAATGGGAAGAATGTCAAATGCAAAAAGAAAGAAATCAAAGAACTTATACTAGAGATAGAATTTATACTTTCTTCCAAAGGCTTAAATGTCCAGATTGTGGAAGGATAATGAAATGTAAAGGCTCTGGTGGCACTAAAAGAAAATATATGTATTATACTTGTGAGCATTGTCATATTAACTTTAACGAGAGTCATGTAGAAAAACTGTTGAAGAATTTTATTTACGATTTATTAGAATATGATATGGCTGTTAAAAAGTTTTTCTTACCTATTCTAGAAGATAAGAATAGTAAAATTGATACAAATTCTATTGATAAAGAAATTAGAAGTTTAGAAAAACAACGAGAAAGAATTAAACAAGCCTACATTAAAGGTATTGTAGAAATGGATGATTTTAAAGAAGATTATAAACTAATTGAAGATAAACTTGCCAACTTAGAAAGTAAAAAACTAGAACTAATTAATTTAGAAACTTTTAATTACTCACCTCACGAATTACTTGCTGAAAGAGATTTAGAAAGAGAAAAAATGATAAGGCTTGATACTTTAAATTCACTATTAAAATCTAAATGGAATGATATGGATAAGTCAGAAAAACAAGAATTTATTTCTAAATTTATTGATACTATTGAAATTAAAAAAAATGATAAAGGAAATTTAATTCTTGAAAAAATTAATTTTAGAAATGGATTTATTAAAGAATTAATAAGATTTTATGATGCCGGAATCTTTGATGTAGCTGTTCCCGTTATGATTAATAATAATGAAGAAATAATTAAAGGTAGTCGAATGTCAAAAGATGAATTAAACAAATATTTAAATAAAATGAATGAATATTTTGAAACTTCTTTTTATGAAATGTACGAAAAAATTGATGAAGAAACTAATGAAATAATATTAGAATATCAACCTAAAATTGATGAAAAAATTATTAGATTTGTAGCACTTACCAATTCAAATAATTTTCCAATATTGGCAGAAGATATTAAAGATAAATACGGAATTGTAAGTTATAAAAATAATAAATTATTAGAAAATTAGAAAGGAAATAATAAAATTATGAATATTGAATATACAAAAATTGGTGACTATTTATTGCCAAATTTAACAATAAAAAAACAGGATTATAAACAAATTAATAAGTATGGATATTTAAGATTAGATTATATTAAAAATCATAAAAAAGGATTATATGTGTCATTACTGATGAAAAATGAATTAACAAATCATCTTCTTTCGGTCAGTATTGAATGCTCTAAAAGATACAATATTTTAATGAGTAACTATATTGAAAATGATGACAAACTATCTGAAAAAAGTAAAGATAATAATCAAATTGAATGGGTTAAATTGATGAATAATTATAGAAATATGACTGAAGAAATTATTTTAAAAGAGTTAATCTATGATTGATTCTTTCTATAAGCAAGCAACGGATTTTTACTCCCACCCCAAAAATCCACTATATAGAAAGGCTAAACCTTAATTATGGCGACTACTTCTATTTGGAGTATTAAAAATAATTTAAAACAGTCAATAAATTATATCATTAATCCCGAAAAAACCATCAATAAAGATTATGGAAAAAACTTATATAGTTATCTTGAAATTGAGAATACAGAAAACAATTATAAAAACGAAAAAGTATGTTATGTTAGTTCAATAAACTGCTCTGAAAGAAATCCTTATGAAGATATGCTTTTTACAAAAGAAGAATATGGAAAAACAAATGGGATATTAGCGTTTCATGGTTATCAATCTTTTAAAGAAGGAGAAGTTACTTCTGATATTGCTCATGAGATTGGAGTAAAGTTTGCAAAAGAAATGTTTAAGGACTTTGAAGTGGTTGTAGCAACACATCAAAACACTAATCATATTCATAATCATTTCATAGTGAATTCTGTTTCATTTAAAACTGGTAAAAAGTATAACAATAATAGGACTAATCTAGCTAAGTTAAGACATATATCAGACTCATTATGTGCTGAATATGGATTATCAACTTTAGATGAAGATATAGGCTACAAAAACATCTACAAGAATAAAGTATTAAGTGATGACTATTATAGAATATTAAAAGAAGATTTAGATAATATTATTAGCTATTCAGTAACACTTAAACAAGTTGTTCAAAGAATGAGAGAGTTAGGATACAAAATATATTCTAAAAATGACACTATAACTATTTATAAAGATAATGAGGATAAGGTTAGAATAGAAAAAGCATTTGGTAAAGAATATTCTAAAGATGGTATTATCAAAAGATTATATTTATCAAGACAAATTGTATTTAAGCCTATACCTCAAAAGTCTATTTTTGAAGAATACTTAAAGACTAATAAATCACATAAAGATATTTATGGCTTATACTTATACTACTGTTATTTATTAGGTGTATTTCCAAAGAATCATCCTAAGCAATATCTACCATATTCAATTAGAAAAGAAATTACAAAATTAGATGAATATTCAAATCAAATAGTATTTATGAAAAAAAATAACATTGAAACAGAAGAAGACTTAAATAATTTTTCTAAAATCAATTATGATGAATATAAAAAGCTTATGGATAAAAGAGAAAAACATTGGAAACAATATCATAAAGTAAAAATCGAAGAAGATAAATCTAAAATACTCTCTGAAATAAATGATATTCAACCTAAAATTAAAGAACTTCGTAAGTATGATAAGTACTGTAAAAGTATAAAAGAAAGAGCAAAAACCATGCAAGAAAACATTAATAATTTTGATAAAGATATCCAAAAAGAAAAAGACAATTCTAGGTCATTATGACTTAGATTGTCTTTTTAATATTTTACGCATCAATTAGCTTGATTTCAGAATTTTGCGTCATTAATTGATATGCTTGTTCTAGTCCGATAAATTCAGATTTTATATTTTCAGCAAATAGTAATAAATTTACAACATTTATAGCCGCACCATTAATTCCTGTAGTTGTTGAAATATTTTCTAATTTATCCTCGAATTGTCCGTTAAATTCACTAGATACAAATAAGAAACTAAATTTCCTTAGTAATTTTGGAAAATTCTCCCACCACTTATTTGGATTAATTTTATTATCTCTTTTATTGTTTTCTTCAATATATCTTCTCATTTCATCTGCTTGAGAAATTGGTAAAGAATAGCCTTTTGAATACGCTTTAGTATCTATTATAGTTCCATAATTTTCTTTTAAATTTTCAGTATAAATTATTCCATCTGGTTTTCTGCCACCACCTAAATGTAATCCTTTATAACCACATTCTGATACTAACAAATCGACAACTTCCATTTCAAATTGTCTATTAGATTTAGAATCATAAGCCAAGTCTATTAGATTAAGGTAATTATGTGGAATGTTTTCCAATATATCTCTGCAAAAGTCTTTTAATCTTAATGTATCACTTTTTCCTGTTCCTATTGAATTTAATGGAATAACTAAATTTTGAATGTTATCATTTAATGTATAACCTTTATTAGATTTTTTTATAAATAATCCTATATTTTGTAATCCTATTAAATCATCCTTAATACTTTCTAACGATTCATCAAATTTAACTTCTTTCAATTTTTCCTGCAATTTTTCTAATGACACAGCACTATTTGAATCTGATAAAAATTTTATTATATATGCACGTCTATTTCTTATATAATATCTATCTACCGCTTTAGGGCATAGCATTTCCCAAAATACATTTTTTGAAACTTTTGAAACTTTATTTATACCTTGTAATCTTCTGTATGCTTTTAGTCCATCTGGAGTAATCATATATGCCTGTCCTAATTTTTCAATATATTCTTGGTTTCCTAAATTTACTTTATACTCTTTTTCAACTTGTCTAACTAGTCCTAGTTTTTCCAACCATTTACAAATTTGTCTAGCATATTTATCTGATGAGCCATCCCAATCTGATTTCATTTTATTTTTTTCTTTTGAATCATCTGTCATTGCAAGTGAAGTCAGCAAGACATTTTGTGGTAATGATGTAAATCCTTCGTCTCCGACAAAACCTAATTTACTTCCTATTTCAAATTTGGACAAATGATCTCCATTAGACAATAGTTGCAATATTCTTGAAACCGGAGGATATTTTAATATTGCATTTAATAAGCATTCCTTTTCTTCCACAGAATTATCTTCTGTTTTAGAATACTCTAAACCATCATTAGTAATTTCAAAAGTATCATCTTCGCCGTTATATTTTACAAATCCACATAGATGAGCCCAACGTAGGAAACTGTCTGATGCCCAATCGCTTAAATATAGTTTTACTTGACCGCAAACAGATGCTTGTATAATAGCATTACAAGGTGAATCTTTTCTTGGCGTAGAATGCGTGCCAACAAGATCAGAATATGTTATTTTTAAAGGAGTACTCATTAATATTTTTTGAAATTTTTTTATCAGTTCCTTATTGTCAACAAGCATAGGAATTCTAGCAGTAATTAAGTTTTTGTGAAATTCAGATTTATTATCAAAAATTTGAACAACTTTCTTTAAACTACTAAAATCAGATGCATCTTGTGACCAGCCAAAAGACCTTTTTGATGAATATTTTGTTGATAATTCTATGTTACTCATTTTCTACCTCCCCATAATTTGTAATTAATACCTCTATAGTATCATCTTTATTTTTTCTTCTATAATTTGAGTTATTAAATGTATTTTCTATTATATATACAGTATATTTTTTTGACCACTCAGTCAAAATTTCATTTTTCTTATCATTGGCAACTAGAACATTTGACAAAGCAAATTTTATGCCTTTTGAATTTAAATCATCAAGAATATTTAATAACTTCTTTTCATCATCAAGAGTCCAGTCTTTAATTCCACGATTTCCATCATTATAACTTCCAGTAGTTATTAAATAAGGTGGATCACAATATACAAAATCATTTTCACCTAAATTTGAAAAATCAAAGTCAACAAATTTTTCTTTTGAAACTTTAACATTAATTTTATTAATTTTATTAACAAATTTTTCTAAATTCTTTTTGGTATTTGAATTATATGAGCTTCTGTTTTTACCAAAAGGTGTATTGTATTTCATATTTTGATTAAATCGTATTTGATAATTAAAACTATATAAAATTAAGGTGTAAAAATCTATAATTTTATCATCTTCATTTTTGTATACGCTGTGATTATATTTATTTCTTAATTTCAAAAAAGCATCAGTATTTTCCTTATCTAACCCATTAATTGAAATATTATCTTCAAGTTTTTGTACTACTTCTTCTGCATTTTTATTTGAAAAATAATTCATTAATTCACATAATGGTTCAATAACATCATTGTAGACTACGGTATCAGCATCAACGTTTATTCCAACATTGAATCCACCACCAAACAAATCTACAAATGTATTAATCTTTTTAGGAAATTTTGGTATAATTTGATCTAATATTTTATACTTTCCACCAACATAATTTAATGGAGATTTTATATATGTTTCATTCATTTTTATCACCATTAACCCTTTTTATTGATGATTCAAAATATTCCTTATCTAATTCAAAACCTATGTACTTTCTACCCGTCCTTATTGCACTTATTGCCGTAGTTCCAGAACCCATAAAAGGATCTAAAATCAAATCGTCCTTATTACTGTGTATTTTGATTAAATATTCTATTAATTTTAGTGGCTTTTGCGTTGGATGATATCGCTTACAACCACCTCCACTTTCAGAAGGAACAGAAATTACACAACTTTCATATTTTGCATTTTGTCTATTATATGTCCATTTTCCAGGTTTTACAAACCATATAATCATTTCTATATCTGGGACGTATCTTCTATCTCTATTTCTAGGCATTGGATTAGTTTTTTTCCAAATTAATGTATCCTTATAAACAAATCCTAAACTTTGTGCATATTTTATAATTTCTGTAGCTTTTTTAAAATCATTAAATACTAACAAAGAACCACCTTTATTTAATAATTCATAAGATTTTTTTATCCAAGGTTTATTATTAAATTCTTTATCCCATTCACCAAAATCAGTACCATTTCTAGGATTTTTCCTATCTTTCATTGTATGAAACTGGGATTTTTTTGATATTACATATGGAGGATCTGCAACAATCAAATTAACCTTGATGTTTTCTTTAATCATCTTACTCATACCTTTATTACAATCGATGTTATAAATATTATTGATTTCCATATTGCACCTCCTTAATAGCAAGATTATTTGCTAATAAAATTATACTATAAAATCCTCGATTCTTCTAGATTTTACCTTGTATTTATTCAAAAAAAATAAATAAGATGTTATAATATTCTATACTATTGATTATTTAAGGAGGTAAATATCATTATGAAAATCGATTTACATTGTCATACTAAAAATACGAAAAATAAAGAATCTGATTTAAGAAATGTAAGTGTTGAAAAATTTAAGGAAAAGGTTGAACTTTCTGAGGTTAAATTTTTAGCTATTACTAATCATAATTGCTTTTTTAAAGATAATTATAAAGAATTAAAGGAAGCAGTAAAAGATTTATGTTATGTTATTCCAGGAATTGAATTGGATGTAGAAGGAATTAATAAATCAAGAGGACATGTAATACTAATTGCTAATCCTGATGATGTAGATGATTTTGAAAAACGAGTCAACCAAATAACAAAAGATTTTACTCCTGATAATTTTATCATAGGTAGTCATGAGTTATATGAGAAGTTTAAAGACATGGATATAATTTATATTGCACATTTTTTAAAAGATAAGCAATTATCTATTGAAGATTTAGAAGATTTTGAAAGTATCATGAGTAAACCTTTAAGATTATTAAAAGAAGCATCCAATATTGTATCTATTGGTGTATTACAAAGTAATAATCATCGTGCAATGATAGGAACAGATGTGATTGATTGGAATAATTATGAAAATTGTACTTTTGGAAACTTAAAATTTGAAATTAAAGACTACAAAAGTTTATTAAAGTTAGTTGATAAAGATACACAACTTATTACTGACTTAATAAACGAAAATTTTGATGAAAAAATTATAGTATATGGTAAGAGTGAAACAAAAGAATATCCATTTGAACTTCCAATTTATGATGATGTTAACATTATATTTGGAGATAAAGGTAGTGGTAAAACAGAAATATTAAATTCTTTAAAAGAACACTATGAAATGAATGGGGATAAATATGTTGAATTTTCAGGTGGAGATAAAGAAGGCTGGTATAAACAACTTATTAGTGTTAATAAAGAGGATTATAATATAGATAATTTACAATTAGATGATAATTGTGCCGATAAATTAGAAAATATTATAAATTTCAGCGATGAAACACCAACATCTATAAAATCTTATTATAAATATTTTAAAAACGCGTCGAAAAATAAAAAGAAAACAATGATGAAGTCTTTACTAATAAGTAAAAGTCATAGTTTTAATGATAAAATTTACAAAAACTTGTTTAGTGATTATATATCAATTAGTGATTTTATTAAGAAATTAGAAAATTTTGAATACAAAAATTATGATAACGACGAAATTAATAAAAACATAAATTCTTTAAATACATTAAAAGATAATATTTATAAAAAGTACAAGGAGGTATGGTTAGAGGAAAATTCTTCAAAATTATTGGATGATTTTATTGAAAAAATGAACAATTATGTTTCACAAAATATTGGTAGCCCATCAATGCCAACGGAAACAGGCTTATTCAATTTTGTTAAAAAGCGAGTTGAACTAAAAAATAATATTAAAAGTATTACCAATATTTTAAATAAAACTTCAGATTCAACAAATGAATATATTGGTAAACTTGGTTTAAAAGGGAATGTTTATTTAACAACAAAATATAAATTTATTAATTTGTTAAACAAAAAGGATATCAACCATACTACACTTATTTCAAATAAAGGAGAACTAGCAAATATAATAACAAATATGGGAAAAATAATGGAAGATATATCTTCACCTAAACTAGTAGAATATACCAAAACAATTGCTCAAGATTGTAATAATAAAGATATTAAAGATTTAAATGATTTCATGTCAATAGAAAGATTTTTTGAAATATCTGGGAAACAATATAAACCATCTAAAGGAGAATTAGCTATTCTTTCATTACAACATGATTTGATATCAAAAAAAGAATACGAGATTTTCCTAATTGATGAACCTGAAGCAAATTTAGGAAGTACATATATTAATGACGAAATTGTACCATTGTTAAAAGATTTAGCTCATGCTAAAAAGAAAATAGTAATTGCTACACATGATGCTAATATTGCAATTAGAACAAGACCATCTAACTCAATTTTAAAAATCGTTGATAATGAAAATTACAAAACATATATTGGCAATATGTTTACTGATATTTTATATAGTATTGATTCAAGTGAAAAGTTAAGTTGGAAAGATGAAAGTATTAAATATTTAGAAGGCGGAAAAGATGCTTTCGAAGAAAGAGGTGATCTATATGAATAATGAAATAATAGTAAATATTTCAACTGAAGGAGAAAAAACATATATAGTTTTTAATTTTGAACAACCAATTAAGTTAGAAATTACAACTGATAGCAAAGGAATCATAAAAAATGTATTTTATGAAATTTTAAATCACATTATAAGTGATAATTACATTACGTTTAAATTCACAAGGACTGGTGAAGACTTATATAATGATGTTACAGAAAAATATATACAAGATTTAAATAATGAATTGGAAGCATTAAAAAATAATTTTAAGAATCCAGTAGAAGAATCAAATAAGGCTTGAAATAATTTCAAAAACTGATATAATTTATTCAGTTGATTTAATCAATCTTGGGAGTATAATTTTTCGTATATAAGAAAAGTTAAGGCTCCAGATTGATAGGAAACTCGGAAAATTTACTTCTGAGAGTAATAGATGCTAACTAGAAATAGTTAGTTTTTTTGTTATGTAAAGGAGTTGATTATATG
>ERZ773147.1416-NODE-1416-length-25108-cov-3.766096_pt1 | contig 25108 bp, 25 predicted proteins | sample MGYA00580851_ERZ773147 | MGnify/ENA primary metagenome ERZ773147 (study PRJEB29015, sample SAMEA2737818) | human gut metagenome | biome: human gut; feature: human-associated habitat; material: faeces | place: China | collected 2012 ... | reverse complement strand
CAGGAACAATATCATTGTTCTCATCAAAGGTAAGAAGCGTCTCAAATGCGTGCAGAATAATATTAGATGCATCAATTGCCGTGTTTAATGCCGGATCTACAGTCTCCGGATCAGGTCCAACCTGAACTGCAAGATCAAGTCCGCCGGTGGCTGTGGTTGTGGTCGATGTATTATTACCTGTTGTTTCCTTCGCCGCATTGCCGGATCCGCCGCACGCGGTCAGAACCATACCAGAAGCCAGAACAGCAGCTAATACAAGTGCCATTTTTTTCATGTTACTTTCCCTCCATATCTTTTCTCTTTGTCTGTCTGTGACAGACAGCGCAGATTATAGCATACCATACATTTAACTTTCTTGCAATCCATAAAATCTTTTCATTTTTTGGAAGATTCGTGGAAATATTAATAAATAGAGCAATTAAAAAGCCGGGAAGCTTAATTTCTCTGCTCCCCGGCTTTTCCCTCCAATTAACGGTATGCCGTCTGTACTGCTTTTAAAAGTACCTTTGGATCCTTTACATATGGTGTAACTGGACAGATCGTCTTATCCACGTCCATCAAAGTATATACAGCGATTCTGGCTGCACGCACGGAATACTCTTCTGTAAATACCATGTCATCCGGAATCTCTACGAACTGACTGATCATGGCGAAGTTGGTAGAGCCCTCCGGTACCACGTTCGGACGGTCGGTCATCTTACGCGGCTGGAACTGGGCATCTACATAAGGCATCATACATGGAATAACATTGACCACATCGGCCATGATCTCATCGATATGGTCCTCCATATGCAGATGATGAAGAAGTTCTGTCAGCATTTCTTCCCCCGTACAGTCCTTCATCGGTTTCTTCACATAATCACCCACATGATCCGTATACAGGCCATAACCCCAGAATATCGTCTCATCCATTGGCTGATTAATAAAGTGTGGCTGCGCTGCTATTACTATGCTCATCAGCCAGTTAGAGTCTTTAAATGTCATCAGGGCGCCGCTTCCCGGTACGTTGCCAGTTAAATCCTCGATCATTTTTAACAGCTTATTACCACGGCTTGTCACAGTAAAACTCTCCCAGTTTGTCTCATGTACGTCTCCAAAGAACGGTTCCGGATTTCCCAGTCCTGGCTTTTTCATCGTCACCTTGCTCCAGAGTTCACCCGAAATAGGCTTTAATTCCGGTTCCGGAGCAGGTGTATGGAGATCACCCAGAGTTGCACTGTCTGTCATACACGCATTAGTCATAATACAGATATCACCCGCTTGGATTTCAACAGTTTTCTCTTCTCCGTTATCATCCAGATGCAGTGTTTTTGCAGTAATTCCATCTCCGTCTGCAAAATCAATATCTGTCACCGTACAGTTTTCAATAAAATTAACACCCTTATCTCTCAAATATGTTTCCAGTGGCTTAATTACACTGTCATACTGGTTTAATGGGGTTCTCGTCACGCCTTCCAGCGTCTCAATTCTCGAAAACTCCAGAATCATCCGGCGCATATAACGGCGGAATTCAAACAGACTGCTCCATTTCTGGAAAGCAAAGGTCGTTTGCCACATATACCAGAAATTCGTAGTAAAGAAATGAGGCATGTCCGCAAACCACTGCTCGATTGTCATATCATCCAGTTTATCTTCCGGTGTGTTCATCAGCTTCAGCAGGGCCATTCGCTCTTCCTGAGTGAATCCCATGCTCCTCACATCAAGAATGTTTCCATCCTTATCCACCAGCCGGGCCTTTGCATGTGTCGGATGAGCGTGATCGAAATTCAATATCTCCTCTGTCACACTTCTGTCAGGATTATTGAGTGATGGGATTGAGCCAAATAACTCCCAGAAATTCTCATACGTCTCTTCGTTTAACATTCTGCCGCCGCGGCATACAAATCCGCCTTCCGGAGTACCGATTCCATCATTGCTGCCGCCGAGAATATGCATTCCCTCATAGATTGTGATCTGCTCTGCCGGGAACTTACAGTCACGGATTAAATACGCCGCGCCTGCCATGCTTCCGAGTCCGCCGCCAACAAAATAGGCGTTCTTTCCCTCATAGCTGCGGTTTTCCATAACCTGATCCGATACGTTATCTACTTTCTCTTCCTGTTTCTTTTTTGAATTATCATACGCTTTTTTTGCCGCTACACCGGCCGCCGCTGCTGCCGCGCCCCAGACAATCGCTTTTCCCAGTCCATTTTTTTTCTTCATATCCGTTTCCTTTCTTACCTCGTCAATCGGTTACTGTTCATAGCCTAATATTAGCATACTTCATCTGGCCTGTCACCATACATGAAATTTTTAATGTCAAAAAAAACGACACCGTCAATACGGTGTCGCAAAACCAGACATTTTTTCTATTTTGTCTATCGATAAATCGATTCTCATCTTTTACAATATAGTCAGATTACAGCGTTCAATTACAGAGTCAGATTAGTCAGGGGGGATTGTCATGTATGCAACCATGCAGGAACATCTAAGAGAATCCGTGTTTAAAACGGCGCTCTTCCATTTTTTAAAAAACAGTAAAAAATCACCGGAACGGACGGCCCGCAACATCGAGGAACTTTTAAACAAGTTCAGTACTTCCCCGTGTGAGTGCCGTATGAAATACGATGAGCTGCTCCAGCTGATCAAGACTTCCTCAATGGAAGAATGCATCAGCTATATCATGAATAAGATTTCTTAAACAGTGCCCTGGCTTCGGATATAACCGATCCGCTCTGTATCCTTGGCCAGGCTCCTTAAGTGTTCCGCCACAACTTCTGGTTTTATTCTCATTCCACTCTGAGTCCAGGAAACGATAACTCCGCAAATACCATACGCATAAAACTCGGCATCAAACTCCCGCTCTACATCATTTAAATGATTATTCTCATCCAATCTGGCAATAGCCTCTAAAAACAGGGCTTTGGCCATCTCAAATAAATAGCTCTCAAAGGTGTGTTCCTGTTCTTTCAGTGTGTTTACATAAAACGGCTTTTCTTTTTCCATAATCCGAAGCATCTCCAGGAATTTCTGATCCCAGTTATCGAAGGTAATATCTTCTGTGATTTTAGAAAAGTTCTCGTTATAATAGATCCAGCTGAGCAGTTCATATTTATCCTGAAAATGATAATAAAACGTCTGACGGTTTAATCCGCATACCGCGGTAATATCCGCGATCGATATCTTATCAAACGGCTTTTCCCTGCAAACCTGTTTCAGCGCCGCGGCAATCGCTTTTTTTGTAATGAGTGAATCTGACATATTACCCCCTGTTACGTGTAAAATAGTTGCTTAAATCTGCAAACTGTTTCAGTGTCAGCGCCTCCCCACGTATCTGAGGAGTGACGCCCAGACTCTCGATGGCATCTGCGATCTCATCTTTGGCAAAAGGCAGTTCCGGCGAATTGTTCAGCCCATTCTGCAGCGTTTTACGCCTTTGATTAAAGGACGCACGTATGAGCTTAAACATCAGCTTTGGATCATCCACTTCTACCGGTGGTTCTTTATGCCTTGTCAGCCTGATTACTGCGGATCCAACCCCCGGTCTCGGGATAAAACAGTTAGGCGGCACATTGGCCACAATATAGGCGTCAGCATAGTACTGCACCGCCAGCGACAACGCTCCGTAGTCCTTGGATCCCGGCCCTACCTGCATACGTTCCGCCACTTCTTTTTGAACCATGACGGTAATATTGTCGATGGGAACTCCTCCTTCGAAGAGCCCCATAATAATTGGCGTCGTAATATAATAAGGAAGATTGGCAACCACCTTAATCGGCCGTCCACCATTATATTCCTCTGTCAGTTTATTTATGTCAACCTTCAAGATATCGTCGTTGATTATGGTGATGTTCTCATACTCCTTCAGTGTCTCCTGAAGAATCGGAATCAGATTCTTATCGATCTCCACCGCTACAACACTTCTGGCATGTTCCGCCAGATACTGCGTCATAGTCCCGATTCCCGGTCCAATCTCCAGCACGCAGTCATCCTCCGTCACACCCGCAGCCGCTATAATCTTTTCCAGCACATGGGTATCGATCAGAAAATTCTGACCAAATTTTTTCTGAAATGCAAATTCATATTTCTGTATGATCTCTATCGTCTTTTGGGGGTTTCCCAGTGTCGCCATTCGCGCCCTCCATTAAAGCCTGTACATTGTTTTCGCGTTTCTGTTTGTGATTTCTATTACCTCGTCCGCCGAAATCCCTTTTAAGCGGGCCACTTCCTCCACCACATACGGGAGATTCAGCGATGAGTTGCGTTTACCACGGTTTGGAACAGGCGAAAGATAGGGACAGTCTGTCTCTAAAACCATCTGCTCCATCGGCATATATTCCACGACTTCCTTCAGCTTCTTTGCGTTTTTGAAGGTTACGACTCCGCCGATTCCCAGATAGAAACCCATATTTAAATATTCCCGCGCCATCTCCTTCGTATAGGAGAAGCAGTGAATCACTCCGCCGAGATTCTCTGCATGAAATGACTTCATAATATCCAGCGTATCTTTCGCAGCATCGCGGCTGTGAATCACAACTGGAAGCTTCACTTCCCGAGCCAGCTCCAGTTGACGCAGGAACCACTTTTTCTGAACCTCCCGCCCCGGCTCATCCCAGTAATAATCGAGACCAATCTCACCGACAGCCACAATTTTCGGCAAAACAGAATTTTCTTTCAGCCAGGCAATACCACCCTCATTCAGTTCGTCGACCTCATTGGGATGGACGCCTATTGCTCCATAGACAAACGGATACTTCTTTGTCAGTTCAATCGTATTTTGCGAGGTAGCAAGGCTGGCCCCAATATTAGTAACCGCTTCCACTCCACATTCCTGCATGGAAGCAAGGAGTTCATCCCGGTCCTCGTCAAACTGCTCATCGTCATAATGAGCATGTGTATCAAATATCATCATTTTCTTCCCTCATATCACTGAACCCAGTTCCGCCCGCGCTGACAAAACGAGCCTGTCACCTGACAACCAGGAGCTGAATCAGATATAATACCATTATATGGACCGGATAAAACCAATAGAAAAAATACTTTAAATTTATCCGGCCTCTCGTACCATTATACATGCTGATTGGAATAAATGCCAGCACTGCCGCTCCAAAAAAGCTGATGCTTTCCAGCGCCGCCATAAGTCCGCCCACAAGCACCTGATATCGCTTATTTCTCCGAAACTCATATAGAATAACAATCATCAGTATACCGCTGATATCATAATCGCATCTCAGCAGATAAGCCGTCGCACAGCCAGCCGCAACCACTAACATTTTCTTAACCGCGTCATACTCCCAGCGCCGGTATCCAACCAGGACCACCAGGCCAATAAAAAGTGTAATATAAACGTTCTGATATGCCGGATAAAACCAGGTACCAAAGAATGCCAGATCAAATGGAATCTCCGAGATCAGACCGAACAGAAGCAGACGGCTCCCGTATTTTTTCACATTATGTGTGTGGAGAAATCCTTCCACCAGCAGGAAGCAGAAAATCGGAAAGGCAGCTCTTCCAATGATGCGCAGCCCCATATCCAGGTAATAGAGACGGCCAAGCAACTCATTTCCTTCCATCGCTACCATGTTCATATTGAGATATGGTTCCACAATTCCCGCTCCGATATGATCAATAAGCATGGTAACAATCGCAACCGTCTTAAGTGTATTTCCCGAAATTCCACCTGACCGTTCGCCGGCTCCATATTTTGCTGAAGTCTGCTCCATCCATACTCCTTTCATAAAACCAGTAGTCTGTCCTCCAAATCCTGGCGTGTATAGCAGGTACTGAGTACGCAAAGATTTGGAGTATAGATTACTGGGGCCGGATTCCCGGAACCCAGCCCCAACCTTCTACTCTATTAACAGATTTCTGCTCCCGCAGGCATCGTTTTTTCCGGTACCATAAGGGATAAATTGCCTTCCGCGTCCTCTGCGCACAGAAGCATGCCCTCAGAAAGTACTCCCGCCAGCTTCGCAGGCTTTAAGTTTACGACTACCATAACCTTCTTGCCTACCATCTCTTCCGGAGTATAGTGCGCTTTAATTCCGCTTACAATCTGCTTTACCTGGCTTCCGATACGTACCTGGGAACAAAGAAGCTTCTTCGACTTTGCCACTGCCTCGCAAGCGATTATTTCACCTACCTGAAACTGCAGCTTCGCAAAGTCATCGTAGGTAATCTCCTGCTTTGCCTCAATATCGATAACCTCAGGTGCGTCTGCTCCCGTCTCTTCACCAGTGCCTTCCTGTGCGGTTCCGACAGCCGAGGCAGCCTGCATGGCCTCTACTTTCTCCATTACCTCTTTGATATCCATACGGGCAAAGAGGATTTCCGGTTTATCCGTCACATGATTTCCACATGGGTAAAGTCCAAACTGATCCATCTGCTCCAGACTGCGTTTCTCAGTATGAAGCTGCTCCAGAATCTTTGCGGAAGTATCCGGCATAAAGGATTCCAGCAGAGATGCTCCAATGGTAATGGCCTCTGTCAGATTATAGAGCACAGTCTCTAAACGGCCCTTTTTCGCTTCGTCTTTCGCCAGAACCCAGGGTGTCGTCTCATCAATATATTTATTGCTTCTCCTGAATATGTTAAAGATTTCCGTAATGGCATCCGCCACACGAAGCTTCTCCATCTTTTCGCGGGCCTTTTTCACTTCGTCCAGTACGACTGCCTTTAAATCGTCGTCTAACGCCTCCATATCGCCTGCATTGTTGACCACGCCGCCAAAGTATTTATTGGACATGGAAATTGTACGGTTGACCAGATTTCCAAGGATATTAGCCAGATCAGAATTCATGCGCTCTACCATCAGCTCCCAGGAGATCACTCCATCATTGTCAAATGGCATCTCATGAAGGACAAAATACCTTACGGCATCCACGCCGAAGAAATCTACCAGAGTGTCTGCATAGAGGACATTTCCTTTGGACTTACTCATCTTGCCGTCGCCCTGAAGCAGCCACGGATGGCCAAACACCTGCTTCGGAAGCGGCAGGTCAAGAGCCATTAAGAAGATCGGCCAGTAAATAGTATGGAAGCGAATGATATCCTTTCCAATCAGATGAAGGTCTGCTGGCCAGAGTTTCGCAAACTGTGCACTGCTGTTTCCATCACAGTCATATCCAATTCCAGTGATATAGTTAGTCAGCGCGTCAAGCCATACATAGGTAACGTGCTTCGGATCGAAGGTCACCGGAATTCCCCAGCTAAATGTCGTTCTGGATACACAAAGATCCTGAAGTCCTGGAAGGAGGAAATTGTTCATCATCTCATTCTTCCTGGATACTGGCTGAATAAACTCCGGATGCTCATTGATATGATTAATCAGGCGGTCTGCGTACTTACTCATACGGAAGAAATATGCCTCTTCCTTCGCCGGCTTAACTTCACGGCCACAGTCTGGACATTTGCCGTCAACCAACTGGGATTCCGTAAAAAAAGATTCACACGGAGTACAGTAAAGTCCCTCATAATAGCCTTTATAAATATCCCCCTGATCATACAGCTTTTTGAAAATTTTCTGTACCTGGGCCTCATGATCCTTATCCGTTGTACGAATAAACTTATCATAGGAAGTGTTCATCAGATCCCAGATCGTCTTGATCTGCCCCGCGGCATGATCTACGAATTCCTGTGGTGTTACGCCTGCTGCCTCGGCCTTTTCCTCTATCTTCTGACCGTGCTCATCTGTTCCTGTCTGGAAAAATACATCATACCCTTCGGCTCTCTTAAACCGGGCAATCGCATCCGCAAGCACTGCCTCATACGTATTACCAATGTGCGGTTTTCCCGACGCATAGGCAATGGCAGTGGTAATATAATATGGTTCTTTCTTACAATCTTTACACATTGTTTTTCCCTCCTGTACGTTTTATAACTAACTGCATTTCATTACTGAAAAGAATAAAGAGTCCGGCAAGCGTTTTTATTTCATAAGACCTGTTTTTCTGTGAAATAAAAAACCGCCTGTAAATATCCTTTCAGGACACTTAAAGACGGAATATTTCCCGTGTTACCACTTTAATTTATCCGTCTCTCACGACACGGACCTCTTCGGCTGCGCTCCCGTTTGAAACGGGAATTACAGTCTGACACGATAACGGGTGTAACCGTCAAAGCTTAAAGGCGGTAACCGCCACTTCGGCTCTGCTGCTCCAAGACCATGTTGGGAAGTACCTCAAGCTCCCTTTTCAGCTCCCGGGAGTCTCTGCACATGAAGCGCTCTTCTTACTCTTCTTTTCTCTGCATTCCTATATAAACTGGATTTGTAACTCTTAGTGTAATAGTTTCCATCCGGTTTGTCAAGCGGGAAACTGGTTAGAAATCCCGATAAAACTGAAAAACACGTTGTTTTTCGTCAAACTTTAACTCATGAGTTCTCTTTTTCTCCATATAATTATAATAGTGAATATTGGAGGAATAATTATGACAAACAAACACGTAAAACAGGCCCGCCGTCTGCTGGCCATTCTTCTCTCGGCCTCCATGCTGGCGGCCTGCGCGGGACCAAAGACACCTACACCGTCTGAAACGTCTTCCGCCCAGTACGAACAGTACAAATCGGAAAATGTGAGCGTCCAGAATCAATTTGACGCCCTCACTCAGACCATTTTCAAAGAAGAACTTAAGAATTCAGGCCTGGATCTTCATTACACGTTGGCTGATCCTGCTTCACGCGGCATCACAGAAGTTCCTGATACTTTTGGAGAATTTTCTCTGGGCAACATGAAGAAAAACTACGGTGAAATGCAGGATTTAAAGAAAGCGCTTGGCTCCATTGATATAAAAAAGCTGACTAAGGAACAGAAACTCACCTACAAGATTCTCTCCTCTTATCTTGAGACGGAACTATCTTCGGAAGGCCTGGAACTCTATGCACAGCCCTTAACCAGCACGATCGGCATTCAGGCACAGCTCCCGATCCTTTTGGCCGAATACACCTTTTACAGTAAAAAAGACGTAGATCACTACCTGGCCCTGCTGTCCACGATTGATACATATTATGGACAGATTCTGGAATTTGAGAAGGAAAAATCGGAGGCAGGACTTTTCATGTGTGACACCGCCGCCGACCATGTTCTACAGTCCTGTGAGGCCTACTTAATTCAACCGGATCACAGTTTCCTGGCGGAGACCTTTAACGAACGGGTTGATGCTCTTACCGATGCATCACCGGAAGAAAAGGCTGCATATAAAGAGCAAAACCTTGCGGTATTAAAAGAACATTTTATCCCCGCCTATAAGAACCTCATTGACGGGATCACTTCGCTGATGGGAACAGGGACTAATGAAAAAGGACTGAGTGAATTTCCACAGGGAAAGGAATATTTTGAATATCTTGTAAAATCCAACACGGCCACCTCCTATGACAGCGTTGTAAAGCTTCAGAAGGCAATTGAGAAACAGTTAAATTCTGATCTAAAGGCATTGGGAGAAATCGTGCAGACTCATCCCGAGCTGGTCGATGCCCTGGATACCTATGCATTCCAGTATACAAAGCCCGATGAAATTCTGGAGACCTTAAAAGCGCAGATTTCCAAAGATTTCCCCGCGCTTCCCAAATGCAGCTATAAGGTCAAATACGTTCCAAAAGCACTGGAGGGTTCCTTAAGTCCTGCATTTTACCTTGTGCCCCCGCTGGACCGTTACCAGGATAACGTCATTTACATTAACGGCGGCACCAGGTTTCAGAATGAAGATTTATTTCCGACACTGGCTCATGAAGGCTATCCAGGCCATCTATATCAAAATGTTTACTTTATCAGCAATAACACCTGTGATCTTCGGAAGATTTTGTCCTTCTCCAGCTATTCGGAAGGCTGGGCCACCTATGTAGAGTATTATTCCTACACGCTCGACAATGGACTCGATCCGAGCATGGGGCAGCTTCTGGCCCACAATGCCGCCATCTCTCTCGGCCTGTATGCACTGCTCGATATCTGCATTAATTACGATGGCTGGGACAAAGGACAGGTAAAAGAATATCTCAGTAAATTTTATAATATCGGTGACAGTGATGTCGCAGATACCATCTATTACAGCCTGGTGGAGAATCCTACCAACTATATGGAGTATTACGTGGGATACATGGAAATTATGGAAATGAGAAATACAGCGGAAAAGATTTTGAAAGATCAGTTTGATTTAAAAGCATTCCACACCTTTCTCCTCGACATCGGTCCGGCTCAATTCAGCATAATACAGCCATATTTCCGGTTGTGGCTGGCGGAACAGATGGATCAGTAGAATCAGAAAATGAGTTTAATGGGTATTTATTTGGCCACTTATCCAACTCTATTTATTGAACATTTAACCAACTGACGATTTCATCGAGCATGCATTTTCTAATTTCTTAGTATGTTTATTCAGCCCTTAATTTGTACTGAATAAAGGTGCCGCTTAATCACATTTACTTAGTGATTAAGCGGCACCTTTATCTATCTGCCATATTACTATTTTATAATTTCACACATAACCAGTATCTTCGATATGATAATAATTATTGCATGCCTCTTTACAGCTTTTTATAATCTCTGTTGTATTCCAGATAATCATTATCGCCATGCTCAATGTGCCCGCTGGAATAATTCTTTCCATCTACAAGAAGCTTCAGCTTGTCCAGTTCAAAATTTTCCGTAAATGTATTCCCAATGGCTGTCAGCATTAATAATTCCCCTGATGTCCCGCTGGATGGTACTTTTGAAAGATCAAGGGTACCGATGCCATCTTTTGTGTCAAAATTAAGGACCTCAGTCCCTTCTTCTAAAACACCATATTCAATCAGCTTATCAACCAGCGACTGCGCTGTCAGTTCATCTACTGCATCCATCGCCTGATTTAATCCTGTCGCATCTTCGTTAGAACTGTATACAGATATGATCTCCATCGGTTCCACGTTCGGGTCCGGTACTTTATCGCTGGCCCCGCCGGTCGATGCCTCAACCATAGGCTCTGTTGCTGATTCTGACTGTTTTACGGGAGTTGGTGTACATGCCGCCAAAGATAATACCAGCATAGCTCCTACAAAACACATGATGAATTTTTTCATGATTAATTATAGCCTCCTTCTAGTTCTCCTCAAGGCTCCGAAACCAGGTATTTAACTTGGTCAGAGCTTTAATCAAAGCTTCTACTTCATCTCCGCTCAGCTGACCGATAACGCCATCGATCATATCCTTATGGAATCTGGCATGATGCTCGTAAGCAGCCCTTCCTTTTTCTGAAAGAAATATATAGACAACGCGGCGGTCCTCTTTTCCTCTCTGACGAGTCACATAGCCTTTCTTAACCAGACTGTTCATCGCAATCGTCAGTGTCCCGACTGTCACAGAAAGCTCTTTTGCTATAGTTGACATATTCTTCGGTTCTTCGATCCCAATGGCTTCTATAACATGCATATCATTATTTGTCAAGTCCTTAAACTCAGACGTAATAATGGCCTGTTGTTCTATGTCCATAATATCGCGAAACAATCTTACCAATACTTCGTTAAGAGTCCCGTAAGTATCCACGTCTATCCCTTTCATACGTTCCTGCCAATAAAAGCTTCCTCATGATTATACATGATAATGAATCCTAAGGCAACCACCTGAATTCTTATGAAATTCTTAAAAAACTGTTTAATTACTGGATTTTATGCCAAAAATCGGCTCAAAATAATGCTTGCTGCCACTCCTGCCGCTGTAGCCACCAAAGCACCTCCCATAGTATACCTTGTTTTTTTGATTTTCACAGTGCCAAAATAGATACTGAGGCAGTAAAACACAGTCTCTGTACAACTCATTAAAATTGAGGTCAGCATGCCAACATAGGAATCTGTACCGTATTCCTTAAAAATATCAAGCACAAGTCCTGTCGCTGCGGAGTTTGATACCAATCGCACCAAAATCACAGGTACCACCGGTGCCGGAAGACAAAGCCAGCTTGCAGGATTCTTCAAAAGATCTCCCAGAAAATCCAAAAAGCCCGAAGCGCGCAGTACTCCCACCGCGGTCATCAATCCGATCAGCGTTGGCATAATCCCTGCAACTGTTTTCATCCCATCTTTTGCACCATTGATAAAATCATCAAAAACCGGACGTTTCGAAAGAATTCCAAATCCAACAATATAAAAAAGAATCAGCGGAACCATTGCCTCCGATAAAAATAAAATAAAGCTCATTGAAACTCCTCAATCCTGTCTATTACTACATTCTATTCAAAAATCCCCTTTTCATTCAGGGCAATCCAGGATAAAATAGAGTCAATGGCAGTTGTACCAAAAGTAACGCGCTCAATCGCCAGAATGGGCTTTTAACCCATGCGAAAGTCCCAATAAATATATGAAAAATATGATAAAAAGAAAGGAATATCCAATATGAGCATATTATTTTTACAGTATCCCCCATGCAGCACCTGCCAACGCGCCCGAAAATGGCTGGATGACCATGGAATCTCCTATGAAGCCCGCCATATTAAAGAGCAGAACCCCACCGCGGCAGAACTGGAAACCTGGTACAAGAAAAGCGGGCTCCCTCTGAAAAAGTTTTTTAACACAAGTGGAAATCTTTACAAAGAACAGAATTTAAAAGATCGTTTACCAGAAATGACTGAGGCTGAGCAGTTGGAATTATTGGCTACAGATGGCATGCTTGTAAAACGGCCGATTGTTGTGGGGGAAGATTTTGTTTTGGTTGGGTTTAAGGAAGTGGAGTGGGAAGATAAGTTGTAAAAAGGTTTAACTAAATTAAAAGATGATTTTATTTACTTAAATGTTTTATTGAAAAACAAGATACACTAAAACTTTTTATAGCAAAAAGACCTTTGGGCTTAATTTAATTAGGTTCTATACTGAATGTTGGGGTGTGCTAAAAAAACACTTCCAACATTCTTTTGTTTGTAATTAAGAAGCCTCCCAAACGCATTATCCCGACCAAAGTTTAAAGTTTACGGAGGTGCCCCTTATAGATGTACCCTAATTATACCAAGGCTTTCCTCAATTTGGAAGGTGCCTATATATAAAAAGTACTCCAGGCGGACTCCTTTATTAAAATTTTTATTCAGTTACACCCCTCAGAACAGACCTGTCCTTGCTGTGGGGCCAAAACTATACGGATTCTTGATTACCGCTTACAAGAAGTCCAGGACACCCCTTTACAGGGAAGGTAATCCCGGTCCTTTGTAAACGACGGTATGTCTGTACCTCCTGCCGCAAACGTTTTACGGAACCGTGCTCGTTTCTGCCATTCTGTCATCGCAGGACCCGCAGGCTTGCTTTCTACATTGTTTCCTTACTTCGCCAGACCTTTTCCGTAAAACAGATCGCAGAACTTACTGGTGTTTCCGTCCAAACAGTCTGCCGGCTTCAGGATACCATCAGCTATCCTACGCCCGACCGACTCCCGCAAACACTTTCCATTGATGAATTCAAAGGCAATTCTTTAACTGGCAAATATCAGTACAGCCCGGTTGATCCGAAACAACACCGAATTCTCGACCTCCTTCCGGATCGGACCCAGAGCCACCTGGCTGTCTATGGGCGCAGCATCCCCAAGAAAGAGCGATTAAACTTAAAGTTCTTCGTCTGTGATATGTGGCCGTCATATACAGAGCTTGCGCAGACGTTCTTTCCAAGTGCGAAGATCATTATAGATAAATATCATATTTTCCGCCAGGTTACATAGGCCATTGAAAACGTACGCAAACAAACTCAGTGCTCCATACTAGCTTCTCTGCGTAAGTATTTTAAACGCAGTTGAAAGGTCATTCTAACCCACTATAAAAAGCTGAAAGATGAGAACAACCATGCCTGTGACCTAATGTGAATATCTGCGTCTGGCACACTGCACGAAAGAGTGCTTTTATGATATCTGCCAGATAGATGCCTACAGTCAGCAGCAACGGGAATTTGATGACTGGATTACGAATGCCTTGAACTGCGGAATCAAGGAGTTTGAAGACTGTGCCAGGACCTACAGAACCTTGCGGAAAGAAATCCTGAATGCCTTGAAATACGGGCTGACAAATGATTCTACAGAAGGCTTCAATTACAAGATAAAGATATTAAAAAGGAGCAGCCACGGAATTTGAAACTTCAAACGTTTCCGGACCCGGATACTCCACTGTACATCATAGGATAAAATGGTTGGTAATACGAGGCTTATTTGGCATACCCAAAATCAGTATAACCTGGAATTATACATAAAAAGTACCCTTATTAAAGAGATGGGGCAAGATTTTAACAAATCCTACCCCGACTATTGATAAAGAGCCTTTAATTATAATCAACTCCAAAGGTCTTCTATAAAATTGCGTTATAAGTTATATTTTGCAAACACATTTTATTTATTCTGAGTCTTTAACTAATATACCATCTGTCTTGCTTGAAAGCATTTCTCTTATTCCTCCCGAAACTACCACATGAACTCCACGTAATCTATAATTACAGTCTAACGGTTGCCCTATTATGTTGAATGAGATTGCCTTAGTCATTAAATCATCGTCCGGACTATTCTCTTTGTTATATACAAACTTATAGTCAGCTACATTAGCCCACCTCTGCTCACTTTCTATCCAACGGTCTAAGTAAATACCAAATGTTGTCTCATCAATATCAACATGAGTTAATGTTTGCATATAGACTCCTATTTCTCCATTGCCAGGACTCGATATTTCTAAAATACCAGCTGAAATAACATTTCCTCTTGGCTGTTTTACTATAGCTCGACTTCCTTTAGTTGCAGCATTAAAAGTCTGTTGTGGCTCTGTGAAATATATATTTTGTGCAGAAGCCGGCATTGCACAAAATAATGTTATTATAAATATTAAAAATATGTTTAAAACTCGTTTTTTCATATCATACCTTTCTTTAGTAACTTAAATTTTCAATTATTTTCACAAATTCATCTTCCTCAATAATACCTGATATATAATAATAACATCCTTTTAAATCAAATTTAGCACTATATTCTACAGCCTCATTAATAAGCTTATTTTTCTCGATAGATATAGTAATATCTAACCATTTATTATATATTTTTTTATATTTACTTCTGTCAGATACTACATTATTAGAAGACGTTACAGGTTTTTTTGATTGTATAAAATTAAAAGCTTTATCTTCTAACAAAAATTTTATATTTGCATGATCAGCAAATATTTTTAATTCTTCGAATTTCATGTTAAATGGTATATACATTAATTTTAAAGGTTTTATATTTAATTGTTCACCAATATCTAAATATACTCTATCCACTTCATCATCTAATGTCAATATATACTCATCATTATTCCAAACAATATCACTTTTTCCCGAATCCCTCTCCCTCATTCTATAGTTATAAGCCTTCTTCGCCGATGTCCCCACAGAAGTCCCACCAATTATCAAAAACACTAACAGCGCAACAAACGCAGGCCTATGCATATATCTTCCTGCGTTGGTCAGACAGTTTTTTAGTTTTACCTGCCTTTTAACAGCAGGCTTGATTCCTCTTTTATCCATCTCAGCCAATATTTTCTGAAATTCACCGGGCGGTGCTTCAAGTAGATCAGAATCTGGTGCTATTTCCGGGTGCTCCTGCATAAAATCAAGCAACCGTGCATCCATTCTTACTTGTCGTGTTAAAAAATATTTTATTCGCTTGAAAACAGAACATTTTTTTCCATGATTCCTATCTTGGTCCACGCACACACCTCATAATTACAGGTTATCCTGAAGTTCCCACACGCTTTGGGGTTGACATTTTGTTGCTAACGTTTACTATAATAGTATATCGATATTGGGAGGCAACGTCTTATGAAAAAAATCATTTTAACCGGCGGCGGAACAGCCGGACATGTTACCCCGAACCTTGCTCTGATTCCATCTCTGAAAGAACATGGCTATGAGATCCGTTATATTGGATCCTATCAGGGAATCGAACGAAAACTCATCGAAGGAGCAGGGATTCCCTATGATGGTATCTCCTCCGGTAAACTCCGCAGATATTTTGACATCAAAAATTTCTCCGACCCATTCCGCGTTGTGAAAGGCTATGGCGAGGCCCTGAAGCTGATAAAACTCCACCGGCCCGATGTCGTCTTCTCCAAAGGCGGTTTTGTTGCCGTTCCCGTTGTTCTTGCGGCAAAGCATTATAAAATTCCGGTTATTATCCATGAATCCGATATGACTCCCGGACTGGCTAATAAAATCTGTATTCCATCAGCGGCAAAGGTCTGCTGTAACTTCCCGGAGACTCTGGGATACCTTCCAAAAGAAAAGGCATGCCTTACCGGTTCACCGATACGTAAAGAACTGTTACAGGGCGATCGGCTTACCGGACTTAAATACACCGGTTTGTCTGCCAACCGCCCTATCATTCTTATTATCGGCGGTAGTCTCGGTTCTGTTACCGTTAACCGCTCTGTACGCCATATACTTCCAAAACTGCTTGAGACCTTCCAGGTAATACATATCTGCGGCAAGGGCAATCTGGATGAAAGCCTGAAAACCACCGAAGGATATGTACAGTACGAGTACGTTGACGCACCATTGAAACATTTATTCGCTGCAGCGGATCTAATGATATCAAGAGCAGGTGCCAATTCTATCTGTGAAATTCTGGCACTCCATAAGCCTAATATCCTGATTCCACTTTCTGCTGCTGCCAGCCGCGGTGACCAGATCCTAAATGCGCGGTCATTTAAAAAACAGGGCTTCAGCTGCGTCCTGGAAGAAGAGAATCTTTCTGATGATTCCCTGTTCCAGGCCATTACCCAAACATATAACGACCGTCAAACCTATATCAGCCGCATGGAACAAAGCGAATTGCATAATGCCGTCGATACAATCGTGGATATGATCGAATCTCTGGCTTCAAACTAAACATTGTTAAATTGTTAAATATCGTATTTTGGTCCGAGAATCTTTTTCAGACACATTCTTGTCCTGTAAATCCGGGAGCGGCATACCGTTCCCGGTATCTCCAGCATCTCACAAATCTCCGGTATAGTTCTCTGTTCAAGGAAATACAGAACGGCCATCTCTTTCCATTCCTGTCTCATATTGGCGATTTCTGTAGTTATTCTCTGTATTGCTTCCTCACTGATTATAATATCAATGGGATCCGTTACCACATACGTGGTCAGCATCTCAATACATCTTACCGAATTTTCCTCATCAAGACTGACCTTTTCATAGCGTCCATTCTTTCTGAGACAATCAATCGCTTTTCCTTTCAGGATTTTCACCAGCATCGCTTTCTTGCGTGTTGGCGACCATGTTAAGGAATACTTCCTAAAGTAAGCTATGAAAGTTTCCTGAACTACATCTTCAAGTTCCATATTGGGAACATTCAGCGCTCTCGCAATCCGGCGGAGCGTTCCCTGATACTCTTCGTAAATCGACTGTAAAAGCATATCTTCATCTTGTTGCATGCTCATCTCCTATGCCCCCTTTGGTTACAGGGTGCTCCTTATGGCAGCTCCTGTTTCTGTTAATTCTTCCGGGCTCACCTCTCCCGGTACCCACGAAACCATAACAGGCCCTTTCTCATAACGAGGAATAATGTGCACATGAAAATGAAATACAGTCTGTCCTGCTTCCACCCCGTTATTCTGGACTACGTTAAACCCGGCGCAATTCAAAGTTTTTTTCATCGCCGTTCCTATCTTTGCTGCCAGTGGAAGGACCTTGGCCGCAACATCCTCATCCAACTCGCAGATGTCGCTGTAATGCTGCTTTGGAAGAATTAAAGCATGTCCTTTCGATGCCGGGCCCAAATCCAGAATTACACGAAACGTCTCGTCTTCGTAAATGGTTTCTGACGGTATCTCGCCATTAGCAATTTTGCAGAAAATACAATTGTCATCCCTCACACTCTCACCTCCTTCCATTTTATCCCCATATCTCGGTATTGCGTTTTTTCCTGGGCTTGCGATATAAAAGGACCCCCATTACAATGCCTATTAATAAACCTGCAATATGTGCGGCATTATCAACACCTGTGCTGGTAAAGCCAAAATACAGGGAACATACAATCATCACAACCAGTTGTCTGGTACTCAAGTCTTCCAACCGGCCACGATTTATGATGACGGCGTATAAAAGTCCGCCTATCACACCAAATATAGCTCCCGAAGCGCCGGCTGATACGACGTTTCGGTACTCCCCTAAATTCACGGCCATGGATACGATATTCGCCCCCACTCCGCAGATCAGGTAGAAAAACAGATATTTTATATGACCCAGGGCTCTTTCCAGATTATCACCCAGGATAAAAAGAATCAACATATTGTTCATAATATGGCTGATTCCAAAGTGCATAAATACAGAGGTAATCAACCGGTAATATTCACCTTTTTCTATTACCAGCGGCGCATACATGGCGCCGTGTGCCACCATGAATGATGTATTCTCCGAAGAACCTGTCGCCTCCAGAAAAAGGAAGTACAGCACGTTTAGCGCGATAAGGCCGGTATTCACATATGCTTTTTTTCGTCCGTACAAATCTTCCATTGTGCTCTCCTTATAATCTTACGACCATTCTAGCACAATTTGCCGCTTTATGTAAATATAAATCCAATATTTGCGATATAAACTTCTTCTCCAGGCAAAAGTACCGCGGTTTCATTCATCTCCAGCAGCCTTCCGCCTACCGTAGTTCCGTTTGTCGAATTTAAATCCGTAATCCTGTACTCCTCCCCCTCTCTGTCTATTCTCGCATGGAGACGGCTGACTGTATCACGGGCTAATACATAGTCTGCCAGTCCTTCCTGTTTACCAATAATAAACGGTACGTAGGAAATGATAATGTCAGGGATTCCCGGTTCTGTACTGCGGAGGCATCTGGAATTTAAAGGCCGTTCCGGTTCAGTCAATAGGGCCGTAGTACACTCCTCATGCTTAAAATTTACCTCATGATTACCTGTAACCGGAATTTCATGACTGTTCTCAGATTCTTCCTGAAATACCATCTGCCACTCATGACGACTTTCTTTCTCATCATAGCTGTTTTTGTCCTCTCGTTCAACAAAATCTCGTTCCTTCTGATCCCCCTCAAGTAATTCCGGAATGACGATACGCACAAATAAAAAAATTACTGTCAGCACATCCAGCGCAACCAGAAGCGGCCAGTATCGTTTTATACCTCTTTCTCCATATAAAAACCAGCAAAAAACAGGTCCACCTGCAGCAATAACGGCAAAGGTTAGAATATTACGGAACAGGACTCTCTTTTCCACCAGATTTTTCTCTCTCTTTTCACTGCCCTCCTGTAATGTAGTTCTGTTCTCAAACTCCTTTTTTCCGCGCTCTTTCCACTCAGATTCTCTTCGCACTGTTTTTTTATTCCTGCTCACCAATCGTAACAGTTCCGCCTCTCTATCGGTTTCCCTCGCATCCGCCTGCCACTCATTATCTTTCATCTCCGGTTCTTTCCCCCACTCGTTTCTCATATCATCAGACTTGTCCCGGCCTGTCAGCCTCAGAAGATCCCCCATTCCATAGTTCTCCTTCAAGCTCTCCTGATAAAGGCCGTATGCCATTACTACACACTCCTTATCCTGATGATTCACCTTTCCCAGAAGGTATTGCAGAAGAGCCGTCATCTCTTCCGGAAATATCCCCTGACGTCCTGGAATAAGACAGAGATACACCGTAAAATTTTCCGGCTCCACATAGATATAATCCGGCTCTAACAAAATCTGGCCTTCCTGCAGTAAATATGTCTCCATCCGCTCCAGAGTCCTGACGATCCCCGTAATCAGGCATCGGAGCTCCTCTGCCCCCAGGCTCTGGTATTCCAGAAGCCGCGTCAGAGGCTGTCTCGATGTAATCTCATAGTAGTAAGATCTTATGTTATCCACCTGCTTCACATGAAATTTCAAAAGTCCATCGATACAGTTGGAGGCCATCATCCGTATCTCATAGCTGTCGTAAAAAGTTTCTTCCGGGATAATAATCAGATAATTATGCTTCAGTTCTCTTTTATATTTGATTTCCATTTCATTCCTCCTGGTTTAAAAGACTGCACATCCGCAGGAAATTCTCCGGATCATATTCATTCTGGCGGATTGAAAGGGACCAGGTTCCCCCTTTTCCAGAGGCGCTGACGCTCCGTCCCATCAGTGCCGTTCTTTTTTCCTCTATGATGAATTTATAGCCGCTCCAGGAGAATGGTCTTCCTGCCAGGCGCTCTGCATAGGCCACCGCCTCCTCCGCCGCAATCTCCTCTCCATGACGTAAATACTCTGAGGCTCCCTGCAGGGCCATCGCTCCCACTGTCTCATCCCGCAGCCTGTACGCTGCCTGAACAGAAAACAAAACTGCCCACAGGACAAGCGCCATAATGAAGGCTGCCTCTATGGTATAACTTCCTGCCAGTCTTTTTTTCATGAAATCACCATCCAGATCCATCCGGGAATGAGGAACGGCAAAAATGGCACCGTCATTCTGTGTATATTTATTCCATGTTTTTTCCCATGCAGAAATAAAAACAGGCAAAATATACCGCCCCATAATATTCCGTATAAAAGCAGCCGCACATTATCATAAAAGCTTAAATAAAGCCCGCTGACCACGAAAAACAAGCCATCGCCAATTCCGATCGCACCTGCGGTCATCCAGCCTGCTGCCAAAAGCACCACCCCCACCAGGCCCCCGCTCAGGGCCTGTAAAACAGGCTCCCCACCAGTCAGCCTGATGGCACCTGCAACTGCCCCATAGCCCAGATACAGCCATACACTTACACTTTTATTCCGCAAATCCTGCCAGGCCGCAGCCGCTAAAAATGTCGTAAATATTATATGTACCCGGTTTATATCTTCCATTGAGTCTCCTCCTTTCCCGTCCCTCTCTATTTTGCGCAATAAGAACATGGCCCCAGATATTCCACCTCCGACAACGGCACTGCGCGCACATAAGCAATAATAGATGAGCAGTTCCTGTCGCCATGATAGCTCTCCCCACTTGGCATGATATATACAGAACTTCCCGGTCCCGCAAGGCCGCCGCATCTGGCACACGGTTTATACTTCCTGCCATCTGAATTTCTCACAGTTTCTACATCTGCAAAAGAGATTACGCTGATATGATTGTAAAGATAGTGGCAATTCCTGTTTCTATGGTACCGGGTACTGCTCTTGCCGATATAGACCAGTTCATCTTCCATATCCTGTCCAGTATCTCCATTCCCCTTTCCGCCGTCTCTGCCGATCCATGCTCTTCTGCAGCTTCTGGCTGTCATTGGCACGCTCTTCATGCGAAACACAGGAAATGGAAGAACCATCTGGTAGCTGAGAATTAAGTCTATAGTTTCTCCGTCCTCCAGAATCCGGGAGCCGGTCAGGGAAAACTGACCCGCCTTCTCCGTATGAATCCGGCTTCTTATCCTTCCTTCCGCATATAAGCGAAAGCCTGTCTTCGTCATATCTTCAATAAGTTCCTCCGGAATTCCGCTTTTCTTATAGTCTTCGCTTTCCAGCGTGGAATCGGACAGCACCCCCGCATACTGGCTGATTTCCGCGCACACCTGTTCCAGCTCCGTCTGTATTTTTCTGCTCTCATTCATCAGTACCATCGGCATCATCAGGATCATCATGGCAAACAGGAACAGCGGCAGTGCCAGCGCGGCTTCTACCGTTATGCTGCCGCACACACAAAGCCGGTCTCCCAGTTGTCTGCACCAGACATGCCGGAGGGAGGCGAAAGATAATACCCTTTTTACAGGAGGGCCGTAAATCTCAAGGGGGATTCGTACCTGGAGAGTAACTGATCTTTTTTTATTAAAATCCTTTGATAAAGGCCGCTGAAAAAAGGGCATTATCCTTCGCCTCCTGTTCTAATACGCTTTGTCCGTATGTACTTCCATGGTATAGTGTGGATCCCCACCCAGCCAAAACAGATGCTTTCCAATGCCAGTGCCAACAATCTCAGCCTGGTACGCGCACCGTTCCATGGTAAAATCCGGCTGTTTTCTGGAGAGATTTATCTGGACTACGTCCATCACCCGATAATACAGACGCTCTGACGGTTCTATAAACAGCAGCATCTTTAAGTAATCCTCATAGCGCTTTCCCTCCCCCTTCTCCTGTCCTGCTTCCACTTTTCCCTGTTCTCCCAGGGTGAGAAGTCCGTCTAAATTCAGTTTCCACGTCTCCCTCGTCTTTATAAGCGGAACTCTGTCTCCGGCCAGAAGAGCCTTTAGATCTGCCGCCGCTTCCCCCAGAGCCCAAACTGTCATAACAAAGAACGCTACAATCCCCGTAAGCGGTGCGGTCCCGGTAATACCGGTAATTGCCGCGGCCAGCGCACGCGCCTCCTCTCTTTTCTGGCTGTCTGACAAGATATGAATAAGATTAAGACCTTCCCGCATTGCCAGAACTCTCGCCGCGGCGAATTCCAGATTTTCTTCATCTGTTGATTTGCCTCCCAGTACATATTCCTGCTCATAACGCACCTCCTTCTGGTCAGCCGACAAAAAACAGGTTAAAAATCTGCCTATATATTCATCTGTCAATATGCGTTCCAGAAAATTGTCTTTCAAAATGTCTTCTGTATAAATTACTGACGGAAGTCCCTTTGTCTGAATCACACCTTTAGAAACCTCCTGTCCTTCAGGAAGGACTAACATCAACAGATCCAGTCCCGCCATCTGCTGAATCTGTTCCAGAAGATTCTGCTTTTCCGGTTCCTTCAGCCCCGCCCGAAAGGAGAGCTCCGGTATCTTCACTCTATCCCAGACAGCCTCAACAGATCCCCATAATGCATCCTCATCCGGCCCATCTCCCTCGTCCTCGTCATCCCATTCATCGATAATTTCTTCGACCTCATAAGACCGCTCCACCGCACGGTCGATCAGCGCCGCATTTCCTTCTGTCCCGGGGAGCATGGCTTCTATCTCCCTCCGCTTCTCTCCGTTCTCAGAAATGTATGACTCATAGCTGGCCAGTTCCTCCTCCATGGCCCTCCGTATACCTTTGCTTAAATCATCCCTCTGCTGCTCTGTGTCCGCCCTCGTTTTCTCCAGATGTGCAGCCAGTTCGTCAGCTTTCTTTTCGTAGGTCTTTATCAGCCCCGAAAGGCGCTCCGCCTCTTTTTTTAACTGCTTTGCGGCGGTCCGAAAACCGGATCCATCCCAGCCGGACAGCCTGGCGGCGGCCTTTTTACGATACTCTTCCTGGTTCTCCAGCGATTTCCATATGGCTTCAAGCGCACGTTCCATGCGTGCCGCCTCCCTCGCGTGGCCGCTGTACGCCTCTGAAACGGTCTGCAGGGATTCCGCCTCTTTCAGTTCCTTCCATAGAGTTTCCGCTTCGGATTCCTCCGCCACAGTATCCCAGATTCCATACCGCATGTAATCCTGTATCTCCTGCTTAAGGTTGGCTCCGTGCTCATCGGTAATACGGGAAATTTCTTTGACCGAGGCAGTCTGAATGACAGCCGGATACCAGCCATGGTTTTCCATATAAGGCTCCATATACTTCAGCCACGTACTGCCTGACTCGTCCTCCTCTTCGTATTCCAGCAGGAAAAGCCGGTACTGCTCCCATGCCGCCCGGTGATAGCCGCTGAATACAGAATCCATGGCTGAATCTGCCGCCATCTTCAGATACCAGCCTGCCCTGCGGTCCTGGCGGACTCGACGAGCCCGCACACCAGACTGCAGACGCACAGCATAACCAGACTTAAGAATACGGTTATCTGCCCGCTTTTGCGCATATTAATATACCTCTTTCGACTGACTGTTGATTTCTTTGAATACATTGTTCAGCAGGGTTGTAATCTGTTTCTTAAAGATGATTACAAGACCGATCAGCACGACCAAGATCAATACAATCTCAATTACTCCCACGCCATCCTCTTCCTTCAAAAATGCAGCCAGCTCTTTCTTTATCCTTTCCATACCATTCACCTCCCTTCTCAGTAAAAAGCCAGGAATGCAGGCACTACCATCATGACCATAACAACGCCAAGCATTAGAAACAGCGGCAGCAGCAGCTTTGTCCCGGCCTCTTCTCCCAGTTTTTTCGCCAGGTTTTTCCGCTGTTCGAACGCAGCCACCATCTCCAGCTCCAACGCGGCTTTAAGATTCTTACTGCCGGTTTTCCGGTTCTGTTCCAGCAGTGCCGCCAGCTTGACGTAGGGCTGCAGGCCACACCTTCTCCCAAATTCACCGTATGCCCTGCCCTCGGCCATTCCGCTCTTTAACTGGGAAATCGTATGACACATCTCTTCATAGGCAGGCCTCGGCTTCCGTGTTCCTCCCTGGACCGTGTTTTCATATCCCACGACAATCCGTTCCCAGGCAGTCCTTATCGTCATCCCCGCGCTGATAAATACCATGAATTTTGATACAATTTCAGAATAGTCCAGAAGCAAAAACTGCTCCCGCTGTTTTTTTGCATTCTGCTCCTTCATTTTCTCCCGCGCCGCCCACAAAAAGGCAAGAAGAACTCCCAAAAAAGGGATCACCGTATAGTCCGTATCACGCTCCCGGTAATAGCTCAGCTTTTTTCCGTCCACTTCCTCCGGAAGAAGAAGCTCTTTCTCTGTCTTCTGCCTGGTATCCAGGCGGCGGCACGCTTCCATGATCTTTTCCTTAAGCTGCTCATCCCTGTTTAAGACCGGCGGCATCACAGTCACCCGTATGTCGTATTCCTGCGTATGGGCTCCATCCGTTAAGACTGCTTTTAACCAAACCGTCTCCCCTTCCTCCGAAACACCGCTGTTTACCACGGTACCAAAGGAGTCCACCAGCTCTGTGTTCTCGGATTCCCAGCGGACCGTTAAGCCGTAGGACTCCAACACCCGTACTAAATTCAAATCACCGCGAACCGCCTCCAGTGATTCGTTTCCGCCCAGAATCCGGTCTGTCAGTTCCGGAAGTACCGTATCATACAGTGCTTTGGCCTCCTCGTCTGAATACTGCCGGTCTCTCACCGGTATCGTAACCGGTATTTCCCGCCCTTCCTCTCCCAACTCCCGAACCATTACCTCATACAGGAGTTCCCCTTCTCCGTGGGACGCCCGCTGCAAAGAAGATACGGGCACCCATTTGCCTCCCTGAAAAATCAGTAATACTACATACAGTATGATTCCGACCGCGGCACAGGCCATAGAAAACTTTGGAACCGGAAATTTTACGGATTTCCCCATTGCTACACCTCGATT
>ERZ773147.1414-NODE-1414-length-25111-cov-4.500359_pt1 | contig 25111 bp, 29 predicted proteins | sample MGYA00580851_ERZ773147 | MGnify/ENA primary metagenome ERZ773147 (study PRJEB29015, sample SAMEA2737818) | human gut metagenome | biome: human gut; feature: human-associated habitat; material: faeces | place: China | collected 2012 ... | reverse complement strand
CGCCTCGTTGACGGCGGCGCGGTGGGGGATCTTATCCATGAACAGGATCTGATACGCGCCGATCCGCAGGATATTCAGGATCAGCGGCTCCAGCCGCGCCGCCTTCTGGGTGCACCAGAGACTGATGTAGTAATCCAGATACATGCGGTTCTGAATCACGCCATAGGCGATACGGCTGGCCAGCGCGGCATCCCGACTGTCCAGTCCGTTCTTGGCGATGGTGCGCTTCAGGCTGCCATCCGACCATGCGTTGGCACTGGAGACGCTCAGCAGCACCTCCAGCGCAGTATCGCGGGCATTGCCCTTCCGTCTTTCGTTCATAGGCAAACGGGGATCGGGTGGCCCGCCAGATAGGCGGCGGCGGCCATGCGCTTGCCGCCCTGGGCCTGCAATTCCAGAATACACAGCAGCTTTCCGTCTCCGCAGGCGATGGCGATGCCCTTCTTATTGGCCTCCACGACGGAACCGGGCGAGGCGGCGGTCTCCTCACCCACAGCGGTGCGGTATACCTTGACGGTAGCGCCGTTCAGCTCGGTGGTGGCGCAGGGCCACGGGATCAGACCCCGCACCTGATCGTGCAGCTGCCGGGCCGGCTTCGTAAAGTCCAGCGGACTGAGAGATTTGTCCAGCATGGGCGCGTAGGTGTGCTTGTCATGCTCCTGCGGCGTGCGGGCAGCGGTGCCGTTCTGCAGGTCGCTCACCGCCTGCACCAGCGCGTCCGCGCCCAGCAGTGCCAGACGCGCCGTCAGGGTCTGGGCGTCCTCATCGGGATCAATGGGCGTCTCCGCGATGCGGATGATGTCGCCCGCGTCCAGCTCGGCGGCCATATACATGATGGTGACGCCGGTCACCTGCTCGCCGTTGAGCACCGCCCAGTTGATGGGTGCGGAGCCCCGGTACTTGGGCAGGATGGAGGAATGGACGTTGATGGAGCCGTAGGGCGGCGTGTTCAGGATGTCCTCCGGCAGGATGCGGCCATAGGCGGCCACCACGATCAGCTCCGGATGCAGCTCCCGCACCAGCGCCAGCGCCGTGCCGTCCCGCAGCTTCAGGGGCTGATACACCGGCAGATTCTGTGTCAACGCATATTCCTTTACAGGTGAGAAGGCCAGCTTATGGCCGCGGTTTTTGGGCTTATCCGGCTGGGTAAACACGCCGCAGATCTCATGCCCGGCTTCCACCAGCGCTTTCAGGGAGGCTACGGCGAAATCCGGCGTACCCATAAACAAAATGCGCATTACTCTTCCTCGCCCTCTTTTTCGATCTCGTACTGGTCGGCATGCTCCGTCAGCCACTTCTGCAGCTCCTCGCCCTCCATCAGGCGGTCGGTGTGCTCCACGAACAGGTGGCCGTCCAGATGCTCGATCTCATGGCAGAAGCAGCGGGCGGTGATGCCCTCGTCCTCCACCTCGAACCACTGGCCGTCACGATCCTGTGCCTTGACCCGCACCACATAGGGACGGGTGACCTCGCCATACTTGCCGGGCACGCTGAGACAGCCCTCCAGCGCCGTCTCCTCGCCCTCGGTATAGACGATCTCGGGGTTGATCAGCTCGATGATCTCGTCATCCTCGTTCAGCACAATGCAGACCCGGCGCAGGATGCCCACCTGAGGCGCGGCAAGGCCCACGCCGCCGGCATCCTCCAGCGTCTCCGCCATGTCGTCCAGCAGGGTATGCAGCCGGTCATTGAATTCCGTCACGGGACGGCAAACCTTGGTGAGACATTCCTCACCCTGTAACGCGATCTTCCTAAGTGCCATGTTTTCTTACCTCTAATCCATCAAATTACAATCCGTGTATATCTGCATATTGCGGTTTTCACCGCGCTTTGAGAACTCCTTCATAAACGCCGCCAGCAGACCCCGCAGCGTCTTGTCGTTGCGGCCGATCACCGTCACCCGATAGCGGTAGCGGTTATTGACCTTCACCACCGGTGCGGGCGCGGGACCGAGGATCATCAGTCCCAGCGCGTCATAGGGCGGCTTTTTCGCGGCGGACAGCAGGCTGTCACCGATCTCCTGAATGGCACGGCGCACCTCCGGCTCCTCCGGCCCTGTCACCGTCACCATCAGCTGGTCGGCAAAGGGTGGGTCGCGCCGCAGCTGCCGCAGCCGGATCTCTCCGTCGTAGAACCGCTCATAGTCCTGCGCGGCGGCGGCCTGTATCACGTCGTTGTTGGGGGTGTAGGTCTGGATCACGGCGCGGCCCTCTTTCTCACCGCGACCCGCCCGGCCCACCACCTGCGTCAGCAGACTGAACGTCCGCTCGGAGGCCCGGTAGTGATCCACATACAGCGACAGATCCGCCGCCAGCACACCCACCAGCGTCACATTTTCAAAATCCAGTCCCTTGGCCACCATCTGGGTGCCGATGAGAATGGGGATCTTCTTTTCGTCAAATTCCTTCAGCAGTGCCTCATGGCCCGCGCCCACCGTGTCCGCGTCCATCCGCAGCAGCGGCGTGTCCGGAAACAGCGCATGCAGTTCCTCCTCCACCCGCTGGGTGCCGAAGCCCACATGCCGCAGGGGCGTTCCGCATTCGGGACAGTCCTCCGGCGCCCGCTGAGAATAGCCGCAGTAGTGGCACATCAGGCGGCCGTTGGCGCTGTGGTACGTCAGATACACGCTGCACCGGGGACACTGGGGCACAAAGCTGCAATTGGGACACAGCAGCTGGCGGCTGCTGCCCCGGCGGTTGAGAAACAGGATGCTCTGCTCGCCCCGCTCCAGATTGGCCCTCAGCTCCTCATACAGCGGCTGACTGATGGCCGTCATATTCCCCTGCCGCAGCTCCTGCCGCATGTCCGCCAGTATCACGCGGGGCAGCTGCTGCCGGTTATACCGCTGCCGCAGCAGCGACAGATGATAGTCGCCGTGCTTGGCGTACCATGCCGTCTCTACCGTCGGCGTGGCGGAGCCCAGCACCAGGTGGCAGCCCTCGGCCATGCAGCGGTATTTGGCGATATCGCGGGCATGGTAGCAGGGAGAGCGCTCCGACTCATAGGAGCCCTCCTGCTCCTCGTCCATGATGATCAGCCCCAGATGCTCCAGCGGCGCGAACACCGCGCTGCGGGTGCCCAGCACCACCGTGGCCTCACCCTTCCGGATGCGCTTCCACTGGTCGTACCGCTCGGTCATTCGCAGGCCGCTGTGCAGCAGCGCCACCCTGTCCCCGAAATAGGCGGTGAACCGCGCCATCATCTGGGGCGTCAGGGCGATCTCCGGCACAAGGATCATCACGGATCTTCCCTGTGCCAGCAGCTCCTGCGCCAGCCGGATATACACCAGCGTTTTGCCGCTGCCGGTGACGCCCTGCAGCAGCGTTACGCCGCCCTTTCCGGTCAGCGCCCGTTGCAGGATATCCTCATACGCCTGCTGCTGCTCGTCGTTCAGTGTAATGTGTTCCGCCTTTACGGCATATGTTTTTTCAGTGATCCGGTAGGTCTCCTCCGTCCGCAGGGCGATCACGCCGCGCTTTTCCAGCGCCGTGACCGTCTGCCGGGGGACTCCGGTGAAATAGCACAGTTCATGGACGGCGGTCTCCCCCTGCTGAAGCAGGAACTGCACCGTGTCATACATGCGCCGCGCGCTTTTCTTCCGGGACTGCGCCCATGCGGCGGTCTCGTCCTCCGGCAATACCAGACGGGCCAGCTGCACCGTCTTGTCCTGCACGGCGCGGCGGCTCAGCGTCTGCCGGGAGACGACGCCCCGCTTTTCCAGACTGCGCAGTAACGCGGTCACACCCTCGCCGAGGGCCTCCCGCAGCACATTCGTCTCCTGCGGCCCTTCCGCCAGCAGACGGCATACCGCCGTCTCCTTGTCGGACAGGCCGTCCCACACCGCACCCTGTACCAGCTGCCACAGCTCCTGATAGCGATACCAGACGGCGGCAGGCAGGATGGTGCGGATGGCGTCATAAAACGTGCAGAAATACCGCTGCCGCATCCAGAGAGCCAGCCTGATCTCCCGCTGAGAGATCACGGCCTCGCCGTCCAGATTCAGCCGCAGCGCCTTCAACGGGCCGGAGGGAACTCCCTGCTCCAGCGACAGCACAACTCCCTCGCTGGTGCGGTTGCCCCGGCCAAAGGGCGCCAGCACGCGGCAGCCTACGCTGACCTCCATATCGGAGGGCACCAGATAGGAATAGGGCTTGTCGATGGCATATGTCGCCGCTTCCACAGCGATCTTCGCGATCTGCATAGCCCTGTTCTCCTCTCTTTGTTACTCCTGAATGGAGGAATCGATGGTGCTGGCGTCGAACTTGCCCTCGGCCACCTCGTCGATGGCCATGGTGACGGGCTTCTCCTCCAGATGCTCGCCGCTGGCCTCCGCCTCGGAAGCGATCTGGCGGGCACGGCGGGCCACCACATTGACCATCATATAGCGGTTGGGAACATAGCTGGTCAGCTGGTTCATTGCGGGATAAAGCATAGACATAATAATATCTCCTTCTGCCTTTCAGGCGATGTATTCAAATATAGCAGCTTACTGATTCAGCTCCGCGATACGGTCGGCGGGGCGGCAGTGCTCGGCCAGCATGATGGCCCGCAGCTCCTGCACCGCGTTTTCCACCGTATCGTTGATGACAAAGTAATCATAGTGGCAGGCATTCTCAAGCTCCACCTTGGCCCGCAGCAGGCGCTTCTGCACCTTTTCCGGGGAATCGGTGCCCCGGGCAGTCAGGCGGCGTTCCAGCTCCTCCCAAGAGGGCGGCGCGATAAAGATCCGCACCACGTCGGGCCGCAGCTCATGCACCTGGGTAGCGCCCTGGATCTCAATGTCCAGGATCACGTCCTTTCCCTCGGCCATAGCAGCGTCCACAAACTTCTTGGGCGTGCCGTAGAAGTTGCCCACATACTCGGCATACTCCAGAAACTCGCCGTCCTCGATCCACTGGCGGAAGGTCTCCGCCTCGATAAAGTGATAATCCACATCCGGCTTCTCCGTGGGACGGGGCGCGCGGGTGGTGGCGGAAACGGAAAAATACAGATCGTCGCGCCCCTCAAACAGCGCGCACAGAACGGTGCTTTTTCCCACGCCGGACGGCCCGGAAATGATAAATGTTTTGCCTCTCTTCTCCAAAATTATCCCTCTTCCTCTGTAAAGTCCTGCGGCGTCATGCCAAGGCGCGGCGCCAGCCGCTCTGTACTCAGGGCGGAGAGCACCACATGGTCGCTGTCCATGATCAGCACGGACGCCGTCTTGCGGCCATAGGTGGCGTCGATCAGCATCCCGCGGTCGCGGGACTCCTGCACCAGACGCTTTACCGGCGCGCTGTCAGGGCTGACGATCGCGATCAGCCGCTGCACCGACACCAGATTGCCGAACCCGATATTCACCAGCTGCATCACCGGCACCTCACTCGATATTCTGTACCTGCTCGCGGATCTTCTCCACCTCGGCCTTCATGTTCACCACGTCCTGCGCGATGGTCAGGTCGTTGCACTTGGAGCCGATGGTGTTGCACTCGCGGTTGACCTCCTGGATCAGGAAGTCCAGCTTGCGGCCAATGGGCTGGTCGCTCTCCAGCATGGTGCGCAGCTGGGCGATGTGACTGCGCAGGCGGACGGTCTCCTCATCCACGGCGATCTTGTCAGCGAAGATGGCGGCCTCCGTCAGGATGCGGCTCTCGTCGATGGCGGTGGACTGCAGCACCTCCTGCATGCGGGCCGTCAGCTTTTCCCGATAGGCGGCCACGGTCTGGGGAGAGCGCTCCTCCACCTTGCCCACCACGGTCTCGATGGTGGCGGCGCGGCCTGCGATATCCTCGCTGAGCTTGCCGCCCTCCACGGTGCGCATGGCGTTATAGGCGTTCAGCGCCTCGTCCAGCACGGCGCAGATGTCGCTGGAGACGGATTCCAGATCCTCCTCCGCCTTGGTGACCGTCAGCACATCGGGGAACTTGGCCAGCACGGCGGCGGACAGCTCACCCTCCAGGGAAAACATGTCCTTCAGCTTTGTCAGCGCCTCATAATAGCCCTGGGCCAGCGGCTCGTTGACGGCCACCACCGTTTCGTCGGCGGCCGTGGCGTCGATGGTGATGAACACATCCACCTTGCCGCGGGAGACCGCCTTCTGCACACGGGCCTTGACGGCGTCCTCCACAAAGATATAGGTACGGGGTACCTTCACGGTGCAATCCAGATAGCGGTTGTTGACGGAGCGTACCTCCACGGTGATGTCGCGTCCGTTCAGCGTCTCCCGCGCCCGGCCATAGCCGGTCATGCTCTTGACCACAGTATATCCTCCCTTTCCGGCGGTCATGCCGCCGCGGTAAATTAACAACAGTACAGATAACCGCCGCCGGGGCAGCAGAACAGCGGCAGGCAGAACGGCAGGCACGGACTCATATGGCAGTTTCCGGTGCTGACCGGGCCGTAGCCGTTGGGACGGTAGGCCGTCTGGCGGCCCTCCGCTATATCCAGCGCCCGCTGATACTCCTCGTCGTCCGGATCCATCTGCACCGCCGTCTGGTAGTAGCGCTTTGCCTCGTCCATCCAGCCGCGGCGGGTGCAGATCACACCCTTGAGGAAATTCCACTCGGCGTCATGATCCCGCATGGCGTTCAGCAGCTCCTCCGCCAGATTCAGGTTGCCCTGCTGGATGGCGGCACGGACCCGCTGATAGGGGACGGTATAGGACTGATAGCCGCCGTACCCCGCGCCGTAGCCTGCGCCATAGGGATTATAGCCGGTGGACGCGCCGGTGTTATAGCCGCCGCTGGAGGTGCCCCGCTTGCGCTGGGTCTGGATCTCCTCGTAAGCCTCGTTGATCTCCTTCATCCGCTCCTGGGCCAGATCAGCCAGCGGATTATCGTGATAGTTGTCCGGATGGTACTTCCGCGCCAGATTCCGGTAGGCTTTTTTGACTTCCTCGTCGCTTGCCGTGCTGGGCACGCCCAGCACCTGATAGGGATCACGCATGCCGGTGTCCCCCTTTCTTCTGTAAAACTCTCGTTTCTCGGCGGAAGGTTCCCTCCAGAACGGAGGTGCCCACCGCGTACAGGCCCTCATAGACCGTGCTTTCGATCACCGGGCCGTAGTCGCCGAAATCCCACAACTCAAAAGCCGCCGCCATGGCACGGATCGAGCCGTCCAGCGTCTGCGCCAGCGCCTGCCGCGCCGTATCCGTCAGCGCATCGCCGGGAAGGGCGTAGCGCAGTGGCAGCGGATTATAGCTGCCGGTCTTCACATCATTTTTCAGATCGTCCGCCGCGTCCACCAGATAGACCCAGCGGCCCAGATGGTACAGCATCTGCTCCAGCACGCGGCGCTTCACCGGCTGGGCCACCTCATGGGCGGCATCCGCCAGCAGCCGGGCAAAGGTATCCGCCGCCGCGTCAAGAGACGGACAGTTTTCCTTCTCCAGCTCGCTCAGCTTCTCCAGATGACGCCGTGTGCTCTCATCAAACGCCGGACGCAGCGCCCGCGCCTTTCGGTAGGCCCGCCGCAGCAGCAGCGAAGCCGCCCGGTATTTCAGTCCGCCGAAAAAGCCGTGGTCTGCGATGCCGTCCTGTATCTGCCACCACGTCAGGATGATGCTCATATCCGCCGCCAGTTCAAAGGCGCTGCCGCCGCAGGCGCAGGGCCGTCCCTTCACGGGATGGATCAGACAGCGCTTTGTGCAGCGCTCTGCCGTTCCCTCCGACAGCAGCATGGCCAGAAAGGTCAGATCATAGTTGAGGATCATCCGACCCGCCAAGCCGTAGCGCCGTCCCAGCGTGTGGCACAAGCCGCAGTAAGCGCCCTCATAGCGCTGTTGCTGCTCCTCCGTCAGCCGCTGGGCGGCCGGACGCACATAGCCAAACATCAGAACAGCCGCAGGATCTGATAGGTCAGCAGCTCCTTCTTCCGGGCGTGGCGGTCATAGAGCACGCAGGGGATAAAGCTCACCGCGAAGGCCGCGATGGCAATGGCATACCGCGCACCCTCCGCCACCCCCTCCGACAGGAAGTAGCCCAGCAGGAACAGCACCACCGGCAGCACATAGACCAGCGCCACCACGCCGAAGATCTTTCGGGTGCTGCTTTCCACCACCACCTTGTCACCGGGCTGTGCGCCGATATCGTTTCTGGCCCGGGCCTTGATGGCGGCGCCGGTCATACCGCAGCCGGCGCACTCCTCGCAGTCGTGACCGCAAGCGGACTTGCGAGGCACAGAGATCTCCGCGTAGCCGCCGCCCAGATCTCTTTCGATCGTTGCGATCTGCGTCATATTTATCTACCTCTTTCAGGATCTAGATTCTCAGGTTCCGTTTCTGGCGGCGTTTGCCGTATTGTTGTGGGCGTTCTCGGCACCGGCACCGCCCGCGTTCGCGGTATTCGTCCCGGAAGTATCCTCCGTGGATGACGCCTCACGCCTTGTCACATGCACCGTCACCTCATAACTGCCGCGTACCGTCACGCCGGATTCGGTGGATGCCGTGACTGTCACCGGCAGGACGTAGTCGCCTGCCTCTGCGATCTCGCTGAGGTCCACACGCGCTCTGATATCGGCGGCGGTGACCTTCTGGATCTCGTCCTCGTCACCCCACAGCGTCACCTCCAGCGGATCTGTTACCTCGGCCTTCAAACCGTCGGCAACACCCTCGCAGTTGATGGTATCCAATGTGACCGTACCCTCTGTGGTGCCGTCGATGGCGACCGTGACGATCGCCTCGTTCGTACCGTCCGAGGTGGTCACGCCCGCAGGAAGCTTGATGGTATAGGAGAAGGGGCCGTTCAGTCCCGGCACCAGATCCTCCACATAGATCCGATCCAGCGTCACCTTATTGATGGTATCCAATGTGCTGCCCTCACCCACAAGGGTAACGGACGAAGGCTTGATGTCTACGCTTACCGACTTCATCAGGTCCGTACCCACCATATCCATCTCCAGCGGCACCGTCTTGGTGGTACGTACCGGCACCGTCACCTGGATCAGCTTGGTGGAGGCCCGGATATTGTCGTTATAGACCGGAACATCGTTGGCGTCGTACAGCGTGTATTCCAGTGTTTTGATCAGCGTACTGGTGGCGCCGCCAAGATTCACCGTCACCTTGGCGTGGTGAACGTTCAGCATGTCCTCCCGCTCGGCCCGCAGGGTCAGCGTCTGGGGATCGATGGTGATGTCGCCGGTAAAGTAGCCGTCGGCCACCTGACCCTTGACCTCCACCTCCACAGGAACAGGCTTACTGTAAAGAGTGCCCACCGTTACGGTGATATTATAGATGCTTCTGCTCTTCACCGAAATATCCGAAGGGGAAATGCCGTTGGGCAGGATATAGGTATAGTTCAGCGTCTGCACACCGGCGGCCGTGATGCCGCTGGTGTCCGCCACGACGCGGACCTGAGAGGGATCCAGATTCATCAGTACCTTCCGCTTGCCCTGTAGGGTCAGGTCCACCGTCGTATCATAGCCGGACAGCAGCATCAGGCCGTTTTCCGCCAGGATCGTATCCTCGTTGGAGAACTCCACCGGGATGTCCTTGACGACCAGCTCCGTATTGGGCGAGTCATAAAACTCCATATAACACCACAGCGCCAGCGTGATCAGCACGGCCAGCACGATCTGCACGACTTTTCTATTCTTCTTCTCCATCGTCGTCCTCCTTTCCCAGACGCTTCAGGAACGACAGCAGCGGCAGCGGCTGCGGCTTGTCCGGTTCTTCCTCCGGCGGCATCAGCTCGTTGCGCAGCAGCTTGCCCAGCGTTTCGGGCATCAGGTGCCGCTTGAGCATGCCGCCGATGGCCACGGAGATGGAGCCTGTTTCCTCCGACACGATGACCACCACGGCGTCGGAGTTCTCGCTCATACCGATGCCGGCGCGGTGGCGCATGCCAAGGTCACGGCTCAGGTTCACGTTCTTGGACAGCGGCAGCATGCAGCCGCCGCCGACGATCCGTCCATGGCGGACGATCACCGCGCCGTCATGCATAGGGGCCTTGACGAAGAAGATATTCTTCAAAAGCTCGCTGACGACCTCGCAGTCCAGCTCCGTGCCGGTGCGGACGATATCGTCCAGATTGATGTTCCGTTCGAATACCATCAGCACGCCGGTCTTGGTGCGGCTCATTTCGCTGCAGGCAATGACTGTTTGGTCGATGGCCTTTTCCAGCTCTGTGATCTCGTTTTCCGGACGGAATACCCGCATCAAGCGGATATTCTTGCTGCCCAGCTTTTCCAGGATCTGGCGGATCTCCGGCTGGAACAGGATGATCAGCGCCAGGATGCCCATCTCCGCCACGCTTCTCAGCACATAGTAGACGGCGCGAAGATCCAGCGCACGGGCCGCCAGCAGCGCCAGCAGGAATACGCCGATGCCCTTCAGGATATTTTCCGCGCGGGTGCTTTTCACCAGTGACAGCAGCTTATAGACCAGAAAGAATATGATGGCCACGTCCAAAAAGTCCGTGATCTTGAGAAGCGTTAAGTACCTCCCAATATCTTCCATCAATGACAGCACTTTGTCCATGGCGTGTTCCCTCCCCTCTCGGGTGTGATTTTACGCATAACAATAGATACTAACATTATATAAAAGATATTGGGAAAATGCAACAAAAATTCTGTGACCAGAGTGTTACATTTTACGAAGGGTGGTTTGCAGTACCTGTGTGAACTGCACCACCTGCCGGGACGTATTGAACGCCGACGGGCTGAAGCGCACCGTGCCGGTTTTCAGCGTTCCCACCGTGCGGTGGGCCAGCGGCGCGCAGTGCAGTCCCGCCCGCAGGGCCACGCCCTGCCGTGCCATGGCCTCCCCCAGCTCCTCGCAGTCCACGCCCTCCGCCACAAAGGACAGTACGCCGGTCTGATGGCGGAAGCCCTCCTGCCAGAACAGGCGGATGCCCTCCGTGTGCCGCAGCAGCTCCACCGCCTGCATGGTCAGGCGGCGTTCATGGGCGGCAATGGTCTCCACGCCGGTGCGCTGTACATAGCGGATGCCCGCCAGCAGGCCCGCGATGCCCGGCATGTTGTGGGTGCCGCTCTCCAGCCGGTCCGGCAGCATATCCGGCATGGTCTGCAATTTGGAAAGGCTGCCGGTGCCGCCGTACAGCAGCGGCGCGGTCTCGTGGTTGCACAGCAGCAGGCCCGTGCCCTGGGGGCCGTACAGGCCCTTGTGGCCCGGCATGGCGATGAACGCCGCGTGCAGCGCGTCCATCCGCACCGGTAGGATCCCGGCGGACTGGGACGCATCCAGCAGAAAGGGCACCCCCGCTTCGGCGCACAGCGCCGCCATCTCCTCCACCGGCTGCACGCAGCCGAACACGTTGGACACATGGTTGCAGATCACCGCATCCACCCCCTGCGCCAGCGCCTCCTTCAGCTCTTCCGTCATTCTTTCCGGCTGGAAGGGCGGCGTATTCAGGACGGTCAGCGTCACGTTTGGGATGGCGTGGAGCGGCCGGGTAACGGCGTTGTGCTCATATCCGGAGATCACCACACGGCTGCCCGGCTGCACCAGCGTGTGGATGGCGATATTCAGGCCGTGGGTGGCGTTGCTGGTAAAGATCACATTGGACTCATCCGCCACGCCGAACAGCTTTGCCGCCGCGGCGCGGCAGGCGTAGTCCGTCTCCTCCGCCAGTCGGGTGGCCTGATGGCTGCCCCGTCCCGGCGAGGACATAGTGTTGACCGCCCGTGCCATGGCACAGCGGACGGAGGCCGGTTTTTCCAGCGTGGTGGCTCCGGAATCAAAATAGATCATAGCGCCACCTCACTGTACCCGGCGTGGTCATGACGCAGGATGCGTTCCGGCGTCAGCTGGGCCTGCCGCAGGCGCTCCTGCGCCGCGTCCAAGTCCGCGGCGGCCACCCGCACCGCATAGGTGCAGCCCTGCCGGGCAAACTCTGCCGGCACCCGCTGCACACTGGCGTGGATGCCGCCGCTGTTCAGCACGCGGGCCACTTGCTGGGCCTGCGTGGCAGACCGCACCACAAAAAGATAATGATCCATGGTACACCTCCTCCATTCCAATGTATGAAAAGAAAACACAGGAGGCCACTGAAACCTCCTGTGTTCTCATATATTTATTGTTTTTCCACCAGTGCCACGGCATGGGCTGCCATGCCCTCCCCCGTTCCGGTAAAGCCCAGATGCTCCTCAGTGGTGGCCTTGACGCTGATCTGCGAGACATCCACCTCCAATGCGGCGGCGATGTTCTGGCGCATAGTCTCCCGGTAAGGGGCCACCTTAGGAGCCTGGGCGATCAGCGTGGCGTCGATGTTCACCACGGCATAGCCCTGCTGCCGGAGGTACTCCCCCACCCGCTTCAGCAGCACCATGCTGGAGATGTTGTGAAAGGCCTCGTCATTGTCCGGGAACAGCTTGCCGATGTCCCCGGCGGCGACCGCGCCCAACAGGGCGTCCATCACGGCGTGGGTCAGCACATCGGCGTCGGAGTGGCCGTCCAGCCCGCGCCACCACGGGATGGTGACGCCGCCCAGGATCAGGGTCCGGCCCTCCGCCAGACGGTGTACGTCGTACCCGTGGCCGATCCGCAGCGCCGTCATTGCGCCGCCTCCCGCTGGTGCAGGATGGCTTCCGCCACCGCCAGATCCGTAGGCGTGGTGATCTTGATGTTCCCCTCGTCGCCTGCCGCCAGCCATACCTGCTTGCCCAGTCGCTCCACCGCGCCGCAGTCGTCGGTAACGGTCTCGCCGGAGAACAGCGCCGACTGCAGCGCCGCCTTCAGGATATTGGCCTGAAACACCTGAGGCGTCTGCACCGCGTAGAGAGTGCTGCGGTCCGGGGTGGACAGCACCAGCCCGTTCCCGTCCGCGATCTTCACCGTGTCCTTCATGGGGATAGCGGGCGCCACCGCGTGGGTCGTTTCGCCCAGGCGGATCATCTCGTCGATCATATCCGGCCGCACCAGCGGACGTGCGCCGTCATGAATGGCGATCAGCTCCGCCTTGGGGTCGCATTCCAGCGCCGCCGACAGCACCGATTCCGTGCGGCTCGCGCCGCCCTTGACCACCTTCACTTTTTTCCGGAGGCCGGAGCGGGCGCACAGCGCCGCCACCTCCTCCAGATTCTCCTCACTGGCGGCCACCACGATCTCGCTGACCAACTCCGCCTGATCAATGGCGCAGATGGTGCGCATCAGCACCGGTGCGCCGCCCAGACGGGCAAACATCTTATCCTGCCCACCCATGCGGGTGCTGGAGCCGGCCGCCGCCACGATCATGCTGCACAGCGGCCGCGTCTTATCCTGTATCCTCTGTACCGTATTCCAAAAGCCCATTTTATCTCCTTACTCTGCCAGTACGCTGCGGCTCAGCAGCTGCTCCGCCCCGTCATAGCTGAGATCCGCCACCAGCATGACCTCGCTCAGCAGGATCTGCTTGGCGCTGCGCAGCATCTTGCGCTCCACCGTGGAAAGCCCCCGGCGCACCTCGCGGCTCATCAGGCCCTTGATGACCCGTGCCACCTCACGCAGATCGCCGCTTTTGATCCGCTCCATATTCTCCCGATAGCGGTGGTTCCAGTTCTCGGTCATGTCCTCCTCCGTCTCGCGCAGGGAGGACAGCATCTCGGAGAGCTGCTGGCGGCTGATCGGCTGCCGCAGACCCACCGCGCCGCTGTTGTCCACCGGTATTTTCAATGTCAGTCCACTTAAAGGCGCGGTAAATACATAGTAACGCGCCAACGCGCCGCTCAGACGCTCCTCGGTGATCTCCGCGATCACACCCGCCCCATGCATGGGGTGCACAACCTTTTCACCCACGGTATACATACCGTCCCTCCTTTTCACAAACTGCTGATATCATCTTCCTTATCATTTGATGCTTCCATTATAGCCGCTTTTTTCGCATCTTGCAAGAAAAAATGTATCCGGTTTAACCGCGTACATGCTCCTTCCGCAATAAAACCGAGACTTTTCGCCAGTCTACGCCAAAAGGCGCCGTTCTTGCGAACGACGCCTTTTGACCTTGTATTACGCTTCCTGTTGGAAGTGTTGTCGGAGTTCAGCGCTTGTTGCTGGGATGCCAGATCTTCTGCTTCTGGGCAGCCTGGATCAGCTCATCGCGGAAGTCGGGGTGGGCGATGGAGATCAGCGCCTCGGCACGCTCCCAAGAGGACAGGCCCTTCAGGTTCACGCAGCCGTACTCGGTGACCACATACATGGTGTTCACGCGGGTATCGGTGACGATGCTGCCCTCGGCCAGCGTGGGACGGATACGGGAAGCCAGGGTGCCGTCCTTCTTCTTGAAGGTGGAGGACAGGCAGATAAAGCTCTTGCCGCCGTTGGACAGGTACGCGCCCAGCACGAAGTCCTGCTGGCCGCCTGCGCCGGAGATATGGCGGATGCCGGAGGTCTCGCTGCTGACCTGGCCGTACAGGTCGATGTCCACCGCGTTGTTGATGGACATGAAGTTGTCGATGGCCGCGATGGTGCGGATATCGTTCACATAGCTGACAGGCGCGGCCATGCACATGCGGTTGTCGTCCAGGAAGTCATAGACCCGCTGGCTGCCGGCGGCGAAGGAATAGGTCTGGCGGCCATGGTCGATGCTCTTGTTGGCGCCGCTGATCTTGCCGCACAGGGACAGATCCACGAAGGCCTCCACATACATCTCGGTATGGACGCTCATGTCGCGCAGGTCGGACTCGCACAGCAGCATACCCACGGCATTGGGCATACCGCCGATACCCAGCTGGAGACATGCACCGTTGGGGATGCGCTCCACCACCTGCTTGGCCACGGCCTTGTCGATCTCCGTGGGAGGCGCGGACAGCAGCTGGCCCATGGGGTCGTTGCGGCCTTCCACGATCATGTCCACGTCGGAGATATGTACGCTCTCGCCGAAGCCGCCCAGACAGCGGGGCATGTTCTGGTTGACCTCCACAATGACGATCTTCGCCGTGTCGCAGATGGCCTTCATGTGGGACGCGGAAACGCCGAAGTTGAAGTAGCCGTGCTTATCCATGGGGCCCACCTGAATCAGCGCCACATCCGGCGGATTGATGTGATCATAGTAGTAGCGGGGCAGCTCGGAATAGCGCATGGGCTCATAGAAGCAGGCGCCGGTGTCGATATGCTTGCGCTCAAAGCCGCCGGTGTGGTGGGAGTTATAGATGATATGCTTGGCAGGCTCCTCGATATCGAAGATGGCGGGCTTCCACAGGGCGATGCCGCCGCGGACCTTCACATCCTCCAGCTCCGGGGCGCGGCGGGCCAGCGCCTCATCCAGAACGTGGGGATGGGTATTGCAGAAGCCATAGTCTACCCAATCGCCGGACTTGATCACTTTAACAGCTTCATCTGCCGTGGTCAGCTTGGATCGATACATACCCAGAAATTCTTCGTATGCCATTTTTATATGCCTCCTGTTTTCTTTCTTTTCTATCCCGGTTTTCTCTCTGGTACAATACTTTACTACTTCGTTAAAAAAATATCAACCAATTTCGTTAAAAAAATATCAAATTCAGCGGCTTGCCCAAATTGAGATTGTCAATACTGTAACAATTTGACAAAATTTATTCCAGATATTCCTTTTTCTTCCACTTTCTCTTGTGGCTAAACAAATTTTCGCAAAAAGAGAAAGCAGCCGCCATAAGCAACTGCTTTCCTCTCTGTTCAGTTTTGCCACGCAAGGCCCGGTCGCGGGACAACCATTCCATCCTCGTTCAGGTCCGCGTCCGCCCACACCGGCGAGAAGCTGTAATCTCCGCGGCCCAGCTGTGTGGTGATGCCGTTGCACACATAGGCGGCGTATTGCAGGCCGTCCTTTCCGAACACGCTCACCATCAGCTCGCCGTTTCCGTCATAGGCGGCCGCGGCCAGATACCGGCCGTTATAGGCCATCGCATAGTCCGCATCTATCGTGGGGATCGCGCTCCACAGCCCATAGTACTCTACCTCGTCCCGCTCGTCATAGTACAGGAAATAGCGGTGCTGGGCGCCGTCCTTGTCCTCCACATAGCTGTAATCCGGCGCGTCACAGAGGAATTCAACCTTGTATCCCTCCCCGTCGGGCGTCAGCAGCGCCACACGGGAGCTTCCCAACAGCAGCACCAGATAGCCGTCGCCCTGCCGCATGCTGACCGTGGGATACTCCCGGTATTCGCAGGTGAGGGTGCTCTCCTGGTCGTCCTGCGGCGGGTTGATGCGGTAGCCGGACCAGTCCTCCTCCACCGGGCGGTAGTCACCGAACGCAATGCTCCATCTATCTTTATAGTACCAGCTATCTATAAAGATAGTGTCGGAAGATTCCCGCACCTCCGCACCGTCGATATCCAGCCGCTGCACCAGATGGTAGTCGCTGCTGTCCAGCACATGCAGCACGAAGCGTTCCTCCTCCACCGTCACCAGCAGGATGTATTTGCCGTCGCTGCTCTGCTCCAGCCGTGCCACACGCTGCGTCTCGATGTCCAGCGGATATACCAGACGGCACTCCGCCGTCACCGGCAGATACTTCACATAATAGCCGTTGTCGACCGTCTCCTTCGCCTCACGGACGGGCATATCCCACAATCCGAAGCCCTCCGGCGCCCAGTCCGCCTGAGGCTCCACATCCGCCGGGAAGCCCGCCGTCACCAGAATGTGGTCGCCACTGTTGACGTAATAGGGCGTAAAGCGGTTCTGCATATACCAGTTTCTGGTACCGACGTGATCCACCACGTCCGCGCCATCGACCCCCGTGCCAAAATCGAGGGACAGCTCAAAAAAGTCGTACTTCCCCACCGGGATACGCAGCTTATCGAAGGCCAGCTCCGCCGAATAATCCGCGGAAAGGCAACCTGAGCCCCAGCTGCCTGCCAGATACATGGGGTAGGTATCGTAATAGTCGATGGGATAGATGCGGCGGCTCACATAGGGGAGGCTTGCGTCGCTGCGCTCCGCCTCCTCCCACAGCTCCTTCACAATGGGATCGTTTCTATTTTCGCCGTCCACCGCGCTGCACGTCAGCCGCGTTTCGTCGGTCTCACCGTCCTGCCAGCTGTAATAGGGCTGCTGCTGTATGCTGCGGTACGTCACATAGAAATCCGTGTCGCTTTCACCGGTGGCCGGGGCATAATCGGTGTACCACAGCAGGGTGGTTCCCAGCATGATGCGGTGATCCACCAGCAGCCCCTGGGCGGCGCTGGCGTCTCCGATGGAATCCACCACCTGCATCTCAATGGGGGTGGCCGTTTGGGCCGTATGGATGTTCAGCGCCGCGATGCCGCCCACCGCCAGCACCAGCGCCAGCGCGGCGATCAGGATGCGTCGTTTCATGTCACTCCTCCTCGCCGGTCAGGTCGCTGAGAGCGCGGCTGACCCGGTCGTTCCGATAGTGATACGTCTCCTTCACATAGGTCATCAGATCCTTGCCCTGCTCCTCCAGCTCCTCCACGGTGCAGTCGCCCACCAGCTCGCCCTTGTTCAGCAGTACCGCGCGGGAGATGAAGTCCTTGACCTCCTCCAGCAGATGGGTGGACAGCAGCACCGTCTCATGCTCCTCCAGAATACCCAGCAGCACCTTGTAGAAGTCCTCCCGGTTGAACACGTCGTTCCCGGCAAAGGGCTCATCCATCAGGATATAGTCCGCGCCCTGCGACAGGGCCATGACCACCTCGAACTGGTTCTTCATACCGGCGGAGAAGGCCCGCAGCGGCTTATCCATGGGCAGCTCGAAGAACTTCATCAGCGCCTGAAAGCGCTTGTCGTTGAACCGGGGGAAATGGGCCTGATAGAAGTCGCGGTGGCCCTTGGGGGACAGGGCCGGGAAAAAGGAGTGCTCGCAGGTGGCAAAGCTGAGCCGCTCGATGTTCTTCACGGTGATGGGTGCGCCGTCCAGCGTGACAGTACCCTCATGGGGCAGCAGGCCCAGAATACACTTCAGCAGTGTGGTCTTGCCCGCGCCGTTCTCGCCGAACAGGCCTATGATCTGTCCCTGCGGCAGCGTGAGGGAAATATCCTTTACAGCCTGTGTTTTTCCGTACTTTTTGCTGACATTCTTCAATTCGATCATCTGACACCCCTCCTTATGGCAGCTGTTTTGAATACGGCGAAGCCGCAATATCGTTCATCGCCTGCTGAATGTTCTCCGGCGTGGGCAGGCACTGCGCCGGTGTGACGAAGCGCCACACCAGCCACGACAGTGCCAGCAGCACCATGCCCAGAAGCAGCAGTAAGCCCATGACCCGCAGCGGAACGCTCCAGACCTGACGGCGCAGAAGGCTGCGGCCATCCGGCAGACGGCGCATGAGATAGATACTGCGGCTGCCCTGATAGTAGGAGCTGTACAGCAGCACCGTGGAGGCCAGCGTCAGCAGCAGCGCACCGCCGGTCACATAGACCGTGAGGATGGCATACCGGTCAAACCGCGGCATGATCGCCCCCGGCATAATGCGCTGGTACTTTGAGCCCCAATACCAGAACAGGTCCCGGTAATCCTCCGGATATCTGCACAAAAACAGGATACTGCACAGCAGCACCACAATGGTCAGCAGGGCGATGATCCAGCCCTTCACCTGCGCCGCGTCCATGTTGGGCGGCAGCAGTCGGGAAAGCTTTCGTTCAGGCCGCATTATCGTCACCTCCTATCAGTATGCAGAACGCGGCGCCCGCCACGCCCAGCAGAAGCAGCATCAGCAGCAAATAAGCCGCGCTCAGCATAAGGCCGCAAAAGAAGCTGCCGATGGTGCCGCCCAGTGCCAGCAGTACCAGCGGGCTGAAGCTCCCGTGACGCTGGCGGTAGGAAAACAGCACCGTGGTAAAGGCCACCGCCAGCACGGAGGAAACGCTCAGGCCCCACATCGCCGGGTCCTGCAGCGGCATCAGGTGGTGCAGGAACGTATCCGTGTAACACAGCATCATCATGGTCTGCGATCCGACCTGGCCGTACCACTCCGGCACCTTTCCCTGGCTGTGCAGCAGCACGCCGTACAGCGTCAGCGCCAGCACCGCCCAGAAGAACAGCAGCAGCGCCGCATGATACCCCGCCCACAGCAGGCAGGCGGTCTTTTCCCGCACCCGCAGCCGCCGCACCGTGTAGTCCGTCTTGACGCCGTAGCCGCAGCCGGTCAGGCACATGACCGCCACGATGGCCGTGAAGCCCACGGCGCACACCACCGGCGCGCGGCTGAGCCCGATCACATCATCCAGATAGGGCGTGTTGTACGTATACGGCACCGGATTGCCATCGAAATCATAATAGTATTTTGTGATTTCCTGAGGCGTGGGATACCGGTACACCAGAACGCCCGCCAGCAGCGCCGTCACCAGTGTAATCAGCAGTATTTTATAGAGATTTGACCGGGCGTACAGCCCGACTGTGGAAAGATACCGGTTCATTCGCTCTCCTCCTCATACAGCTTTCCGATCAGCGACATGGCCTCCGCCGCCGTCAGACCCATGCGCTTCATATCCCGTACCATGCCCCGCAGCTGGTTCTCCGTCAGCTCCCGCCGCAGCGCCTGCCGCTGCTGCTCCGTGACGTGAACATAGCTTTTCGCCCCGGCGTGGGACTGCACCAGCCCTTCCTCCTCCAGCAGGCGGTACGCCTTCTGGATGGTGTTGGGGTTCACCGTCAGCAGCGCCGACAGCGCCCGGCGGGAGGGCATCTCCTCCCCGTCGGTGATGGTTCCGGCGGCCAGCCCCTGCTTGATGTAGCGCATGATCTGCAAATAGATGGGCTGTCCCTCCGTCTGGACAAAGCCCCCGAAGTCGATCACAGCTCCCGCCTCCTTTCAGCCTGTAATTGCGCTTTCTTCAATTTGTAACTTCCTCATATCAGGTAGTCGGTTCAGCCGGAAGCTGCATATACTGACCGACCTCCGCTTCGGGCAATTCACTTCCGGTTTCCGTACTGCCGCAGGCCACCACGAAAACCAACAGAGAAACCACAGCAAATGCCAATACTTCAATTACTCTCTTCTTCATGTCTATGCGCTCCTTTCTCAACTGTACTATTCGTATAACACAGTTCTTAACTGTATTATATGCATAGTACAGTTCATTTGTCAAGCTTATTCTTGCGGAATTTTACTTAGATTTTACAAAACAGCGCCAGCGGATTTGACATTGCCCTGCTATTCTGATACTGGATGTAAAAGGAATGTCATAAAATGAGGAGAAAGTTACATGGATATTTTTAAGGTACTGACCATGATCGGCGGTCTGTGCCTGTTCCTGTTCGGCATGAACCTGATGGGACAGGCTCTGGAGCGCCGTGCCGGCGGCAAGCTGCGGACGCTGCTGGACAAAATGACAAGCAATGTATTCGCCGGTTTCCTGACGGGCCTGGGCATCACCGCCATCATCCAGAGCTCGTCAGCCACCACCGTCATGGTAGTGGGCTTCGTCAACTCCGGACTGATGACGCTGCGGCAGGCCATCAACGTCATCATGGGCGCCAACGTGGGCACCACCGTCACCGCGTGGCTGCTGAGCCTGGCGGGCATCGACAGCGGCAACGTGTGGATCAAGCTGCTGAAGCCCACCTCCTTCACCCCGGTGCTGGCGCTGATCGGCATTATTTTCTATATGTTCTGCAAGGACACCAAGAAGAAGGACACCGGCATGATCCTGCTGGGCTTCGCCACGCTGATGTTCGGCATGGACACCATGAGCGGCGCGGTGGCGGGTCTGAAGGACGTCCCCGGCTTCGCCGAGCTGTTCATCATGTTTACAAATCCCATTCTGGGCGTGCTGGTGGGCGCGGTGCTGACGGGCATCATCCAGTCCAGCTCCGCCTCCGTGGGTATCCTGCAGGCGCTGGCCCTGACCGGGCAGGTCAGCTATGCCGCCGCCATCCCCATCATCATGGGCCAGAACATCGGCACCACCGTTACGGCGCTGCTGTCCTCCATAGGCACCAATAAGAACGCCAAGCGCGCCGCTGTGGTGCACCTGATGTTCAACGTCATCGGCGTAGTGGTGCTGCTGACGGTGTTCTGCATCGTCAAGGCCATCTTCGCCCCGGCCATTCTCAATGAATCCGCCACCATGTACGGCATCGCCATCGCCCACTCCCTGTTCAACATCCTGTGTACCGCCATGCTGCTGCCTGCCGGTAATCTGCTGGAGAAGCTGGCCATCCGTCTGGTGCCTGACGCGGCGCAGGAGGAGCAGGCCGTAGAGCTGGACGAGCGTCTGCTGGCCACCCCCACGCTGGCGCTGCAGCAGTGCCGCGCCGTGGCCGGTGATATGGCGGTATGCGCCGTACGGGCCCTGGATAACGCCCTGACCGCTTTCACGCATTACACCCCGGAGCTGGCGGAGAGCATCCGCAAGGACGAGGACCGCTGCGACCACTACGAGGACGTGATCGGCACCTACCTTGTGAAGCTCAGCGCCCAGAAGATGGGCAGTAGTGAAAGCGAGGAGGCCACCGAGCTTCTGAAAACCATCGGCGACTGGGAGCGTATCTCCGACCACGCCGTGAACGTGCTGGAATCGGCGGAGGAGCTGCGTGAGAAGGGTCTGGCATTCAGCGGCACCGCTCAGGCGGAGCTGAACACCCTGTGCGACGCCATCCGCGAGATCCTGACGCTGGCGCAGAACTCCTTCGCCCAGCAGGACGCGGTCGCCGCATTGAAGGTGGAGCCGCTGGAGCAGGTCATCGACGCGCTGAAGGAGGAAATGCGCACCCGCCACATTCTGCGGATGCAGCAGGGCCAGTGCAGCATCGAAGCCGGCTTCGTCTGGTCCGACCTGCTGACGGATCTGGAGCGCACCTCCGACCACTGCTCCAATATCGCCGGGTGCGTCATCGACGCCGCCCAGCATAACCTGAACCTTCACGAAACACTCCACGCCATCCGTCGAAGCGACGAGAGCTTCCAGCGTCGCTTCCGTTCCTATCTGGAAGCCTATCAATTGCCAACTCTCCCATCCATGTAAACGTGAAACGCCCTGCCGCCGAAAGGCGCAGGGCGTTTCACGTTATTCTTATAAAAATCCTCTGATATCCACCGCCAGCCGCTCCTCCAGCGCGATGAGCCGCCTGGTGATGTCCTTGGAGGTCTCGTCCGCCGCCTTGTACTGATTCAGGTACTGGCTCAGGGACTTGACCCCCATGTTGCAGCCGTCAGTCATCAGGCCGGCGATGGTCTCGTCAGAATCGTCCATTCCCAGCTTCATGCCGGTTTTCATATGGGACATGCCCTTGGCAATGGGGTTAGGGTCTTTTCCGTCGTCGCCGTATTTGTCCAGCAGCGTCCGGATCTCCGCCTTCAGCTTGTCGTGCTGGGCCTTACAGTCCGTTAGCAGGCGGCGGAAACGCTTGTCCGCCACCCGATCCACCACATCGCTGATGGCCGAGACGCCCATTTTGATGCCCGCGTCACACTCCCGCAGCAGCCGGATGGTATCCGGTTCCACCATTGGTCATCCACTCCTTTGTTCAGATGGCCTTAGTGTACCCGGGCAGCCGAATTTTACACGCATTTCTGCGCTGAGAAAATAGCCGTTCAGTCAAGCACGATCGCCTGCGCCGCACGCGCCAGCTGCTGCCGCGCCTGAACCGGCAGCTCGGAGAGCCGCATCGCCAGTGCGGCGGTCATGTCGCGCTCCTCCTCCGGCTGCGCGTCGGCGGGGTATCTTGCCAGCAGCGCCGCCAGCAGCTCCGGCGGGAGCTGCCGGGACAGGTGCAGCAGCTCGTCTTGCGTCCAGTCGCCGTCGTGCAGCACCTCCAGCATATCGCCAAAGGCGCTGACCCGGCTCATCACCAGCGCCGCCTTTTCCTCCGGGCCGCCGCACCGCGTCAGCTCCCGCAGCAGCGCGGCGTAAGCGCTGTCCTCCATCCGCTGGCCATAGCTCAACCGGATCACCGGCCGCTCCTCTGGATAGACTGGTACAGGCACAGCTTTTTCCAGCTTGCCAAGCGCCATAGCCCGCATCAGCGATGCCGCCAGCTTTGGGATACCGCGCCGCAGGTAGTCCGCCGCGCCGGTGGAACAGTCCAGCCGCCGCACCAGCTCTTCACAGGCGTCCGCCAGCAGTCCGGCGACCTCCGTACCTCCGGCAAGCCGTTCCGACAGCGCACCATGGTCGCAGGAAAGCGTCTCCGGCGGCTGTCCGGTCACCACGCAGCACAGGGCCGTCAGAGCCACAGGCTCATAGAGGTTGACGGGCAGCTGGGCATAATTCACGTCCACGCCGCACAGCAGCGGATGCACCGTCTCCGGCGCAAAGCACCGCAGAAAGCGGTTCTCATGATCCAGCTGCTGCAAATATACCTCGATAAATTCAATGCCCGTCAGACCGGGCCGTTCCATAAACGTGGGATAGTCCGCCGTAATGTGTGTCTCCTGCGGAAACAACGCCGGGCGGTACAGCTTGAAAAATCCGTCGATGCCCTCCACCGCCGTGGCGTGGTAGAATACGTTGGGGGTGGCAAACAGCTCCCGCTTCAACCGGCGGTGCAGCAGCCGCGCCGTGTGCAGCTTCCGCTGGATGCGCCGCTGCCCCGCCTCAAAGAGAGATGTCAGCGACTCCTGCCGCAGCAACTCCAGCGCCGCCTCCGGTGTGGGACATGCCTTCAGCGCCGCGCCGACGGTATAGTAAACGCCCGCCAGCAGCTCCTGCGCCTTCTCCACCCGGATAGAGCTGCTGGCGCCGCCGTTATACCGCTCCGACTGGATGGCCAGCAGCGACAGGCTGTCCATCTGGAACCGCTCCATCTCCGCCTGCGGCAGCAGGCCGCAGCGCCGCGCCTCCGTCAGCAGCGAAACAAGATACTCCCCCTGCCGCAGCGCCGCCGGGTCTATGGCATGGATGTTCGTTAATTCGTTCATGCGTTCTCCCCTGCCTGCGGCATATGAGCCGCCCGTCGCTCGTTCAGCTTTCGGGCCAGCGCAGGCAGAACGCTGCCGGACAGCAGCTCCAGCGAGCCGCGGCACTCCCCGTCAAAAGCCCGCTTCATATAGCCGACCAGCGCGTCATCGCCCACCACGTCATAGGTCTCGTTCTTAAAGCCGTAGAACAGCTCGATCAGCTCGTGCAGCGTCTCCTCATAGTTCTCCTTCGTCACATACGGCGAATCGCAGAAGGCCGCCTCCAGCTTCGGCGCGATGCCGTCTCCCAGCTCAATGCGTCCCGTTTTTCGCAAAGTCTCCGTCTGGGTCTGGGCCAGTGCCAGCGCCTGCTGCGGCGTCAGCCGCAGGCCGTGGGCGGAGGTCTCGCCGTTGCGCTCCAGCAACGCGTCTGCCTGCTTTTTCTGCATCAGACCGGTGCCGTCCGCCAGAAACGGCATCATATCAAAGGTGCTTTCCATCGTACTTCTCCCTCCCGCTGTGCAAAAATGGAGTTGTATTATACAGCGCCGCCCAGTCCATGTCAATAGGATTTTCCCAAATAAATAACAGCTTCTTTGCGTTTTGATGAAAATTCATCGTTACGCAAAGAAGCTGCTGTGCTATCAGTATCTGTTACGCCTGCTGCGGCGCGTACTTCTCCAGGATCCCCCGCAGAGCCGACAGCGAGCTGGTGTGGCACCGCTCGATAATGGTGTCCGCGCCCTTCATCTCGCTCAGCGCGCCCTGCACCAGCTTGTGGGACATGGTGTTGGTGAAAAAGATTATCAGGTCGGGGCTGCCCAGCTTGTTCTTCAATCCGCCGGAGGTCTTTGTCACCACCTTTGCCTGACAGCGATAGGCCTGGCACAATTCCTTATAGCGGCGCTCCATGCACTCATTTCCGCCCAGTATCACAACGCTCATAGATCGTCTCCTTTTCCGCGATTTCCTATGGTCAGGGTCAGTACCCCATACACGTTTTGTTTTAGTTAGCGTACGCTAACCGATGTACAAAGTATAACATGTCTTTTCGTGGTTGTCCAGTGCTAACTGCAAAAAAGGCATGAAAATTTTTTATCAGCATGAAAAGGGCGGCGTGTTACGCCGCCCTTTTCATATGGCGCGAGCCGATCTGTAAGCCGGGTTCTGTCTTGACAGTCATCTATCTAGGCGTACCGTTGCCGGCACGCTCAAGCCACCCCGGGGACGGCCGGGCCAGCCATCGTCCCCATACCGGTGTTGCTCCGGATAGAGTTTACAGCATCGGACTGTTCCCAGCCGATGGGTGAGCTCTTACCTCACCTTTCCACCCTTGCCTCCGCCGCACTCCCGAAGGAATGACAGCGGGGCGGTATATCTCTGTTGCACTTTTCCTGAAGTCGCCTTCGGCGGGCGTTACCCG
>ERZ773147.1396-NODE-1396-length-25364-cov-5.021810_pt1 | contig 25364 bp, 18 predicted proteins | sample MGYA00580851_ERZ773147 | MGnify/ENA primary metagenome ERZ773147 (study PRJEB29015, sample SAMEA2737818) | human gut metagenome | biome: human gut; feature: human-associated habitat; material: faeces | place: China | collected 2012 ... | reverse complement strand
CGGTCTTATATTTCCGGATGGATTCTTTCTTCCTGTTGTTGACGCATTTTCTGATGATTTTGTATTTTCAACCGATTCTGTCTTCTTTTGCGGGCTCCTCTCAAATGTCTGCTCTGCATTTCTTGCACGCCCTGTTTTTTCTTTTGCAGATTGCGTTTCCTCTACTGACGTACCGTTGGTTTTCTCTACCGTTTTTTTCTGTGTTTTGTCTATAACCTTTTCTGTACTCTGCCGTGGATTTTCCTTACTGTTTTGGTTGTTTTCCCACACTGCGCCCTTATTTTCCTGCGTTTTTTCTCTTGCTTTTCCTGTAATTGCAGAGGAATCTTCTCTTAGTTTTTCCACAGTTGTTGTGGCATTTTCTTTTGCTTCTTCCAGATTTGCATGAGATATTCCACTTGATTTTCCCGCAGTTACAGGTGCGTTTTCCCTCGGTTTCTCCGAATCTCTTCCCGGCTTTCCAAATGTTCTCTCAGAGTTTCCATCCGATTTGTCTACATTTTTTTTTGTTTTGCCTGATTCTTCTGCATTACGTTCCAATTCTGTATCCGGCTCATCTTCCGCGGCTCTTTGCGTATCTGCATCCTTCTCATCATCTGCGTCGCAATCCGCATCTGTTTCCATCTCATCCTCGCCGCGGATTGCTTGCTCCAAACGTCTTACACCTTCGTCCGAATAAAATCCTTCTTCCATTTTCCGCAGAGTGTGAAACAGTTCCTGCTCTGACACTTCCGGCAGATGCTCGATCAGTTCTGTAATTTCCTGTTCCTCATCCTGTAACGAAGATGCGTCTGCACATTCCATCTCCATTGCCATTTTTTTGTCCACATACTCATTGTATTTTGTATTCACATTCCGTCCGGCAGTACGTCCCAAAAGTTCCTGATAATCCTCATAGGCAGCCTCATCCCGCTCAAAGTCCATTTTGTATACATCCCCATCCACCAACAGACGCTTTGGTCTTGGCGTATACATGCAACAGCACTTTTTACAACTGTAAACGCGGGCAATGCGGACTGCCCCCTCTTCTGTCTCAATCTGAAATTCCCTGCCTTCCGGGTAAACTGCCATGTAAAGCTGGCTTCCACACTTCGGACACAGATATCCGGCCAGATAAAAGTTATTTCCGATCCGGTTCCGTCTCCGCTCTGCAAGCGTGGTATCCCGCATCAAAAAACTGCTCGCCGCCTTTTTCCAGACCAGCTTATGCCACAATCCCTGCGGCTCCTCTTCCTCCGGCAGTAAAACCTCCTCGGGTTCATCTGACAGCACTGCCTCGATCACGTCCTCATAGGTCAGACGGATTTTATTTTTATAGAAGCGGAAATGTTCCGGTCCATACTGCGATTCCACCTGAAATTCCCCAAGGATCTGCGCAAACAACCGGTTCAGCTGCACATAATCTTTGTCCACACGGAGTCCCTTGATATTTCCCCACTTTCCAAACGCATAAAGCACCATATTCAAAATATCCCGCACATTTGGGTGCTGCTCCACGGCAGCGATCATCTGCTCCTCTGCTTTCAGTTCAATAATATTCGTCACCACAAGCTTCGTATCAAAGTTGAAAAAAAGTGAACGCACACTGCCCTGCAGGATCAGATAATCCCCAATCACAAAAAACATGCCGTTCCACTCCACAGGCACATCCATCATTTTGATCAGTTTCTGAAAGGTTAAATTCAATTCTTTATCCGCTTTTAAAACTATCATGTTATCCTCCGTTCTCTTGTGATTATTATACCATGAACTTCAATTAAGTTTATAAAGTTTTTATATATTCTGTAAACACCTTATTTTTCTGCTTTCGCCCGTTCATTGTTAGCACTCATTTAAAAAGAGTGCTAATTTTCTATTGACTTTTGCAGACAAGGGTTATAAAATCCTAGATATAAGTTGAAATGCAATGATTCAGATATTTGATAAGTGCATTTTATAACAGAGTATAAAATAATTAGTTTTACTTATGGATAGAAAAAGGAGTGTTATATTATGGCTGAGAAACATGGAAATCTTTCAATCAACAGTGATAACCTTTTCCCGATCATCAAGAAATGGTTATATTCCGATCACGATATCTTCTATCGTGAATTGATCAGTAATGGCTGCGATGCCATCACAAAATTAAAAAAACTGGATATGATGGGCGAGTACGAATTACCTGCTGATTACAAACCACAGATTCAGGTTATTGTAAACCCGGACGAAAAAACGTTAAAATTCATTGATAATGGTCTTGGTATGACATCTGATGAAGTAGAGGAATATATCAACCAGATCGCATTTTCCGGTGCTACTGATTTCATCGAAAAATACAAAGACAAGGCAAACGACGATCAGATCATCGGTCATTTCGGACTTGGTTTCTACTCTGCATTCATGGTAGCGGATCAGGTGACGATCGATACTTTATCTTATAAAAAAGATGCCACACCAGTCCACTGGGCATGTGACGGCGGCACAGAATTCGATATGACAGACGGCACAAAGGAAGGCGTCGGTACAGAGATCACTTTATACCTGAATGAAGACTGTCTCGAATTTGCAAACGAATACCGTGCAAGAGAAGTCATTGAGAAGTACTGCTCTTTCATGCCAACCCCAATCTTCTTATCTAAGGCAAATGCTGAGACAGAATATGAAACCATCGATGCAGCAGATAAGTTAGATACTGATACCGTTGTGGAAGAAATCCACGAGGAAGCAAAAACAGAGGAAAAAGAAAATGAAAACGGTGAAAAAGAAGTCGTTGAAGTTTCCCCTGCAAAAGAAAAATTAAAAATTGTAAAACGACCGGTTCCATTGAACGATACCAACCCATTATGGGCAAAGAATCCAAAAGACTGCACTGACGAAGAATACAAGGAATTTTACCGCAAAGTGTTCTTAGACTACAGAGAGCCTCTGTTCTGGATCCACCTGAACATGGACTATCCGTTCAACTTAAAAGGAATTTTATACTTCCCGAAGATCAATACAGAATACGATTCTATTGAGGGAACCATTAAGTTATATAACAATCAGGTGTTCATCGCAGATAACATCAAAGAAGTCATTCCTGAATTCTTAATGTTATTAAAAGGTGTGATCGATTGTCCTGACCTTCCACTGAACGTATCAAGAAGTGCTCTTCAGAACGATGGATTCGTGAAGAAAATTTCTGATTACATCACAAAGAAAGTTGCTGATAAGTTAACTGGTATGTGCAAGACAGACCGTGAATCTTATGAAAAATACTGGGATGATATCAGTCCATTTATCAAATTTGGATTTATCCGTGACCAGAAATTCGCAGATAAGATCAAAGATTACATCTTATTTAAGAATATGGAACATAAATATGTAACATTAAGCGACCTTGTTCCAGCTCCTGCAAACGATGATGATGTGACAACTTTATACTATATCACAGATGAAGTTCAGCAAAGCCAGTATATCAATATGTTCAAAGAACAGGATATGGATGCTGTCATTTTAAATCATAACATTGATTCTGCATTTATCACACAGATCGAACAGCAGAATCAGCATATCAAATTTAAACGTATCGATGCGGATGTCGAAGATGCCCTTAAAGAAGATGTAGATGAAAAAGAATTAGATGAAATCAAGACTTCTTTAACTGACCTGTTTAGAAAGACTTTAAACAAAGAAAACCTTGAAGTTCACGTTGAAAAATTAAAAGATGCAAAGATTTCTTCTATCATCACTTTATCTGAAGAAAGCAGACGTATGCAGGATATGATGAAGATGTATGCAATGCCTGGTATGGACCCTAATATGTTTGGTGCTCCTGCACAGGTTCTGACTCTAAATGCAAATAATACACTTGTGAAATATCTGTTTGAGCATGGAGATGCTCAAAATGCAAAGATTATTTGCGAACAGCTGTATGATCTTGCCATGTTAAGTCATACAACATTAGCTCCTGAAGAAATGACAAAATTTGTTCAGAGAAGTAATGAGATCATGGAAATGATCACGAAATTTTAATTTGCTAGTTTGATGACGAAAATTATTGGTGGAATATTATAAAAAGGGTTATCTGTCTGCGACACGCTCTCGCTCGGCTCAGACAGATAACCCTTTTTATAATATTCAAATAATTTACGTAATCGAAACCACTACCGTCTTCAGTTAGTGAATGCAAGCCTACATACAAATCATAACTTTACAATTCTTCTGGATGGATATATAATATTTTGGAAATATTTTAAAGAAAGCTGGTTTTTTCATGTGTAGTAGGGATATGGATCGTTGGATCCATTTTAATATGGCAATCGTTGGGGGATTTCTTGGTGGTTTTGCAATTCTTAATCATCATGAACTCTTCGGTTCTGCACAGACTTCGAATCTGATCTCTGTGTTTGCAGACTTTGCAGGACATCCGGATGCAAATTTTATTGTGCGTCTGATTGGTGTCTTTATTTATATGTTTGCATTGTCACTGACTGTGATCTTACCAAAATTTACAAGACTGCATCTTCCTTATGTCAGTCTTTTTATAGATGCAATGGCAGCCTTGATCGTTGCTTTTCTTCCATCGGATCTGAATGATTTCATTGCCCTCTATCCGTTGTATTTTGCAATGGCAATTCAGTGGTGTTCCTTTAAGGGTGGGGATGGATTTACCTGCTCTACAATTTTTTCTACGAATAACCTGCGTCAGTTTACAACATCTATGACAGAATATCTTTGCAGTAAAGATCCCGACGCCTTAAGAAAATGGAAATTTTTCGCTTCTGTTTTGCTTTGTTTCCATTTTGGTGTTATCGTTTCTTATCTATCTTGCAAAAACTTTGGACATGCTGGTTCTTTTGTATGTTTTCTGCCTGTTTTCAGCGGTTTTTGTCTTGTGTGGACGAGAAAACATTTTGTTGCAGTGAAACATTTTGTCTACCACTATCTGATCACACCAAAGAAAAGTTCAGCTTATACTACAGAAAGTGAGTAATTATGGAAAATTTAATCTTTAGCTTAAACGCTACAGTTCCTGTCTTTTTGATGATGATCTTAGGACTTGTCTTTAAAAAGATTGGATGGATTGATGACGTTTTTGCTTCGAAAATGAATAAGTTTGTTTTTATGGTCCCTTTGCCTGTCTTGGTATTTGAGGATCTTGCAACGGTTGATTTTTCAAAAGTCTGGGATGTTAAGTTTGTCCTGTTTTGTTTTATCGTTACCATGATCAGTATTACGATTTCTTTTCTGATTTCTTGTCTGCTAGGTGATAAAACGATCCGTGGAGAATTTATTCAGGCAGCTTACCGAAGCAGTGCTGCTCTTCTTGGAATCGCATTTATCCAAAACATTTATGGAAATGCCGGAATGGCTCCTTTGATGATCATTGGAAGTGTACCATTATATAATATGATGGCTGTTGTTGTCTTATCTGTATTTAAACCTGGACAGAGTGGGCTTGACCATACTGTTGTGAAAAAAACGGTCAAAGGAATCGTGACAAACCCAATCCTTATCGGAATCGTTGCTGGACTTGTCTGGTCTGCATTAAAAATTCCAATGCCTGCAATCCCTAAAAAGGTTATTTCAAGCATTGGAAATGTCGCCACTCCAATGGGACTCATGGCGATGGGCGCTACCTTCGATATCAAAAAAGCTTTTGGAAAGATCAAACCATCTGCCATTGCTGCTTTTATGAAACTTATTGGTCTTTGTGCCATTTTCCTGCCAATTGCAGTGAAACTTGGATTCCGTACCGATAAGTTGGTTGCCATCCTTATCATGCTTGGTTCCGCAACAACAGTAAGTAGTTTTGTTATGGCGAAGAATATGGGACATGAGGGAACTCTTTCTTCCAGTGTTGTCATGTTAACAACGATGTTTAGTGCATTTACAGTTACGGGATGGCTATATATTTTAAGACATTTTATGTTAATCTAGCTAACTTAGATCCAATGTGATCTGGTATTTTTCCAGCCAGTAATTGACTTGCAGAAGGTAAGCGATCATCTGAGGACCTGCCATCAGCTGTCCATACCATGGTTTACCATAGTCTTTTGGACTGTCTAAGAATCTGCTTAGTTTATATGCATCGATCAGTTCTTTGATCGGTGCTCCTTTTTTTGCCATAACTTTCAGAAGTTCTTTGGATAAGATTTTTTCATAGTTTGGATCATAAGTCTTTGGATATGGACTTTTTCTTCGATACAATACCTCATCTGGCAGGATTCCTTCCCCTGCTGCTCTTAGCAATCCTTTTACCACACCATTTAAACATTTTAACTCCCACGGAACATTATAAAGATATTCCACGATCCTATGATCAGCAAACGGCACTCGTGCTTCTAACCCACAATGCATGCTCGTGCGATCCATGCGATCCATTAAGGTTACCATAAACCATCTTAGATTCAGATAAGAAATCTGCCTTCTTCTAGCTTCGATCTGATCTTCTCCATAAAGTTTTGGCGTCTCATTGATCGTCTTTTGATAAGCTGTTCTTGCATAAGATTCTAAATCCACTTTCTGTATGATATCATCATTTAACAGCATTTTTCTTGGCTGCATATCCATAGACCATGGGAAAATCTCTGCCTTGAAGCATTCCTCTTTATGAAACCATGGATAACCGCCAAAAATTTCATCTGCACACTCCCCTGTTAATGTTACTTTGTTATATTTTACAACTTTCGAACAAAAATATAGCATCGAAGACTCCACATCTGCCATACATGGAAGATCTCTGGCATCAACTGCTTTGTATAGATTTTCGATCATATTTTCATTGTCGCATTCCAAATATCTGTGATCTGTCTTTGCATGATCAACCATCTTATCAACCCATGGGCGGTCTTCGCTTGGCTGGAAAGCGTTTGATTTAAAATATTTATGATTATTTACAAAATCAAAGGAAAATGTGTTTAAATTTTTCCCTTCTTTTTGAAGCTTTTTCGCACAGATTGCTGTGACAAGACTACTGTCAACTCCACCGGATAAAAATGTACTGATTGGAATATCGGATAACATCTGCATTTCCACGGCATCTTTTACTAGCCACCTTGTATGCTCAATCGTATCTTTTTCGCTGTCTGTGTGTTCTTTCGCTTTCAATTCCCAATATGCATGATCCTTCAATCCATCACGATCATATTCTAAGAAATGCCCTGGAAGGACTTCATAAATATCTTTGAACACTCCTTTTCCATATGACTTTGCAGGTCCCAACCCAAAGATTTCACAAAGTCCTTCTCTGTTGATCACTGGTTTGACTCCTGGATAGGCAAACAAGCCTTTGATCTCAGATGCAAAGATCAATGTATCTCCCCGTTTTGTATAGAATAATGGCTTCACACCAACACGATCTCTGATCAAATATAATTTCTTCCGTTTTCCATCCCATAGAGCAATAGAAAAAATCCCATTCAACTCTTCAATATAAGAAATTCCATACCTGATATACCCGGTTAATACAACTTCCGTGTCACTCGTTGTCGAAAACATTTCTCCTTCTTTGATCAGTTGTTCTTTTAACGTTTTCATGTTATAAATCTCGCCATTTAAGATGATTGCGTAGGTATTTCCTTCTTTCTTTTTACACATTGGCTGATGTCCCCTGTAAAGGTCAAGGATTGACAATCGTACATGCCCTAATGCACAGCCATTTTCCAAAAATATCCCTTCATCATCTGGACCTCGATGTCTTTGAACTTCATTCATTTTCTTTAAGATCTGATATATTTCTTTCTCTGTTTTTTTATCATTGTTTCTAGGATTTAGAAATCCTGCAATTCCACACATACACGCTACCTCTTTTTATTTTTTATGATCAATGAGAACCGGCTGGTATTGTCTGCCTTTTAATGCCTGCAAAATTGTCGGAATGAGCAGTCTTGTATCCGCGATCATGGAGTTTGGCTTCTTTACCGGATCATCCTGTCCGAATGGTACAAAATAAATATGCTTATGATTTAAAAGATTCCCGATATTCTTAAGATTCATACCTAAGGCATCATTGCTCGCCATAGAGATAACGACTGGTTTTTCATTCCGCAGCTGCGCTTTAGCTGCCATTAAAACCGGGGTATCTGTAATTCCATTGGCAAGTTTCGCCATGGTATTTCCTGTACATGGCATTAAAATCAGGATATCCAGACACCCTGTCGGACCGATGATTTCTGCTTCTTCAATCGTTTTCATCGGTTCATTTCCTGTCATATCGTGTGCTCTTTTTACAAATTCCTCACCTTTTCCAAACCTGCATTTGATATGCTGGGATATGTCAGAAAAGATCGTCTGCAGGATCGCACCTTCTTCTAGTAAGCGATCGATCTGTTCAAAGGCTTTTGTGTAAGTGCAAAAGGAACCTGTCATTGCTACTCCGATTCTTTTATTTTTTAATACCATGTTTGATCTCTCCACTGATTTCTAAAACTTTTTTTGCAAGCATGATCCCAGAAGATTTCGGGGAATAAATGCCTGGAAGACTTGGGCATAGTTTTGCACAGATTCCTAGTTTTTCCGCCATTTGATGGTTTGTTCCACCAGGATAGGAAGCAATATCTATGATGCAGGATTCTTTGGAGATCTTCCTGAGGATATCTTCTTTTAGGATCTGTTTTGGAACAGTATTAAAAATATGATCATACTGACAGATCCGCCGTTTTAGTTCCGTAAAATCCATAACCTCAAGTCCAAAAGATTTTGCAAGACTTCTTGCTGTTTTATTTCTGGCACAGACTGTTACCTGAGCATCCATTCCTTTTAGTTTCGCTGCAAGAACTTTTGCACATCTTCCATAGCCAAGGACCAGACAACGACTTTTGTGAAGATTGATCGGCTGCATCTTGATCGCTTCCATGATCGCACCTTCTGCAGTTGCGATCGCATTGTAGATAGCGACATCATCCATTTTCATGAAGTCAAATGCTTTGATTTCTTTTTGTTCACATTCATGTCGAATTTCTTCATTGATACATCCCCCAAATAAAATCTGTTCTTTCATCATTTCTTGAAGCAGTGTTTCTACTGACATTTTTTTGTTGCTAGAACTTCCTGTGATTTCCCCGTTTTTTGAAAAAACGACGGGTCCAATCATGCACTTTGCTTCTCTTATGACATTTTCAAAAGATTTACCTTCCTTGCATTCTGAGCCTTCTTTTTTGGTTGCATATGTGATAACCTGATATCTTTGATTTTTTAGATAGTTGGCTAAATATACCTGTCTCATATCACCGCCGATAACGGCAAAATCATAAATCACAGTCTTTTTTCCTTTCTTTTTTCTTCTATTTAATATATGTGATTTTTATTCATTTTGTTCTTTTAAAAATACATCAATTTTACCCCTTTAAAAATTAAAAAGTAGTGATATAATAAACTCAAGTGCATAGAAACACCTACAATACAGCAAGAGCTTCCACTACACTGGGAGCTCTTTTTGTGTATTTATATATTTTATACACAAAGTACTTCCGGTGTTATACCATAACATGCATAATATCTTAATGTTTTTTCAAGGAGGAACTTTTTATGAACACATTAACTGCAGAAAAAAGAGATTTGAAAACAAAGGCTAAAAAATTAAGAAAAGAAGGTTATGTTATCGGAAATCTGTTTGGCAGAGATATCGAAAATTCCATTCCATTGAAAGTTGATTCCCGTGAAGCCGCTAAATTCTTAAAGGATAACAAAAAAGGAGCTCATATTACTTTACTTGTTGACGGAGAAAATGTAGACGCCATCGTAAAAGAAATCGACTACAATGCCATGAAAAACGAAACAATGTTTATTAACTTCCAGGCATTAGTTGCTGACGAAAAGATCCACACAATTGCTGCGATCGAATTATTAAACGAAGATGCTGTACAGAATGGTATCGTTGAACAGTCCTTATCTGAAATCGAATACAAAGCATTCCCAGCTGATATCGTTGAAAAGGTTGAGATTGATTTAACACAGTACAATGTTGGTGATATGATCCATGTCAAAGACTTGCCATTAGCTGCTAACAGCAAAATCTCTCTTGTTACACCAGAAGATACTCTGGTCGTTAACATCGCAGAACCTGAAGCTGTTCCTGAAGATGAAGACGAAGAAGCGGCTGAAGAATAAATAAATCAGTGAAAGAAAAGACTCGATTTTCATAATTAAAAATCGAGTCTTTTTATTTTGCCTTTTCTTTGATATCCTTTAAAAAATCCAGCATTTTTTCTCGGATGTTTTTCTCTGCATTCTGAGATCATCAACTGAATCTTAAATTTAAAATCTTTAGATTCCAAGATCGTAAATGGATGTTCTTCTGTTACACAAACCGATAAATGTTCACTCTCATATTGTGGATAAGTTCCTGTAAATCCTTGTTCTTTCAGTTTTTTATCAACCTGTTCCCTGTATCGTTGAATCTTCTGATCGATTCTTTCTCCATAATTCCTTGCTGGATATGGATCAGAAGCATTGCAGACTTTCTCGCAGATCAATTCATATAAATCTTGTCTCTTTGGATCTTGCAGTTTCTTTGCAAGCGTCATCTCCATTCGTTTGGTTGGGTGCTTCTCATATTTATCGATCCATTTTAAATAATCTTTATCACCTGCCTGCATAACAAGATTTCTCATACATTCTAATCCTTCTTCGGTTTTGTCATACCATTCTTCTGGATCTTCATTGATCGGAAAATAGTAATAAAATGGTGCAAATTCGATCAGTGACATGATCTCCATCTCTTGATCATTACACACTTCTTCCCCTAAAAAGCGATATTTCTCACGGATCGTTCCAATCATATAGACTAGCTGACGCCACTGCTCAGCTCCATCTCTCCAGAAATGTCCGATCTCATGATACCGGTAACAGTTCGTATGTTCCATGATCTCATCAAACCACATTGTAAAAACACTTTCTTCTCCCTGATGAATGATCAACCCATAACGACCTTCTCGTTCTTCTAGTTGTGCCCACATCTCTCCTTCATAGTCTTTGTCATACTTTCCAGAGATACGAAGTCCATGAAAACTTAGATAACACTCAATTGCATCGTTCATCATATATGGAACATATCCTGTTTGATTTCCATCTTTTTCTTCAACTTGAAGTTCAAACACCTGATATTCAAAAATCTGTGCAAGCAACTGTGTTGATCTTGATATTTCTTCTAAATTTGTTTCAAAATAGTTCATACGGAATTCCTTTTCCTATTATCTATGTATTTTATTTATATTTCTGAATTTCATTTAAAAAACGTTCGCCATATTTCTGAAGCTTATGTTCTCCGACTCCATTGACTTCTAACATTTCCACATCATTAGAAGGTTTCATCGTACTCATATGTACCAGTGTCTTATCGGAAAATACCATATATGGCGGGATTTTCTGTTCGGATGCGATCATTCTTCGAAGTACACGTAATGCTTCGAACAATTCTGTATCTTCCTCAGCAAGTGCTGCCACAGCCCCTGCTTTCTTACGTTTCTTCGTCTGAATCTTGCGTTCTTCTTTCTCTTTTTCGACTTCTTTTGGAATCTTGATCTCAAAGTTCCAGTTATCATCAATCTTAGTAATATCTGCAACGCTTAAAACCGGATATTCATCATCTGTCATTTCCAGATATCCATAGACTAACATTTCATTGATGATCTGTCGGATTCTTGCAATACTTTCTGCTGCTAATACTCCATATTGTGAATTCTCATCTAAATGACGGCTTAATACTTTCTGGCTCTTTGAACCTTTTAAAATATCAACGATCGTGGATAGTCCGAAATCTCGATAACAATCTCTAATACATTGGATGATAGCTTTCGCTTCCATTGTTGCATCAACCGTTTCAAACTCGGTCAGACAGTTTAAGCAGTTTCCACAGTATCCGCTTGTCTGTTCTCCAAAATAATTTAAAATATAATGACGTAAACATTCCTTCGTATAGCAGTAAAATGTCATCTGACGAAGTCTTTCCCAGTCTCTTTCCATCACGATCTGCTTTGTGATCGCATCTAATTCCTCATTCTCCTCTCCATTTTCGATCAGAAAACGATTGGTTCGGTTATCAATCGGAGCATAATATAAGATACATTCCGCAGGTTCTCCATCACGTCCTGCTCTTCCTGCTTCCTGATAATAACTTTCCATGTTCTTCGGCATATTATAATGAACAACAAAACGGACATCCGGCTTGTCGATTCCCATTCCAAAGGCATTTGTCGCTACCATGATCTGCTTTCTGTCATAGATAAAATCTTCCTGATTTTCCTTTCGTTCTTCATCCGATAATCCTGCATGGTATCTTGTCACGGAGAATCCATCTTCTCTTAACTGATAGCAGACTTCCTCAACATTTTTCCTAGATAAACAGTAAATGATCCCGCTGCTTCCTGGCATCTTTTCTTCTTTTTCTTTTAAATAACTTAGTAATTCTCTATACTTATCCCGTGGGCGTTTTACTGCATAGTAAAGATTCTCCCGGTCAAACCCTGTCGTTAATACAAATGGATCTCTCAGGTTCAAAATATCCATAATATCATCCCTGACTTCTGCTGTCGCTGTTGCTGTATATGCAGTCAGTACAGGACGATACGGAAGTTTCTTTAAAAATTCCAGAATTTTTAGATAACTTGGTCTGAAATCCTGCCCCCACTGTGACACACAATGTGCCTCATCAACTGCCAACATTGATATCTTCACTCCACTATTTAGCGCAAAATTGATAAAACCTTCTGTTTCCAAGCGTTCTGGTGCCACATAGATGATCTTGTATCTTCCCTGCATCGCATATTTTAATGCGGTATGATACTGTCCCTGTGTCAGAGAACTATTTAAAAATGCCGCATGAATTCCGGCTTGATTCAGTGTCCCAACCTGATCTTTCATCAGCGAGATCAGTGGTGAGATCACGAGTGTGATCCCATCCATCATCAACGCCGGAATCTGAAAACAAAGAGACTTTCCTGCTCCTGTCGGCATAATTCCTAAGACATCCTGCCCATTTAATGCTGCCTCGATCAATTGTTCCTGACCTTGGCGGAATTCATCATATCCAAAGTATTGTTTTAATAGTTTCTTCGCTTCTTGTATCTTACTCAAATCTATCACTTCCTATTGTTTTATTTATATTCCCATCAAAAAACTTCCAATCACATTTAGCACACCCGCAAACAGCATGACAATGATCGGATCTTTTTTCTTTCTCAATAAAAGGTACATACAAATGATAAAAATACCACCCTGTATCCAGTTGATCTGTTGAAGATCTATATGACTTTCCTGAAAAAATGCCTGCGTAAGAATCGTAATTCCAGAAGTTAAGATCAGTGCGATCACCGCAGGGCGTAAGGTATTTAACACCATTTGTAGTCCTTCCATATGACGATATTTTACATAAAAATAAGCAATCATTGTAACGATCACACACGCCGGGAATACGCATCCCATCGTTGCACATAATGCTCCTTGCCATCCAACTACCCTTATACCAACAAAAGTCGCCGCATTAATTGCGATTGGTCCCGGTGTCATCTGTGAAATCGTCACGAGATCTCCAAATTCAGACACAGACAGCCAATGATATGCATCTACCACCTGCTGCTGTATCATTGGCATTGCTGCATATCCGCCTCCGAAACTAAATGCTCCGATCTTTAAGAAGCTTAAAAATAATTGCAAATAGATCATTCTCTGCCTCCTGTCTTCTTTCTTGAAATGCCATATTGTACGATTCCAACTCCAATACATGCAAGAATAATGTAGATCACACTAATATCAAAGACATAACTTGCCATAAATGCCACAACCATAATGATCGCAAGTTCTATTCTGTTTTCCTTCTTACTTTGCCCTTTTGCCATCTCGTACACAACACTGATGATCACCGCGCCAACACCCGTCTGCATACCAGAAAGCATCGCTGCAACAATCCTGTTATCCCGAAATATTTCATAAAAAACAGAGACTACAGATATGATCAAAAATGGCGGTAGAACAGCTCCGAATACACTTACGATCACACCACTGATACCTGCTAATTTATAGCCAACAACGATTGCTCCATTCACTGCGATCGCTCCTGGGGCTGATTGTGCGATCGCCACCAGATCAAGCATCTCGTCTTCTTCGATCCAATGATATTCATTCACAAACTTCTTCTTCATCAAAGATACGATCATATAGCCGCCACCAAAAGTAAATGCACTTAAATAAAATGTTTCTATAAACAACCTCAATAATTTTTTCTTTTTTTTCATTCCTTTTTCTTCCATATGACATCTCCAGTCAAAAATCTTACCATTTATACTGGTGCAAACTGGCTGTTATATAATCTGGCATACGCACCATTTTTCGCTAAAAGTTCTTCATGTGTTCCCTGCTCCAAAATATGTCCATTTTCCATGACAAGTATCACATCCGCATTCTGAATCGTTGAAAGTCGGTGGGCTACGATAAAACTTGTTCTTCCTTTCATCATCGTTTCAAATGCTTTCTGAATTCGGATCTCTGTCATCGTATCAATGGATGATGTCGCTTCATCTAAGATCAGCATTGGAGGAAGGCTTAACATGATCCTTGCAATACAAAGCAGCTGTTTCTGTCCCTGTGACAGATTTCCGCCACCTTCTGTGATGATCGTGTCATACCCATCTGGCATTCGCTCGATAAATCCATGTGCATTGGCTTCTTTTGCTGCCATGATCATCTCTTCCTCAGTTGCATCTGGTTTTCCATAGCAGATATTTTCACGGATCGTTCCGGCTTTCAACCATGTCTCCTGAAGTACCATTCCATAGCTGGATCGCAGGCTTTCTCTCGTGACATCCCGGATATCATTCCCTTCCACCTTAATCATTCCTGCATTCACATCATAAAAACGCATTAACAGATTGATCAACGTTGTTTTCCCACATCCTGTCGGTCCAACGATCGCAATCCGCTGTCCTGGTTTCACTTTCAGATTAAAATCCTGGATCAAAGGTACTTCTTTCACATAAGAAAAGTCCACATGCTCTAATTCTACATTTCCTTTCACATCCTGTAACTCCTTCGCATCTTTGGCATCAGGAATCATCTGCTCCTCATCTAATAATTCAAAAACTCTTGCCGCAGAAGCTAAAGAATTCTGAAATTCTGTGATAACCCCTGTGATCTCATTAAACGGCTTTGTATACTGGTTTGTATAACTTAAAAAACTTGATAACTGACCAACACTGATACTTCCGCGAATAACACTCATACATCCTGCGATCGCAACCCCTGCATAGATTCCTGAATACATAAATCTGGTTGCCGGATTTGTGATAGATGAGAAAAATGTCGCTCTTAAGGAGTAATATGCAAGATCATCATTGATCTGATCAAACTCTTCCTGTGCTTTTTCTCCATGATCAAACACTTTGACTACTTTAATATTTCCAAGCATTTCATTGACAAATCCTGTCATATTTCCTCTAGTCTGTGATTGTTTCCGGAACATATTAAAACTTCGCTTTGAGATAAAACTTGCGATAAAAAACGAAAACGGACTTAAAATAACAACGACTAATGTGATCCATGGATTGATTCCTAACATAAAACAAATGGTTCCAATGATCGTGATCACACCAGTAAATAACTGTGTAAATCCAAGCAGCAATCCATCCGTAAACTGATCAATATCCGTTACGATCCGGCTGATCAAGTCTCCTGAGGAGTGTGCATCTACATAAGATAATGGCAGTTTCTGCAAATGCTCAAATGCCTGAATCCTTAAATCTTTTCCAATCTTATATGTAATCTGGTTATTAACATGGTTCATCAGCCACTGTGCTGCTGCCGTCAATATAATACAGACCATGATCGTTTTTATAATACTTATCAATCTTGCAAAATCAACATTTCCTTTTGATATAATGCAATCCACACCTTGTCCTGTCAGAATCGGAACATAAAGTGTCAGTGCCACACTGATCACCGCCAACACTAAAGACGCAAAGATCAAAAATCGATAAGGCTTCATATATTCCATGATCCTTTGTAATGTCTTTTGTTTTTTGTCTTTCTTCATGATCTTATGCCTCCTCTCCTGCCATCTGTGATGCGCAGATTTCTTTATATACCTGATTCTCTTTTAATAGCTGTAGATGAGTCCCGATTCCTGCAATCTTTCCATCATCCAACACTAAGATATGGTCAGCATTACGAATTGTTGATACTCTCTGGGATACAAGAAATACTGTCATATTATCTGTATTTTCTTTGATCGCTTTTCGAAGTCTTGCATCTGTTGCAAAATCAAGTGCGGATGCACTATCGTCAAGAATTAAGATCTCAGGTTTACGTACTAATGCTCTTGCGATCGTTAGTCTCTGTTTTTGTCCGCCAGATAAGTTTCCTCCATTTTGTTCAATTCTAAAGTCTAATCCCTGTTCCTTCTGATCAACAAATTCTCTTGCCTGTGCGATATCCAATGCCTGATAGATTTCTTCATCTGTGGCATCTTCTTTACCCCATTTCATATTATCTCTTAGGCTTCCTTCAAACAAAGATGCTTTCTGCGGAACAAATCCGATCTTTCCTCGGATAAATTCTGGTTTTAATTCTTTCTCATCAACTCCACGATATAGAATCCTTCCTGATGTCACATCATATAACCTTGCGATCAAAGATACCAAAGTACTCTTTCCTGACCCTGTACCTCCGATCACCCCGATCGTTTCGCCTTCTTTCACCGCAAAATCAAATGGATGGATCGTCTCTTTTCTTGCACCATGATAGACAAACGACGTATCTTTAAACTCAAGAATAGGTGCATCTTTCTTCTCTTCTATTATAGCTATTTTTCCAGTTTCCTTCATGGATGGCTCTAATGCAAAAATCTGATCCACACGGTCAAGACTTGCAAACGCTCTAGATAAGATGATCAAAAGATTCGCAAGTTTTACAAGTTCTACAAGGATCTGTGACATATAATTGATCAGGGCAATGATCTGTCCTTGTGTTAAATAACCCAGATCAACCTGTTTTCCACCAGACCATAGGATTGCAATGATCCCCAAATTAATGATCATGTAAGTCAGAGGATTTAGTAACGCTGAAATCTTTCCAACGTGGATCTGTTTGTTATAAAGCTGTCCACTTTGTGATCTGAAATTCTCTTCCTCACTTCTTTGTCTGTTAAATGCACGGATCACACGAATTCCAAGAAGATTTTCCCTTGTGCTTTTTAATACTCCATCGACCTGTTTTTGTACTTTCTTATACATTGGCATCGTGATCCATAAGATCAGTCCGACAACTACTGCCAATGCTGTGATCGTAAATACAAAGGAAATCGCTGCCTTATGATCCACCGTAAATGCCATGAACATCGCACCAAATACAACAAATGGTGACCTTAAAAACAAACGCAGGAACATGTTAACTCCATTTTGCACCTGATTGATATCATTACTCATGCGGTTGATCAACGTTGATGTCCCAACCTGATCGATCTCCTGATAAGAAAATTGATTCATATGTGCAAACAAATCACTTCTCATCGACTTTCCTGTATACACAGCCGATCTTGCCGCAAAATACTGTGCTGTGATAGAAAATGAAAATCCAATGATTCCAAGTAAGATCAATAATCCTCCCATCTTCCACAAATATCCAATATCGTGATGTCCGATTCCTACATCGATCATGCTGGCAACGACCAATGGTACAAATAGTTCAAAACTAGCTTCCAACATCTTAAATAATGGTGCAAGGATCGTAACACAAAGATGCTCCTTTAAATATCCTAGTAACCGTTTCATCGATTCGTACTCCTTCTTTTATCTTACTATTTTCTTTAGTATACACCATTTTATTTTTTATTTGAACATCGTACCAGATATTTTACGAAAACAAAAAAGTACCGCTTAGAGCCAGGTAACATGCTCTAAACGGTACGGGGATGATTTATGGTTCAAAAAGAGTTATTTGTCTTCCTTTTGAACAGAACAATATCCTTGTGGGTGGCTGCTGTGCCATTTCCATGCGGATGCAATGATTTCTTCAAGATCTGCATGTTCTGGCTTCCAGCCAAGGATATTCTTCGCTTTTTCACTGGAAGCGATCAAGACAGCCGGATCTCCAGCTCTTCTTCCTTCTTCCACAGCCTTGATCGGCTTTCCTGTCACTTTTCTGGCTGTCTCAATTACTTCTTTTACAGTAAATCCAACACCATTTCCAAGATTGAAGATGTTGCTTTCATTACCTTCCATTAAGTATTTCACTGCCAGAATATGTGCTTGTGCAAGATCTGTTACATGAATATAGTCTCTTACACAAGTTCCATCTTTTGTATCATAATCAGTTCCAAAGATACTGATTGCTTCTCTTTTGCCATTTGGCACCTGTAAGATCAATGGGATCAAATGTGTTTCTGGATTATGATCTTCTCCGATCTGTCCACTTACATGTGCTCCGCAGGCGTTAAAGTATCTTAAAGATACATAACGAAGTCCGTGAGCGCGTCCAACCCATTTAAACATTTTTTCCATAGAAAGTTTTGTCTCTCCATAAGTGTTGGTAGGTTCTGTACGGTCTGTCTCTACGATCGGTACCTTTTCTGGTTCTCCATAAGTTGCTGCTGTTGAGGAAAATACAATCTTATCGATACCATGTTCTACCAAAGACTGTACCATTGTTTTTGTTCCACAAAGGTTATTATCATAATATTTTAATGGATTTACCATACTTTCTCCAACTAAGGAGTTTGCTGCAAAATGAATGACTGCATCGATATCTTTTTCCTGATCTAGTACACTATCTACAAAATCTTTATCTCTTAAGTCACCTTTATAAAACTTTGCTTTTGGATGAACAGCCTCGATATGTCCTGTTTCCAGATTATCGATGATCACGACTTCTTCTCCAGCATCGATCAGTTCGTATACTGTATGAGAACCTATGTATCCAGCTCCGCCTAATACTAATATTTTCATTGTCTTGCTTTCCTTTCTATGACCTTGTCATTATAAAACTGCAATAAATCGGTCGAATGCTTTTCTTCCTTCTTCATTATATTTATAAACTCCGGCGTCTTCAAGAACTTTAACAAATACCTGTCCGATTTCTTCTTTTAAGATATCCATGACATTTCCTTCATTGATATCTGTATATTTTTCTTTGATTTCTTCAGCCCATGCTGCATGCTTCTTTAAATCTTCCTTAGAAACAATATCTTCTCCTTTGATCAGGCACTGGCTTAAATGTTCCATCTCTGCCTTTAATCTGGATGGCAGAACAGCAAGTCCCATAACCTCGATCAGCCCAATATTTTCTTTCTTGATATGATGATACTCATTGTGTGGATGGTAAAGTCCTAATGGGCATTCTTCAGTTGTGATATTATTACGCAGTGTCAGATCCAGCTCATACATATCACCTTTTTTACGTGCGATCGGTGTGATCGTATTATGTGGTTCTCCTTCTGTCTCAGCAAAAATATATGCTTCTTCATCCGTGTATCCACGCCATTTTTTCAAAATATGATCAGCAAGATCAATGAGGCGTTTTTCATCTTTACTCTGAATACGGATCACAGATAATGGCCAGTGAACGATTCCTGCTTTGACATCTTCATATCCTGGGATTGTAAATTCTTTTTCAATCTCTGCTCGTTCCATAGCAAATTCATAATGACCACCTTGGAAATGATCGTGTGTTAAGATAGAACCTCCAACAATCGGAAGATCGGCATTCGATCCAAGAAAATAATGAGGAAACTGTCTTACAAAATCAAATAGTTTTGTAAATGCTGCCCGATCGATCTTCATTGGTACATGCTGTCCATTAAATACGATACAATGCTCATTGTAGTATACATATGGAGAATACTGGAATCCCCATTTGCTATCATTGATCGTAAGCGGTATGATCCTGTGATTCTGTCTTGCAGGGTGATTCATTCTTCCTGCATATCCTTCATTTTCCATACAAAGCTGACACTTTGGATAAGAACTTTGCTTTGCATTTTTCGCTGCTGCGATCGCTTTCGGATCTTTCTCTGGTTTAGAAAGATTAATCGTGATATCGATATCTCCGTATGGACTGTTTACTTTCCATTTCATATCTTTTTTGACGCGGTCTCTTCGGATATAGTTGGTATCCTGGCTGAATTCATAGAAAAACTCTGTTGCTTTCTTTGGACTCTCTTCATAATAGGTACGGAATTCTTTGATGACCTGGCTTGGTTTTGGTGTCAGAATTCCCATTAATTTTGTGTCAAATAAATCTCTTGTCACGATATCATCACTTTTGATGATATAGCGATCATAAGCTGCATCTGTCAGACGATCTAAAATCTCTGGCAGGATGATTTCTTCTCCTTCAATATCAGGATCTTCATATTCATCTAATCGAAACACTTCCAGATATTGATTGATCGTATAGATTTCATCTTCTGGCATGATCAGTTTTTTATCAAGTCCATATGTTACAAGTTTTTTGATATCTTTTTGTAAATCCATCTTATTCCACCTCAAATCGATATGTTGTTACTGCTTCGTATTCTCCGCCTTTTCTTAAAATCACCTTTGGTTCTTTTTCTATATGTATGGAGTTTGGTAAGAACTGGGCTTCTAAGGCAACACCATCTCTGTTTTCATATGGTTTCCCACCTTTTCCATTACATCCGCCAGACAGAAAGTTTCCTGTGTATACCTGAATGCAAGGAAGTGTTGTTGTCATTGTTAATTTTCTTCCAGTTTCTTTGTCATATAGGATCAACTGATCTTCTTCATCTTTTACCATGAAAGAATGATCATAACCTCCGGCAAGTTTTAACTGTTCATGATCATCGTTGATCCGTTCTCCGATCTCATGAAATTCTTTAAAGTCAAATGGTGTATTTTCTATCTTTAAAAATGTTCCATTGGCAAGACAGTTTTCATCAACACATGCAATCTCATCCGCTTTTACCTTTAACTGATGATGATAAATTTTATCTTTTCCAGCAGATAAGTTAAAGTAAGAATGATTTGTGATATTGATCAGTGTATCCTGATCGGATACTGCTTCATATTCCATTTTTAATGTGTTGTCACATAAGCGGTACACAACTTTAAGATAAAGACTTCCCGGATACCCCTCTTCCATATCTGGTGAGAGATAGATAAAACGGATTCCATCTTCCAACAATTCATATTTAAATATCTTTTGATTAAATCCTTTGATTCCTCCATGGAGAGAATTCTTTCCATTGTTTGCTGCCAATTCATATGTTTTTCCATTTAACTCAAACTTTGCATCTCCGATACGATTTGCAACACGTCCGGCGATCGCTCCCATGTAACTTCCATCTCCATGCCAGCAATCTTCCACATTCTCAAATCCAAGAACAACATCCCCAAAGTTTCCTTCTCTGTCTTTTGTAAATACAGATAACACATGACATCCAAGATTACTTGTGATCACCTTGATCTCATCATTTTTTAATTCGAATAAGCAGACTCCGTTATCTCTTTGTTCTATCATTCTTACTTTCATCATCTTATAATACCTTCATTCCTCCGTATGGGCGTACTTTTAAGACATGACATGCTCCTTCACCAAATACATGTTCCATGTTCTTTTTGTACATACTAACAATATCATTTGGTACAAATGCCTGAATCGTTCCTGCAAATCCTCCACCATGAACTCGGCTGACTCCTTTATCGCCTAAGGAAATATCACTGATCGCCAATCCGATCGATACACTCTGATTTGTCAGGTCATGGCTTGAATATACATTTTGTAAATATTTAAAGGATGAATCACCAGATTCTTTGATCAATTTCTTAAATGTATCAAAATCTCCTTCTTCTAAAGCTTTTACCTGTTGATCTACACGTTTATTTTCCTCAAATAAATGCATTGCACGAAGAACTGCTCTATCTCCTAAGATTTCTCTGATCTTTGGAAGATTTAAGTAAAAATCATCTTTATCAACTTCTCTTAATGCTTCCTGATTAAAGTAATTGGCAACTTTCTTCATTTCGTATGGAATTGCTGCATAATCATCTGTTAAATCTGCATGAGATCCTTTTGTATCCACAATGCATAAGCTGTGTCCATATTCTTCAAAATCCACTTCAACCTTTTTGATCTTTGGACTTTGAGGATCTTCAAAATCAATATTGATCAGACCTCCAATGGAAGATGCCATCTGATCCATCAATCCACATGGTTTTCCAAAGTATACATTCTCTGCATACTGTCCGGCCTGCGCCAAAAATACAGGATTGATCTTCATATCGTTATATAACCCAGATAAAATATTTCCGATCAATACTTCAAATGCAGCAGAAGATGACATTCCAGCCCCATTTAATACATCACTTGTTACATAAGCTTCAAATCCACCGATTTTATATCCTTCTTCTTTTAATTTAGAAGCAACTCCCTGAATCAGTGCCTGTGATGTTCCTTTTTCTGCTTTGGCTGGGTCAAAAGAACTAAGACTAACTATGATTCTTTCATATCCCTCTGATTTCAGATCGATCACATCGTCATCTCTTTTTGCAACGATTGCGATCGCATCCAAGTTAATGGAAGTTGCAAGAACTTTTCCAAACTGATGATCTGTATGGTTTCCTCCAACTTCACTTCTTCCTGGAGCACTATAGATTTCTACTTCTTTTTCTCCATAAATCTTTTCAAAGGATTCTAATGCTTTGATGTAGCGTTCCTGCTGATATGCAAGAACACTTTCATCTACATAGATATCTTTTAATAACTGATCATATTTTCCTTCTTTAAAAGCTTCTTCTAATTTTTTAATACTGTTCGGCATTGCGGTTTGCTCTCCTTTCTTCGATTGTCTGAATAACTTTCTTCATAAAACTGTCATCCAGATGATATGCTTTTTTATAAACTACATAGGCTACAAGCATGGACACCGCTGGGATCGCACACATTAAAAATCTGATAGAATTCAATGTCAGTGCTGACTGTACAGCGTTTGGATTTGGAATATATCCTGTACGTTCCAGTGCAAATCCAATGAAAAGTGATGTTAAAGCCGCTGTAAATTTTACGATCAATGTCTGTAAAGAGAATACAACGGATTCATTTCTTGTTCCCAGTTTGTACTCACCATAGTCAACAACATCAGATAAGAATACTGTCGCACATCCAAGTTCTAATCCTGTTCCTGTCTTTACGATCACTCCTGAAATTGCTGTTAATACAATGTTCTGTGGGCATACAAATCCAACAACTAATAATAATGCTAAACCAATAAATGGTAAAATACATGCCAGTAAAAATGATGTATGTCTTGATAATTTCTTTGCTACTTCTGGGAAGATGATCAACCCAACAACTTCTGCGATAGATGCACTGATCATAAAAGCTGATAACATGTTGGCATTTCCACATACATATGTAAAGTAGTAAACTGCAACACCCATGATAAACTGAATTCCTACATTATATAGAAGGATCAGTCCTACTGCTGACTGTAACTGGTCATTTTTCTTAATGATTGAGAATACATCTTTAAAAGAAATCTTCTCACTTGGTGCATTGTTTTCTTTTACTTTTAAGTTGCAGACTGCAACTCCGATCGTAAGAATAAATGTTCCTGCAATGATCATAGCAAAACGATGATATCCGATATATCCTCCACCTAAGGCTGCAATGATCTGAACACCGAATCCTGCGATGACTAATGACTGTCCAATACTTGCGAAAATTCTAGGTAAAACGGAAACAACTTCTCGTTCGTGTGGATCTGATGTAAGGTTTGGAATTACGGACCAGTATGGAATATCCATGATCGTATAAGTCATTCCCCATAATACATAGATCACTGCAACGAAGATGCAAAGTGAAGTTCCTGTTAATTTAAAGTCAGTAAATAATACGACAAACACAACGGAATTGACTAAAGTTCCGATCACTAGCCATGGTACGAATTTTCCAAAGCGTGATCTTGTGTTATCTACGATCATTCCCATAAACAGATCGTTAAATGCATCCCAAAGTTTTGCTACGAAGAAAACGATTCCTACAAAACCCGGTGATACTTTCAACACATCCGTAAAGTAGATCATAGCGAATGTCGCCATCATTCCATAAATTAAATCTTTTCCCAATGCTCCAAATGCAAAAGTATATTTTACTCTGCCTGGAACCTTTCCATTAGTTGTTCCCATTTTTCTTTCCTCCTGTTTTTTATAAGCTGTCTTTGATGTTTATATAGTAAATCTTTTTAGTAAAATTGTCAATATGTTTTTACTAAATATTTTACTAAATTTACTTTTGTGTTATTCTCTGCTATAATGAACTAAACTAACATTTATTCAGAAAGGATTTTATCTCCATGGCAACAATCAAAGATATTGCACAGAAAGCATCTGTTTCTGCAGCAACTGTATCAAGAATTTTAAACCAAGACGATACCCTGAGTGTAACCGACGAAACAAAACAGCGCGTTTTAAAGGTTGCCCAGGAATTAAATTATACAAAGCATCTAAAAAATACCGTTGAAAAATCGATTTCTATCGGTATCTTTCAATGGTATTCTGTCTTTCAGGAACTGGAAGATCCTTATTATCAGGCAATCCGTGTCGGTATTGAAAAATATTGTGCAGACCATAACATTCATGTTGTTCGTGCTTTCCAAAGCGATTGCAATTATCCTGACACTCTCAAGGATCTTCAGGGGCTGATCTGTATTGGTAAATTTAATAAATCTCAGATTAAGTCTTTTCAAAAACTTAATTCCAACACTATTTTTGTTGATATGAAGACACCAAAGATTTATTGTGATACGATCAATCTTGATTTCCAACAGGCAGTTACTGAAGCGCTGGATTATTTGTATGACCTCGGCCATCGAAAGATTGCTTATCTTGGCGGAAAAGAAGTTCTCGCTGATAACAGTGTATATTTTGAAGAACGTAAAGATACCTTCATCAACTACTGCCAGAAACATTCCATTAACCATGAATCTTTTATTTATGAGGGGGATTATTCTGCTGAATCTGGATATAACATGACAAAACAGATGATCTCTGACGGTGATCTTCCAACCGCTATTTTCTCTGCCAGTGATCCTCTTGCGATTGGTGCAATGCGTGCTTTATATGAGAATGGTTATAAAATTCCGGATGATATATCCATCATTGGTTTTGATGATATCAGCGTTGCAAGTTTTTCAAACCCTCCGCTGACAACGATTCATACACCGGCTGAATTTATGGGAGAATATGCTGCTCATTATATTTTACTTCGGGCAAAAGAGGATTCTCTGAATCAGCAAACTCCGATTCGTTTGACACTTCCATGCAATCTTATTGTCCGTAACTCTTGTGCTGCTCCGCGCAAGCAGTCATAATATTTAGTAATATTTTTACTTGTTTTTTCTAAGCAATCGAGTAGGAGGCGGTGACTAACCGCCGTCCTCTCACAGCACCGTACGTACC
>ERZ773147.1379-NODE-1379-length-25493-cov-5.236850_pt1 | contig 25493 bp, 15 predicted proteins | sample MGYA00580851_ERZ773147 | MGnify/ENA primary metagenome ERZ773147 (study PRJEB29015, sample SAMEA2737818) | human gut metagenome | biome: human gut; feature: human-associated habitat; material: faeces | place: China | collected 2012 ... | reverse complement strand
GGAACTGGCCGATGTGATGCTGCACGGCGTATTGTCCGACACGATCGTCACTCCGGCGGGCAGGCAGGACGCGCAACTGGCGTCGGTGCTCGCCTCCGAGCAGAAGAGCCTGTTGGTGGCGTTGACCCGTGCCAGCGAGCGTGTGGTGGTGAGCGCCGTGCTGAATGACGACAATGTGCCTTCGGATTTTCTATACGGATATATGCCGGAATGCTTCGACCGCGATCGCGACGCCGATATGGAACGGCGAGAATATGCGTCGGTCGGCGGCCAAGGCGATTACGCGGGGCTGGAAACCGATCCCCGTGGTCTGGTCGCGGCCGCCCGAAGCGTGCTTGCGTCGGAACCTGAGGACAGCCCGAAGGCGCGTGATGCCGCGGAAGCGTTGGCATTGCTGGCTTCGCATGGTGTTACGGCGGCCGACCCTGACCGTTGGCCGTTTATGGGGGAGACGGTCGAGGCCACCATGCGGAAGATCGCGGCCGTCATGCGGACGGGCATGAGCGACACGTCGGAAAGCTCGACGTCGGGCCGAAACGGCAAATCGCGGCGATCCGACGTGGTGACTTTGTCTCCTTCTGCGGTAGACAATCTGTGGGCGTGCCCGGTGTGTTGGATGTTGGAAAACCGCTTCTCCGGCCCGCGCATGGGCAGCGTCGCCACGAGTTTCGGCTCGCTGATCCACAAGGTGGCGCAACAGGCCACCGAAGCCGGACTTGATATGCCGGAACACCATACCGCCATCAGCGACGTGGACAATATCAATGCGATCACCGAATGGATGTATGCCGAATACAAGCGTCTATGCGGCGATTTCAACGCCATTGCCGATCCCGCGCAACGGTATCAGGCGTTGAAGAAAGATGAGCAGGCGCAGGAGGCGTTGCGTAACATCGCCACGTATTTCGTGCAATCGAATCATGGTGATTATCCGATTAAAAATAATGATGCATTCAGCGTTGGAAAACTTACGAAAGCCGAACCGGAGCTGAAATTTACCGCAAAATTCGATTTCGACGATATTCTCGACGCCTACAATGCGATGGACGGCGTTCACGCGATTTCACGGAACGAATTGATCGCCATTATGGGAGCGTTGGTCGGAGGATGGCCGGAAACCGGCATGAGCGAGTATCTCACCGTGCGTTTGACCGGCAGGATCGACCGTTTGGAACGGCGTGAAATGGCGGATGGCACGCAGCAGGTGCGTCTGATCGACTACAAAACCGGTGTCAGTCCGACCGGCGAAGGCCTGTTCAACGATCTGCAGCTCGTCTGCTATCAGCTGGGACTCGTATTCCCCGAGGAAAGCGGCATGCGCGGGGCGCAGGCGGTGGCGAACGCGCCGAACATCACGCAAAGCGCGCTATTCCATGTAGCCAAGCACGCATACCCTGCGCCGTATGGCGACACTGCCGCCGAATCGCATATGCAGCAGGCGCTGTTCGCCAATGGAAGTCTCAATACCGGCGAATTCATACCGCGCTATTACGTCAAAAAACTCGACAAGGATTTCCACGACGGACTCGATGACATGCTTCCTCCGTTGGAAGTGAGCGACGAGCATTGGAATGAGTTCCTTGGCTTACGCGGCACGATGGCGGTATGGTCCCTCACCATGATCGCGAGGGTCTTCTATGCGGCCGCGGCCAGCAGGGCGAACGAAATCACCGCAAGACCGACGACGGAACATGTGAAATACTGCAGAAACACTACGATCTGCCCGGCCTGTGCGGGCGAACAGAACACCGTATTCGAAAGGAGAACGGCATGAGCGGAACCATGAAGTTCACCGACAGTCCTGAGCAGGCTGCCGTCGTCCAAGCGCCCTCGTATGCGGATGTGGTGGTGGTGGCCGGCGCTGGATCCGGCAAAACCTACACGATGACCAGACGCATCATCACGCTGATCGAACAGGGGGTGAGCCCCGAAAAGATCCTCGGACTGACCTTCACGCGCAAAGCGGCCTCGGAACTATTGTCTCGAGTGTCTGCGGCCGTGACTCGCGACCAGCGCGAACGCGGCCTGAAATCAGCGAACATGACGTTCCTCAAACCGGAAGTCTCCACGTACGACGCTTTCTTCCAATCCATCGTGCGCCAATATGGACTGCTTGTCGGCTTTGACCAGAACACGCAGCCATTGAGCGAAGCAGGTGCCATGCAGCTCATCCACACCGTGCTTGACAGGCATATGGATGATCTTATGGCGTTCGACGGCGATCTGAAATCGTTCAACACCATAGCGGGCAACGTGTTCGCCCTGTCCAACGCCATTTCCGGCGCCATGATCGGCGGCGACTGCACCAGCTTCGACGAAGCCGTGCAACGCGTGCGCGACTGGGATGAGGCGTTCGTCGAACAGATCGCCAAGGCGCTTGACGGCGAAACCGTGCCAACGGAAGAGCCGAAATCGCCAAAGCTGCCGAAACGACTGAAAAAGGATTCCGACGCGGACTACGAAAAGAAACTGGAGAAATACCGCGAACTCGGGCACGACATGTGCGTGTTCAACAGCGCGCAACTCGCATTCGTCGCCAAGCAACGCGACCTGCTGCTCGATCTTGTGCTTGACTATCATGCCGAAAAACGCGCCTGCAATATGGCGGAATTCAGCGATTTCACCATCGCGGCATTCCAGCTTGTCTCCCGATTCCCGTCCATCGGAGCGGCCTACCGCAAACGCTATTCGCATGTGCTCCTCGACGAATACCAAGACACGTCCACCACGCAGGCGGCACTGCTGAGCGCGCTGTTCCACGTGGACGACACGCATCGCAGCGCGGTCAACGCGGTCGGCGACCCCTTCCAATCGATCTACGCATGGCGAGGGGCGAGCCCTGGCGCATTCCGCATGCTGCAACACGATTTCGGCATGGACGCCACCAGCAGGCCATTCGCATTGACCGTGACACGGCGCAACTCACGCATGGTGCTCGAAGCGGCGAACAATCTCACCAAACCGCTCCGCTTGCCTGCCAGACGCCTCAGCAGCTCGCTGATGCGCGAAGTCGACGTTCCGGCGCTCGTCAATACCGACGAAGCCCCCGAAGGAACGGTGGGCGTGCTTGCGTTCGACACGTTCGGGCAGGAGGTCGACGCGGTCGTGCGCTTCGCCAAACATGCGATCGCCCTGCACACGCCTTCCTCGCGCGACCTCGACAATGGCATGAAAGACAATCGTCCGCACGTGGCGGTGCTGTTCCGTTCCAAAGGAGTCATGTCGCAATTCGCGGAAGCGCTCGAACGCGCAGGCCTGACCACGCTGGTAGTGGGGCGGTCGGCGTTGCTGGAACGCCCGGCGGTGCAGGACGTGTTCGCTTTGCTACGCGTCGTCAGCGATCATACCGACAGTGCGGCGCTTATGCGATTGCTGGCCACGCCGCGATTCTCCATCAGCGCCAACGATCTGCAGGCGCTCGCCGATACCGCGGAACAGGTGAACACGATGTGCCGGTATCGTGCGCTTGTTTCAGCTGGAATCGTGCAGGAGCAATCCAACAAGGAAGAAAAACCGGAAAATCTGGGAATTTATGGAGTAACTCCCAAGTCGGGTCCTTCCGATGCTGAAATCCATGCCATCGTACGTGAATATCGAGATCAAGTGCCGAATGCGGTTTTCCTTGTGGACCTCATGTTGCGTGACGATCTCGCGGAACTCATTGACGGCAGGGTGAGTCGTGAGGGGACGAAGGAAGTGCTTCGCGCCGCGGATGCGATCCGTCAGGTGCAGCGCATGCTTGGCCACCCGTTGCCGGAAGTGGTTCGTGAGGCCATCGTCGCATTGAATCTCGATATCGACATGCAGCTGGCCGAGCATATGCGCGGCGGTCAGGCCGATGCCACGCTCGCCGCATCCCGGGTGGCGCTCGCCAAATCGCCGATCGATGCGTTGCTGAAGCTCGTCGACACGTATATGCAGGAGATCGCGTCGCAGGGAACGCCGAGCCTGCGCGCGTTCATCTCATGGGCGGATTCGCTGCGCGACGCACGCGAGGAGAACGCGGTGGCTCCCGATGTGCCTGTCGACGTGGTGCTGATGACCGTACACCAGTCGAAGGGCCTTGAATGGGATGCCGTGGCCGTGGTCGGCATGACCGATGGCGGATTCCCCACCAACAAGGGCAGCGATCTGCGTGTGGTCGTTGATGAAGAGCATCTCAACGGTTTCCAGGATGGCGTGTGGACGCCGCCCGAATATCATGAGACCGCCAAAACGTGGCTGACCGATCCTGCTGCGGTGCCGGTTCCGGTGCGTGTGGACGCCGATATTCTGCCGCGATTCCCCCATGACGCGCTTGTGGGTGGAAATCCGTTGGAAGCGTTGGAAATGCTGGAGGATGCGGAAATCATTGACGACGAAGTGTTCGGCACCTTGCGGAATATGAGCGTCGATGACATGGAAGGTATTGATCCGGACGGACTGTATTTGACGCAAATCGAGGAGTATGGCCGTCGGTTGCATGCCGACGAGCGTCGCCTCGCGTATGTGGCGTTGACTCGCGCCCGTCATGAGGCGCTGCTCACCTGCAGCGCAACGAATGCGGAAAGCCGTGATCCGCGTGCCGTGGGCGATCGCAAACGTGTGTCCAAACCGTCGAATTTCCTAGTGGAAGTGCGCGATTCCATGCTCAATATCGTTTCCAGAGCGGCTGAGCCGAGCAACCTAGCCGATATTGCGGAAGTTGAGGATGTCGATTCCTCCGAAAACGGCATGACCAGTCTGCATTCGATCGATGCGCCGTTGCCGGATGGATTTTTTGTGGGCGAGCATGCCCGCGATTTTGAAGATGCGGTGGTCGGCGACGCTTGGAATGCGCCGCTCGAGCCGTCGGAAGGCAACCAGTTCCTGCCATGGCCGTGCGAGTTGAGCGATGAGACCCTGCAGACGTTGCGTTTGTCTGCGTTGCAGGTGGATTCGGCGATGAACAATGCTGGCGGGCAGACTGATGGGCGGGCTGGCGAACGGGCCAGCGGGCAAGTTGGCGAGTCTGTCGGTGGCGAAGGTGCTGGGCGTTGCGAAAATACGGGTGCTTCGCTGCTGCGATGCGCGCAATTGCTGGTGGCCGACAGCAATCTCATGCCTGACATGCTTGGAGAGGCGTCGCAGGATGCGTTCGACAGCGCGGTGCGTGCGAAGGGCGAGAGGATTCTTGCGTCCGGTCGTCAGAACGTCACCTCGCTGCAGGCGCGCGCAGGCATGATGGACGAGCGTGGCGCCCGCACTTACTGGCGTGGGCTGGTGCGTCCGATACCGAACGTAGCGTCTCCGGCCGCGCAACTGGGCACGCAGTTCCATGCTTGGGCGGAACGGTTCATCATGGCCGATGCGAATGATGCCGGCATTGGCGTTGGCGCGAGCGGCAATGGCGGTACTCGCGTAGCTGAATCGCGATTGGCGATGCTTGCCGAGCTGCGACGCAACAATGCGGCGCAATCGCAAGACAATCAAGACGATAATGGGGCAGACAATAACGGGATATTCGATTGGCAACAGCGTCTCGCAACGTCGACATGGGCACGGCGCAAGCCCGCGTGGGCGGAACGGCAAATCGTCGTCAACGTGCCGCAATTGGGCACCATCGTCAACGGCAAGCTCGACGCGGTGTTCTTCGGGGGTCTCGATGGGGTGGATCGGTCGAAACAATATACTATTGTCGATTGGAAAACTGGAAAAAAACCTCGCAAAAAAGAGGAAATTCAGAAAAAATTAGCACAGTTGGATATGTATCGTATCTTGCTGTCGGCAATGGAGGGCGTACCGCTTACCGCTATCGACGCCTGCCTCTACTATCTGAGTGAACCCATTGAGGGCGATCGACAGCTCAATGCCGCCGACAAAACAGAAGAAGAGATCCTTGCCGAGTTGAGCTACGGAATTCCGGAACAATCCGACAACGACTAGTGCTGGTGCGCCGAACGTGCGGCGCTTTCCAGCCTGCCCGTAGGGTAACGCACTATGGGCAGCGTTGTGGAGGAGCGCCGCTACCCTCGTGCAGCATGTGTGGGCGGGCACACGTGCCGGACGCAACGAAAGTTAAGGAGCGATAATCATGGCTGCCACCAGCGCAACCGAAATCCCGAAGTCGCCATATTCCGTATTGTTCTCCATTCCGGGAACCAAAGCGTTCTGCGCTTCCGGAGCTTTGGCGCGACTGCCGATGTCGATGATGAGCCTTGGCATTATCCTCGCACTCAACCATTTGTATGACAATTGGACGATCGCAGGCGTGATGAGCGCGGCATATGTGCTTTCCACGGCGGCGGTCACGCCACTGTACGCACGACTGTTCGACCGATTCGGCCAGCGCAAGGTCGGATCGGTGGTGCTTGTCGTGCAAATCATCGCCATGCTTGGCTTTGCGTTCGCGGCATTGGTGCGCGTGCCGATTCCACTGCTGTTCGCCTTGGCTGTGGTGATGGGGCTCACGCAATTCTCGTTCGGCGCGCTTGTGCGTACCCGTTGGACGTATGTGCTTGACCGTACTGGCAACGGCTCATTGCTGAACACTGCGTATGCATTGGAATCCGCCATCGATGAGATCGTATTCATTTTCGGACCGATTCTGGCCGCGTTCCTGGCGGCTTCCGTGCATCCCGTTTCGCAGTTGTTTGTGCCGACGATTGCGTGTGCGATCGGCGGCACGGTGTTCTTCGCATTGCGTGACACGCAACCGCCGGTAGTACGTGAAATCACTGTTGTTTCGGCATCTTCCGACGATGCGGACGTGCGATTGGCGGTTGACGGCAATACTGGAAATAATGGCGGCGCAAATTCCGTGCAACAAGACAAACAACAAGACAAACTGACCGTCGCGCAGTTGAAGTCGAATGACAATCGCAAGAAACGCAATGTGCTCACCTATGCGGGCGTGATTCCGCTTTTGATGGTATTCATCGTGTTCAACATGAGTTTCACCGCATTCGATACGTCGATGACGGCCGTTATGAAAGCGTTGCATCTTGATTCCCTGCTTGGTGTGCAGCTTGCGATGTTGGCGGTCGGCTCGTGCATAGGCGCGCTGTTTTTCGGCACGCGCGAGCTGAAGGGCTCCCGCTGGCGCCATATGATCACGTTCCTCGCGATCATAACGGTAGGCTTCTTCATCATTCACATGTGCCAAGGCAATCTGATTATGATGGGAGTGTTTGAAATCCTTACGGGTCTTACCGTTTCGTCGGTGTTCGCTTCGGGCAATCTCGTTATGAAGGAGACCGTGCCGGAGGAATCGCTGACCGAAGGCCTCGCGTGGGTGAGCACCGCGGGAACCATCGGCGCGTCATTCGGTTCGATGACCACGGGAATCATGCTCGACCATTTCAGCCCAGACATAAGTCTGATGCTGCCATGGATTTTCGTGCTCGCTTCGATTCCGTTCGCCTTGATCGGCTGGGCGGTGACGCGTCGAAGCGTCTCTTTACATTCGTAAATGGAACATTCCTCAGTAGAATGAGTGAGACTGATTTGAAATGCTGTTCGTACGCTCGTACGTGCGACATGCTTGAAGGAGCTGCAATGATCAAGGTTTCTGTAGTTGGCGCCAAAGGACGTATGGGTTCCCATGTGGTCGATGCCGTGAACAACGCGGCCGACACCGAATTGGCGCTCGCGCTTGACGCCGGCGACGACCTCACCCAAATCACCCCCGGCAACACTGACGTGGTGGTGGAGTTCACCGTGCCGTCCGTCAGCCTGAACAACGTGCTGACCCTGATCGGCCAAGGCGTGGACGTGGTGGTCGGCACCACCGGCTGGACCGACGAGAAGCTCGATCGGGTGCGTGCCGCGCTCGCTGCCGCGCCTCGCGAGGGCCAGAGTGTGTTCATTGCGCCGAATTTCGCCATTTCCGCCGTGCTCGCCGACTATTTCGCCAAGGTTGCGGCTCCGTACTTCGAATCCGCTGAAGTGATCGAGCTGCATCACCCGAACAAGGTGGATGCTCCGTCCGGCACCGCATTCCACACCGCGCAGGGCATCGCCGCAGCCCGCAAGGCCGCAGGTCTTGGCCCTGTGCCGGATGCCACCGAAACCGATGGCGGCTCCCGTGGCCAGGTGGTTGACGGCATTCACGTGCACGCCGTACGTCTGCGCGGTCTTAACGCCCATGAGGAGGCCCTGTTCGGTAATGACGGCGAGCAGCTGACCATTCGTGCCGACAGCTTCGACCGCATCTCCTTCATGCCGGGCGTGCTGCTGGCCGTGCGCAAGGTTTCCACCGGCGCATACTCAGGCGTGACCGTCGGCCTCGACAACTTCCTCGACCTGTAAATCTACCTCGTAAATCTACCTCGTAAATCTATGGGGTCTGGAACTTTTCCGGTCTGATCATACGATCCCCGATTTGGCGGCGATGGTGAGTTTTCGCTTGCTGGATCGGGGATTGACATGTTTTGCGGTCTACGATTTCACGAGGCGTGCTATGGCCGCGCTTGCCTCGGCGATTTTCGCTTCGGAAACTTCCCCGCCCTCTTCGATGGCTTCTTTGACACAGTGGTTGAGATGATCGTCGACGAGCAGCAGCGCTACCGATTTCAACGCACTGTTCACGGCTGATATCTGCGTCAGGATATCGATGCAGTATTCGCCGTTTTCCGTCATTTGGCAAATGCCTCGCACTTGCCCTTCAATGCGGTTGAGGCGTGCGATGATTTTCTTCTGGTCGTCCGCGTATCCGTGATGGGTTGCGTTCATGATGCTCCTCCTCGTAACGCTGAAATCTTGATCTTACCGCTGAAGATACCGCTTTTCTCTTGCAAATATACCCTATAGGGGTATATTGTGATGATAGTCATTGAGACGTGAACGTGAATAAACCCTATTGGTGTTGAGGTTGGTGAGAATATGCAGGCTTTGATTGCCGTCATTGTCGCGTTCATTGTGGCGGCAGCCGTGTTATGGTTTTTCTTCGCGCCGCGCAAAGCATTTCGCGCTCGTGTCGATAACGGCGTGCAAGAGGCGGTTGTCGAAGTCAAAGGTGGGTATAGTCCGGCAATCATCGAAGCTGAGGCCGGTTTGCCATTGCGATTGATATTCGATCGCAAAGAAGACGGTGAATGCTCGTCGCATGTGGTGTTCTCCGATTTTGGCATCGACCTGGCATTGCCTGCTTTTCGTACGACGACATTGACGCTTCATCCTAACGAACCGGGGGAGTACGGTTTCGCATGCGGCATGAACATGCTGCATGGCACATTACGGGTGATGCCAGGAAAACATCATGCCGCAATGGCGAAAGAACATTCGGAATCGGAAGAAAATCCGAATATTGCTGAATCTCACGTTCATATACAATCGCAGCCAAGCGTTGTTGCTGAAAAATCGTATGAATCTGCTGAATCTTCCAATATTTCTTCTGATTCGTCAAACGATTCTTCCGAATCTCGTGAGATGCGAACGCTGATTGCGCGTCTTATTGTGTCAGCCATCGTTACGATTCCAGTATTCGGTTCGACGATGTTGATGCTGTATCCGATGCCGAATTGGGTGCAATTTGTGCTGATGCTGCCGGTGATGTGCTATGCCGCATTACCGATTTTCCGCAGTGGTTTCGCGGCGATTATTCACCGTTCGCCGGAAATGAATGCGCTGGTCAGTCTGGGTACCGTATGTGCGTTTGCCTACTCGTGCGTGGTCACGTTTATTCCGCAGATTCTGCCTGAGATTGCTCGCGAACCGTATTTTGAAGCGGTTGGTGTGGTTATTACGCTGATGCTGGTCGGCCAATTGCTTGAAGCGCGCGCTCGCGTCGGCACTGGAGAGGCCATGCGCGCGTTGGCGGGATTGCAGCCGAAAAACGCTCGCGTGGTACGAGGTGAAATTGAAGAGGAAATTCCGGTCGAGCAGGTGGCGGTCGGAGATATTATTGCGATTCGCCCCGGCGAACAACTTCCTGTTGACGGTGTGGTTATTGCTGGTTCGTCGGCTGTTGACGAATCCATGATTACCGGCGAATCCATGCCTGTGGTGAAGCAGACCGGCAGTTCCGTGACCGGCGCCACCATCAATGGCACTGGATCGCTGCGGTATCGTGCCACGAAAGTCGGCAAAGACACGGTGCTCGCGCAGATTATCGGATTGGTGCAATCCGCGCAAAGTTCAAAAGCGCCGGTGCAGCGCATGGCGGATAAGATTTCAGGCATTTTCGTGCCGATTGTGGTGCTGATTGCCGTGTGGTCGTGCGCGTTGTGGTTTGCGTTTGGGCCGGAACCACGCGTGGTGCATGCGTTGGTGGCTGCGGTTTCGGTGCTGCTGATCGCATGCCCGTGCGCGTTGGGTCTTGCCACGCCGCTTTCCGTAACGGTTTCGACTGGTCGTGCCGCGCAGATGGGCGTGCTGATCCGTTCCGCCGAAGCATTGGAAACCTGCGGCAAAATCAATGCCGTCGTGCTTGACAAAACAGGCACGATCACCGCTGGAACGCCATCGTTGACCGACGTGTTTCCGCTTGGAAAATGGCGCAAAATGCCGGATGATCTGCTGGCGATTACCGCCAGTGCCGAACGGGATTCCGAACATCCTCTTGCCGCCGCGATTGTTGCGGGCGCGCAAGAAAAGCATCTTACGTTAGGCGAGACCACGCAATTCCGTGCGATTTCCGGTCGGGGAGTCACTGCGCACGTCGCGTTGCCGTTAATATCTGCAAATAATCCGACTGTTGCAGCTGACGAATCCTCTGCATCTTCCGTGACCTTCGAATCATCCATATCTTCTCCCGAAACCGCAATGTACAACGTTGCGGTCGGCAATACCGATCTGATCGACGATCTTGACGTGGGCATGCCGAGCGTCGGCGATGAGGATCTTGACGACATTATCGCAACCATGGAACGGCTGTCGGCGGAAGGGAAAATGCCGATGCTCGCAGCAATCGACGGTGAGCTTGCGGGAATCGTTGCCGTTGCGGATACGGTGAAAGCCGATTCGCAGCAGGCTATCGCGTCCCTCAAATCGCGTGGCGTCAACGTGGTGATGCTCACTGGAGATAATGGAACGACGGCGCGTGCCGTGGCCGATCAAGTTGGCGTTGGCAATGTGATCGCGGGAGTGCGCCCGGAAAACAAGGCGGATGAAATCGCGAAACTGCAGGCGCAAGGCTATACGGTGGCAATGGTCGGCGATGGTATCAACGATGCTCCGGCGCTTGCCCGCGCGAATGTGGGATTCGCCATCGGTACCGGTACGGATGTGGCGATTCAATCCGCAGACGTGACATTGATGAATGGCTCGCTGATGGGTTTGGTGCATGCGCTCGACTTGACCCGCGCCACCATGCGCAATATCGCGCAAAATCTTGGATTTGCGCTCGGCTATAACAGCGTCGGCATTTCCATTGCGGCGGGCGTACTGTACCCGTTCACCGGCATGATGCTTAATCCTATGATCGCGGGCGCGGCCATGGCATTCTCGTCGCTATGCGTGGTGACGAACGCGAGCCGACTGCGCCTGTTCGATCCAGACAAGGCGCTTCGTAAGACGTATCAGGTTCGTCAGCCGAACCCGAACGATAATAATCACAACAACCACAGTCAGAAAGGATTCATCATGGGACTGTTCAGTGATCACAAAGCCAAGAAGGAAAACGCCCACGAGAGTATGGAAGGCATGCGCTCTTGCTGTGGCGGCCATGCTGCCAACGGCAATCAGAGCGCGCACGCCAAAGATCCGGTCTGCGGCATGAGCGTGGATCCGGCCACTGCCGCAGCAACCCGCGAATACAACGGCACCACCTACTACTTCTGCAACCCGGGCTGCGCCGCCAAGTTCGAGCAAAACCCCACCCAATACCTTGCCTGAGTTTGTTTTGGTGGGCGCACTTTTCCCTCTTGGTGATCGCACTGTTTTGGAGTGTTGTGCGGTCAGGAAAGCAAAATCGTGCGATATTCCGAAATCGTGCGATATTCCGAAATCGTGCGATATTCCGAAATCGTGCGGTCACCAGATCAAAATCGTGAAGTCATTTGGCTTGAATCCCCCTGAGTATGCGGCTAAGCGTACCGATTCTTCCACTTGCTGGGGGATTTTGGACTGTGGGAGGCTTGGCAGCGGGAGGATTGTTCCATTACCTGGAGGTTTTGGGTCTCTGGGAGGCTGGTTGACGGGAGGATTGTTCCAGCGAGTGGAAGTTTCGGGAATGTGAGGGGTTGTTTAGCGTACCGATTGTTCCAGTGACTGGAGGTTTCGGGACTCTGGGAGGCTCGGCAACGGGAGGATTGTTCCAGCGGGTGGGGGATTTTGGTCTCTGGAAGGCAGTTCATATTGCGATATGGTCGCGAACTCGGGCGCTTCGGCGTCCGTGGCGGGAAGTACCGTTGGCACTATGACTGACGGTACTATGCATCTTCTTGATCCTGCTCCTTTCGGACGTATTCTTCCGGCTATGGTCACCCCCATGAAGGCCGACGGTTCCGTTGATTTCGAGGCCGCGCAGAAGCTTGCGAAGCAGCTTGTCGCCGATGGCGCCGATGGCCTTGTGGTCAATGGCACCACGGGCGAGTCTCCCACCACCCACATGGAGGAGAAGGTCGAGCTGGTTCAAGCCGTCAAGGATGTGGTGAGCGTGCCCGTTATCTCCGGTGCGGGTTCCAACGATACCGCCCACACCGTGCGCATGGTGGAGCAGACCCAGGAAGCAGGCGCCGATGCGGTGCTCGTGGTCGCTCCGTACTATTCGCGCCCGTCGCAGGAAGGCGTGTTCCGTCACTACAAGGCGGTCAATGATTCCGCGGACAAGCCGATTATCGTTTACGATGTGCCTGGCCGCACCGGTCTGCACATTCAGTTGGAAACCTACCGTCGTTTGGCTGAGCTCGGTCACGTCAAGGCAGTCAAGGACGCCACCGGAGATATCGCGGGTGCCGTGCGTAAGCGTATGGAAACCGGTTTGACTTGGTATTCGGGCGATGACGGTCTGTTCCTGCCGTTCCTTTCGGTTGGTGCAGTCGGCATTATTTCCGTGATCGCACATGCTGCTTCCGGTCCGATGCGCGATTTGGCTGCCGCATTCGACCGCGGTGACATTCATGGGGCTCAGCGCATTGCCGTGCAGCTTGCCCCACTGGTCGAAGCAATGAACGGCAACGGTTTCCAGGCTGTTATGGCCAAGGCTTCGCTGAAGGTGCGTGGCATTCTCGACTCCACGACGATGCGTCTGCCGAACGTCGGTCCGGGCGAGGCTGAGATCAAGCGCGCGGAAGATGGCATGCGCGCTTCCGGCTTGCTGTAATTGAAGAACTTGTGATTGCGAAGCGCTTGATTGTCGGCGATTGCGCTGATTCCGGGCATTGTTGCGATCACAAGTTTGCTGGGTTTGCCGTAATACGGCAAACTAACTGAATTCCTCGTTTCCGCACAGGCGGAGACAATTAGTAATAGAAATCCAACTAGGAAATGGCTATAGAAGAAACCAAAACAGTAACTACGCACAAGCGCGGCAGTAAAGCTGCCAAGCGCACTGAAAACACGCAGACCGCGGATGTGAAATCCGTGAAGTCTGTGAGCTCTGAGAAGGTCAGCAAGGCTGAAACGACTTCCAAGAAGGCGAAGTCTTCTAGCCGTGGCGGTGGCCGTGGCAATCGTGCGGGCGATGCGTCCGGTTCCGTTCGTGGCGGTTCTCGCGGCAACGGCAGCGGCTCCTCCAAGGGCTCGAAGAGCACGAAAAACGTGAAGGCCGCAAAGAACACGAAGAACTCCAGAAGTTCCAAGAACTCCAGCGCGGCAAGCTCTTCTGCTGGAAGCCGTCGAAATTCCCGTCTTGCTCCGCAGGCCACCGCGCCCCAGCAGGATGACGTGTTGATCGCTCCGCCGAAGTACCGTAAGGGCTCCATGCGCATCGTGCCGCTTGGTGGCCTGGGCGAAATCGGCCGTAACATGAACGTGATCGAATATAACGGTCACCTGCTGCTCATCGACTGCGGTGTGCTTTTCCCCGAAGAGGAGCAGCCGGGTGTCGATCTGATTCTGCCTGACTTCCACTACATCAAGGATCGTCTCGACAAGGTCGAGGCTCTGGTGCTTACCCACGGCCACGAGGATCATATCGGCGGCGTGCCGTATCTGCTGAAGCTCCGCCCCGACATTCCGCTGATTGGTTCCAAGCTCACGTTGGCTTTCGTTGAAGCCAAGTGCAAGGAGCATCGCATCAATCCGCGACTGGTTGAGGTCAAGGGTCGTGACAAGCTGAAGGTCGGTCCGTTCAATCTTGAGTTCGTGAACGTCACGCATTCCATTCCGGACGCTCTGGCTGTGTTCGTGCAGACTCCGGCCGGAAGCCTCATCGATACCGGCGATATCAAGCTTGACCAGCTGCCGCTTGACCATCGCATCACTGATTTGGTGGAGTTCGGCAAGCTCGGCGAAAAGGGCGTGGATCTGCTGATGATGGATTCCACCAACGCTGAGGTTCCAGGCTTCGTCAAGCCGGAAACCACCATTGGCCCGGCGCTGGATCAGGCGTTCGCCCAGGCCACGCGCAAGATCATCGTGGCCAGCTTCTCCAGCCATGTGCACCGTGTGCAGCAGGTTGTCGACGCAGCCCACAAGTACGGTCGCAAGGTGGTGTTCGTGGGCCGTTCCATGGTTCGCAACATGTCCATCGCTGCGGATTTGGGCTACTTGAGACTTCCGGAAGACACGGTCATCGACCTGAAGAAGGCCCATGATGTGCAGGACGACAAGCTTGTCTACATGTGCACCGGTTCCCAAGGCGAGCCGATGGCCGCGCTTGGCCGTATCGCCGACGGCAATCATCGCGACATCACCATCAACGAATTCGACACTGTCATTCTTGCGAGCTCCCTGATTCCAGGCAACGAGCATGGCGTGTACAAGATCATCAACAAGCTGGTGCAGCTTGGCGCTCGTGTGGTCAATCGAGACAATGCCGCCGTGCATGTGTCCGGCCACTGCAATGAGGGCGAACTGCTGTACATGTACAACATCGTCAAGCCGAAGTGCGCCATGCCGATCCACGGCGAGAACCGTCACTTGGTGGCCAACGGCATGATCGCGGTCAAGACGGGCGTCGATCCGCAGAATGTGGTGCTTGCCGAAGACGGCGATGTGGTCGATTTGTACCACGGCCAAGCTGCTGTTGTCGGTTCCGTGCCATGCGGCTACGTGTACGTTGACGGCGATTCCGTTGGCGAACTTACCGAGGACGAGCTTGAGAAGCGTCGTATTCTTGGCACGGAAGGTTTCGTGTCGAGCTTCGTCGTCGTCGATACGGAAACGGCTGACGTTGTCGCAGGTCCGAAGATCTATCTCAACGCGGTGGCCGAAGACGAAAGCGAATTCGACAAGGTTCGTCATCAGATCGTCGAGCAATTGCAGGATGCGATGATGGCTGGCACGCACGATACGTACAAGTTGCAGCAGATCATGCGTCGTACGTTGGGTAGCTGGGTCGCACGTCAGCTGCATCGCAAGCCGATGATCGTTCCGGTCGTTGCCGATATCGCACAGGATGTTGACGAAGCGATGGGATTGAACGCAGCGCAATGATGAATCGACAGATAGTCAATATTTTTCGCAATATCGCCGATCTCAGCGGAATTAATATCGAAATAATATTGGACTATCGACAGATCGTCAATAATTGTTGATTACATAATCAAAAGAAGGACGGCGTAACCGGCACAACCGGTTGCGCCGTCTCCTATTCAATAAATAGGAATCTCAACACAAATAAGGAGTGACATGCCAGGAGCAAATCTCACCCGAATCGAAGCGGAAGAACGCAAAAGCGTTATCGCAGCACCGGTTCATTACACGGTCAAACTTGATCTGACCCGTGGAGCCAAGAATTTCGGTTCCGAAACCACCATCACGTTCGATGCCGAGCCGGGAGCTACCAGCTTCCTTGACCTGATCGCCACTGAAGTGAGCGAAATCGTACTCAACGGCGCAACTCTCGATCCGGCCGAAGCGTTCGCCGACAGCCGTATCGAACTGAAGAACCTCGAAGCGCACAACGAAGTGACCGTCAAGGCGCTGTGCCAGTATTCCAACACTGGTGAAGGCCTGCACCGTAGCGTCGACCCGTCCGACGGCAACATCTACCTGTACTCCCAGTTCGAAGTGCCGGATGCCCGCCGCGTGTACGCCGTGTTCGACCAGCCTGACATCAAGGCCGTGTTCGACTTCTCCGTGCTCGCCGCCAAGTCTTGGATCGTCACCTCCAACATGCCTGCCGCATCCGTGACCGACAGCGAAACCGTTACCGAAGAAGGCACGCTCGGCACGCACGAAGCCGAAACCACCAAGCTGTGGGTGTTCGAATCCACGCCGACCATGAGCTCCTACCTCACCGCCATCTGCGCAGGACCGTACGCCGAATGGCACACCGAATACGCCAACGAAGACGGTCGCACCGTGCCGATGGCCATGTACTGCCGTCAGGCGCTCGCCGAAGCGTTCGCCAAGGATGTCGACTACCTGTTCGACATCACCAAGAAGGGTTTCGCCTTCTATGCGAAGACTTGGGGCGTGCCGTATCCGTACGCCAAGTACGACCAGATTTACGTGCCGGAATACAACGCCGGCGCTATGGAGAACATCGGCATGGTCACCATCCGCGACCAGTACGTGTTCGAATCGAAGGTCACCGACGCGTATGCCGAGCGCCGCGTGGTCACCGTGCTGCACGAGCTTGCACACATGTGGTTCGGCGACTACGTGACCATGAAGTGGTGGAACGACCTGTGGCTCAACGAGTCCTTCGCCGAGTTCACGTCCACTCTCGCCACTGCCGAAGCCACGGAATGGAAGGACGCTTGGGCCACATTCAGCTCCGGCGAGAAGAGCTGGGCACTGCGCCAGGACCAGCTGAGCACCACCCACCCGATCGTCGCGCCGATCAACGATCTGAACGACACGTACGTCAACTTCGACGGCATCACCTATGCCAAGGGCGCTTCCGTGTTGAAGCAGCTCGTGTTCTATGTGGGTCGTGAGAAGTTCTTCAAGGGCATCAACAATTATCTGAACAAGCATGCGTACTCCAACGCTACGCTCGCCGATCTGCTGGCTGAACTCGAGTTGACGTCCGGCCGCGATCTCAAGGCGTGGAGCGCCCAGTGGCTTGAACAGTCCGGCATCAACACCATCGCCACCGAAGTTGAGGAAAACGAGGATGGCACGATTCGCCAGCTTGCGTTGCGCCAGTCCGCTTCGGCTGAGCATCCGGTGCTGCGCGCGCATCGTCTGGCTGTCGGCTTCTACAATGAGGATCCGGAAACCGGCAAGATCGTGCGTACCGACCAGTTCGAACTTGATGTTGACGGCGAACTGACGATTGTCGAAGCGGCTGCCGGCAAGGCACGTCCGGCGCTGATTTTGGTGAATGACGACGATTTGACATACACGAAGCTGCGCTTCGACGAGAAGAGCCTCAAGTTCGCTGCGGAGAACCTGTATCGTTTCGACGATGCGTTGGCTCGTTCCGTGATTTGGCTTGCATTCTGGGATATGACCCGTGACGGCGAATTGCCGGCAAAGCAGTTCATCGAAACCTCTTTGGCTGCGCTTGCCACGGAACATGAGTCCACCACGTTCCGTTACGCTTTGGCGCAGGTCAGCACCACCGCATGGCATTACACCGCTCCGGCCGACCGTGCCGAAGTGGTGGAGCATGTGGCTGCCGAACTGTTCAAGCTGGCTCAGGCTGCCGAAGCCGGTTCCGACGAGCAGTTCCAGCTGATTACCGCCTACTTGGGTTATGGCGAGCCGGGCGATGCTGCGTTCGAAGCGAATGCGAAGGGTCTGCTCGATGGTTCCGTGAAGCTTGATGGCTTGGAGATCGACAATAATTTCCGTTGGACCATCATCAACGCGTTGAGCACGATCAACGCCATCGGCCAGAGTGACATCGACGCGGAACTTGCCAAGCGTGAAACCACTGAGAACCGTGAGTTCGCATTGGGTGCGCGTGCGGTCGCAGGCATTGCGGAAGCCAAGGAATGGGCTTGGAACGAGGCTTTGCACAACGACGAGCTGACCAACATGCAGTTGGAATCCGTGGCCCGTGGTTTCGCATCAACTCCACGTGCCGACTTGGCTGAACCGTACGCGGCCAAGTATTTCGAGGTTGCCGACTGGATTTGGAAGAACAAGACCTTCCACATGGCTGAGGCTCTGCTGGAAGGCCTGTACCCGAGCTATGCCGATCCGGCCACACTGGTGGATCTCGGTGATGCTTGGCTGGCTTCGCATGCCGACGCCGACAACGCGTTGCAGCGCATTGTGCGTGGCAATGTTGAATCGTCGCATCGCACGCTCAAGGTGCGTGATTTCAACGCGTCCCTCTGATGCCGTTCCTGGCACCACTACAGTAGCTGTTTTTGGCAGCTACTTCTGATATCACTTGTGATATTGCATCATAAGCCCGGACTGACGGCGTGACTTATCCCGCTGCCAGTCCGGGCTTGTTTGCTTCCAGACAAGCCATCCCAAACAAAGTCCCATAACGGTTATGGACAATGGGTCTTTCGGACCCATAATGACCCAGCCGGTCGGAATCGGAGGATGGAAGTGAGATCGCAAGAAACTTGAGATTGCGGAAATCTCACGACGTTGCATACTGCGGTTTGCCTGACATCGCATACTGCAGTATGCAGGTATCGCAACATGCTGTTGACTATTTTGTTGAATGGTGAACCCGTTGAGTACGATGGTGCACGGCAATATAACTTGAGATAGCGAGGACTTGAGACTCATGCCACGTATGTTCGGAACAGACGGTGTTCGAGGATTGGCGAATAGGGCTTTGACCGCACAGCTTGCGTTGGATTTGGGCGATGCTGCGGTGCGCGTGCTTGGCGATGATGGAGACAAAAGCGAATTCGACGGTCGTCGCCGTGCACTGGTCGGCCGCGATACTCGCGTTTCCGGCGATTTTCTTGCAGCGGCACTGTCCGCAGGCATGTCCGCAGGTGGATTCGACGTGATCGACGCGGGCATTATTCCAACTCCGGGTGTCGCATACCTGACTTCCGTGCTGAACGTGGAAATGGGTGCCGTGATTTCCGCATCCCATAACCCCATGCCCGACAACGGCATCAAATTCTTCGCACGCGGCGGATTCAAACTGCCTGACACCAAAGAAGACGAAATCGAAAACGTGCTCGGCCAGGATTGGGAACGCCCGACCGGTGCAGGCGTGGGACGTATCAGCCACGACACGGCAACCGCAACCAACCTGTATATCGACCATCTGGTATCCACCATCGCCCCCATCGGGCCTGACAAGTCCCAGCCGACACCGTTGAAAGGCTTGAAAGTCGTGGCTGACTGCGCCAACGGCGCCACCTCCGTGGTCGCGCCGGAAGCGTTGCGCCGCGCAGGAGCCGACGTGATCGTGATCAACGCTTCGCCAGACGGCTACAACATCAACAAGAACGCCGGATCCACACACCCCGAACAGTTGCAGGCCATGGTCAAAGCCTCCGGAGCCGACTTGGGCGTGGCATTCGACGGTGACGCCGACCGTTGCCTTGCCGTAGACGGCGAAGGCAATATGGTCAACGGCGATCAGATCATGGGCATTCTTGCACGTGCCAAGAAAAACGCGGGCAAACTCAACCACGACACCCTCGTGGTAACCGTGATGAGCAACCTCGGCCTGAAGCTCGCCCTGCGTTCCATGGGCATCAAAACCGTGCAAACCGGCGTGGGCGACCGTTACGTGCTTGAGGAAATGCTGCGCGGCGACTATTCGCTCGGCGGCGAACAGTCCGGCCACGTGATCAACCGCGAATTCGCCACCACCGGCGACGGTACACTCACCGCACTGACCTTGTGCAACGAAGTGGTCAACTCCGGCAAGAGTCTCAAAGAACTCGCATCCGACTTCCCGCAACTGCCGCAAACCCTCATCAACGTGCCAAACGTCGACAAGCTCGCAGCCAAAACCAACGCCAAAGTGCAGGCGGCCGTCGAACGCGAAGAGAAAATGCTCGGCGACACCGGCCGCGTGCTCTTGCGTCCCTCCGGCACCGAACCGCTCGTGCGCGTCATGGCTGAAGCGGAAACCCAGCAGCAGGCCGACGAGGTCTGCGACCGTCTCGCCAAAGTCGTGGCCGAAGAACTCGCCTTGTAATCACACCGCCGACACACAGTATTTGGCAATCCAAAATCCCGAACCAATCCGCGAAGGAACCCCATGTTTGGACGTAACTCGAAAGTCAACCTCGAGCTCAACCGCGAGGTCGAAAAACTCATCAAAACCGGCGGCAAGGAACAGCTGCTTCCCATCGTGCAGGCAGGTGAACCGGTACTGCGCCAGCAGACCGCAGCCTACGAAGGCCAACTGAGCCGCAAGACACTTGACAAGCTCATCGAAACCATGCGCGTCACCATGATCGAAGCGCCGGGCGTAGGTCTCGCCGCAACCCAGATCGGCCTCGGACTGGCGCTTGCCGTGGTGGAAGACCATGTGCGCGACGACGATGACGATGACCCGCGCGAAGCGTCCGAATTCCCATTCCACGTCATCATCAACCCCAGCTATGAGCCGATCGGCACCGAAACCCGCAGCTTCTACGAAGGCTGCCTGAGCTTCGACGGCTATCAGGCGGTACGCAAGCGCTGGCTCGACATCACCGCCCGCTGGCAGGATGAAGATGGCAAACAGCATGAGGAACATCTGCACGGCTGGCCGGCCCGCATCTTCCAGCACGAAACCGACCATCTGAGCGGCGAACTGTATATCGACAAGGCGGAAATCCGCAGCCTCGCCACCAACGAGAATCTTGAGGATTTCTGGTGCGACGATCCGGTTCCCACCGAAGCCGCCGCCGAACTCGGATTCGAACTGTAAACCAGGAGCGCACGCCGCAAATCGCTGCGGAATCCGATTGTCACGGAATCCTATCGTTGTGGAATCCGCGGAATATCCTGCAGGGGGAGAGGCCCACAGGCCTCTCCCTTTTTGTCATACCGTCATTTTTTCGTCATACCACCATGCGCATAACCAGTGCAACGCGCGCACGCATCACACTCCCCACGGCAGACGCACGTATGAGCGTAACCATGTTTGCATTTCGCAGCATTATCGACAATATCGGCGTTCGCGTTGCGATGGAATGATTTCGTACGCGACGTCGTGCTCCGTCTGCAACGCGCATGATCGTATCCTGACGACGAATGCTTGGTGAACATAATCGTTTTTCGTAGCATTGTTCTTTCTCTTACCGAAAATCAACGAAATAAAACGAACCCAAGATAACCTTTCGAATCTCAAAAAAACTTAAGATTGCGCTATCCGAGAAGCATCATGGTTTTTTGTACGCGCCGACGTGTACTGCGCCCCCTCTCGGCTACCATGCAAAGTATGAACGAAGCAAAGACGGGCCGTTCCTGGCTTACCGAAGCCAAACAAGACATCAGCCAATGGTCGGCATCGATGCCGAAAAACGCCGACAATGAGCGCATCGACATCGGCCACGGCGGCCAGCAATTGGGCCTTGTCGGTATATTTTTCAAGCAGGGCCAGTTCATAGCCCGCGTCCTCGACGATCCTGCGGATGCCGTCGACAGCCTCCTTGGCAAAAGGCTTTTCGGTCGCAACTAATATTTTCATACCTGTACTTTCTATCAGATGAATAAAATCGATGTCCGTGGCCGCCTTTTTCTTCGGAGTGAACGTAAAGAAATGCGCCATGGCCGTCCGTTATTTCGCGTGTTTGGCGGCGAACTCCTGCATGCACTCTACGAGCACCTCGACGCTTTCCTTCGGAAGTGCGTTGTAGCACGATGCGCGGAAGCCGCCCACCAGGCGGTGGCCCTTGATGCCCACGATACCGCGTCCCTTGGTAAATTCCATGAACTCGGGAGCCAGTTCCTCGTAGCCGTCGGCCATCACGAAGCAGATGTTCATCAGCGAGCGATCCTGCTTGTCGACCGTACCGCGGAACAGCGGGTTGCGGTCGATCTCGTCGTACAGCAGGGCGGCCTTCTCCTTGTTGCGGCGGTAGATTTCGGGTACGCCGCCGATCGACTTGAGCCAGCGGAGGGTCTCCAAGAGCACGTAGATCGGGAATACGGGAGGCGTGTTGAACATCGAGCCGTTCTCGACATGGGTGCGGAACGAAACCATCGTCGGCAGGTCGCGCACGACACGGTCGAGCATGTCCTCGCGGATGATGGCGAACGCCACGCCGGCCGGGGCGAGGTTCTTCTGCGCACCGCCGTAGATCATGGCGTATTTCGTAACGTCGACCGGGCGGGAAAGGATGTCCGACGACATGTCGGCGATCAGGGGCACGGGCGAAGCGAGGTCTTCGTGGTACTCGGTGCCGTAGATCGTATTGTTGGAGGTGATATGCACATAGTCCAGGTCGGCGGGGATCGCGAAACCCTTGGGGATGTAGGTGAAATTGCGGTCTTCGGACGAAGCGAGCAACTCGACCTCGCCGTAACGCTTGGCTTCCTTGATGGCCTTCTTGGCCCAGACACCGGTATTCACATAGCCGGCCTTCCTGCCCAGGAAGTTGGCGGGCACTTCGTAGAAGAACGTGCTGGCACCGCCGCCGATATAGAAGATCTTGTAGTTGTCGGGGATGCCGAGCAACTCACGGAAGAGCGCGTCGGCCTCGGCCATCACGTTCTCGAAATCCTTCGTCCGGTGCGAAATCGAAAGCAGGGAAAGGCCCGAACCGTTGAAATCTACGATAGCTTTTGCTGCGTTCTGGATGACTTCGTCTGCGAGGATCGAGGGTCCCGCGTTGAAATTGTGCTTTTTCATAATATTCGGATGTGAATTTAGTGTTTCGGACTCCAGCCTGTTAGTTTACTAACACAAATATAAATAAAATATTCCGGAGAATACAACAGTTGTGCAAAACTTGTTCAAAGAAATTTCACTCGGCGTCCCGAACGCTCGGCATTTTGAATTGTTTTTATTATTTTTGCCCAAACTTAACATTCTCCGCAAATGGTAAAATCCATGACGGGCTTCGGCAAGGGCGAAGCCACGCTGCAAAATAAGAAGATCACGGTCGAAATCCGTTCGCTCAACTCCAAACAGCTCGACCTCGGGCTGCGGCTTCCGGCCGTATACCGCCAGTCGGAATACGAAATCCGCAATATCATCACCCGCACGGTACAGCGCGGCAAGGTCGATGTCTTCGTGACCGTCGAATCGCAGACCGTGGAGACCCCGGCGCGTATTAATAAAGAGGTATTCGCCGCCTATGCCGGGCAACTGCGCGACGCGGCGCAAAACGCCCGACTCAACTATGCAGGGATCGGGTGGGACAGCGCTGCCCTGCAGGCCATCATGCGCCTGCCGGAGGTCGTATCGACCGAAGCGGAGAGCATCTCCGACGAGGAACACGCGGCGCTGGTCGCCGCCACCGAATCCGCCGTGGCGCAGCTCGACGCGTTCCGCCTGCAGGAAGGCGCGATCCTGATCGCCGACCTGCTGGGCCGCGTGGACAAGATCGAAGGCTACAAACAGGAGGTCGTGCCTTTCGAAAAGGCCCGCACGGAGACGGTCAGGGCCCGCCTGCTGGAAAACCTCGAAAAGCTGCAGGTCGACGTCGACCGCAACCGGCTGGAGCAGGAGATGATCTTCTACCTCGAAAAACTCGATATCACCGAGGAGAAGGTGCGCCTGGCCAACCACTGCAGGTATTTCCGCGAGGTGGCCGCCCAAGAGGAGGGCGCAGGCCGCAAGCTGGGCTTCATCGCACAGGAGATGGGCCGCGAAATCAACACGATGGGCTCGAAGGCCAACGAATCGAACATCCAGATACTCGTAGTTAAGATGAAGGACGAGCTGGAGAAGATCAAAGAACAGGTACTGAACATATTATAATGGGCAAGGTTATCATATTCTCCGCCCCGAGCGGTTCCGGGAAGACGACTATCGTACGCGAATTGCTGAAGCGTTTCCCGCAGTTCGAATTTTCGGTATCGGCGACCAGCCGCGCACCCCGAGGCTGCGAGCGCCACGGCTGCGACTACCACTTCATGACGCACGAAGAGTTCATGCGTGCCGTCGCGGAAAACCGTTTCGTGGAGTGGGAAGAGGTCTACCAGGGCACTTGCTACGGCACGCTGCGCTCGGAAGTGGAACGCATCTGGGCCAAGGGCAACATCATCGTCTTCGACGTGGACGTCATCGGGGGTATCAACCTCAAACGCATCTTCGGCGACGACGCCTGCTCGATATTCGTCATGCCGCCCTCGATCGGGGAGCTGCGCCGCAGGCTCGTATGCCGCGGCACAGACGCCCCGGAGGTGATAGACCGCCGTGTGGCGAAAGCCGAATTCGAACTGACGAAAGCCCCCGAATTCGACCACATCGTCGTAAACGACTCGCTCGACGAGGCGATCCGCGAAACAACTGCGATCATCGACCAATTCATCGCACGGCAGCCATGAAACGCGTCATGCTCTATTTCGGGTCGTTCAACCCCATCCATAAAGGGCACATCGCCCTGGCGGAATACGCCGTGGAAAAAGGACTGTGCGACGAGCTGGTGCTCGTCGTTTCGCCCCAGAGCCCCTATAAACAGGCCGAAGAGCTGGCCCCCGAGATGGATCGGTTCGAAATGGCCGAGACGGCCTGCGCGGCGTCGCGCTATCCCGACCGGATAAAACCCTCGGTCGTCGAATTCCTGCTGCCCAAGCCGTCGTATACGATCGACACGCTGCGCTACCTGGCCGAAAACCACGGCGCGGATATGGAGTTCTCGATCCTCATGGGCGCCGACCAGATAGAACAGCTCGACGGCTGGAAAGAGTACGACCGCATCCTCGAATACCCGGTATACGTCTATCCCCGCCGCGGCGAAAGGGTGGACAGGTTCCCCGGCCGCATCACGGTGCTGGAAGACGCCCCGCTGCAGGATTTTTCCGCGACTCAAATCCGCGGGCGCATCGGGCGGGGTGAGGATGTCTCGCAGATGCTCGACAAGGGCGTCGCCGAACATATCCGCCGCAAGGGGCTGTGGAACCCGACGGCCCGCAAATCGGCCCTGACGGCACAGATCGCCGCCGATCCGGAAAACACGGCGCTCTATATGGAACGGGGCAAGCTCCACTACCGCCTCAACGAGTGGGGCGCAGCCCTCAACGACTTCAACCGCGTACTGCAAGCAGACGACAGCCACGCCGAGGCGCGGCAGTATGCGCAGATGGTACGGGAAATACTGGAATTCAGATATAAGGACATATACAACCCCTGACAATGACACGCCTGAAGATTGCCCTCATGGCGGGCGGAGATTCGCCCGAACGGGGGATCGCGCTCCAGAGCGCCGCACAGATCGAAGCGGCGCTCGACCATACGAAATACGACATCACGGTCATCGACCTCCACCACCGCGACTGGCACTACACGGCCCCCGACGGACGCGAGTGGCAGGTCGACAAGAACGATTTTTCGCTCACGGTGGAAGGCGAGCGCAAAGCATTCGACTACGCCCTGATCATCATCCACGGCACGCCCGGCGAGGACGGCAAGCTGCAAGGCTACCTCGACATGATGGGCG
>ERZ773147.1373-NODE-1373-length-25548-cov-17.254462_pt1 | contig 25548 bp, 21 predicted proteins | sample MGYA00580851_ERZ773147 | MGnify/ENA primary metagenome ERZ773147 (study PRJEB29015, sample SAMEA2737818) | human gut metagenome | biome: human gut; feature: human-associated habitat; material: faeces | place: China | collected 2012 ... | reverse complement strand
CTCAGTTGGTAGAGCAGAGGACTGAAAATCCTCGTGTCGTTGGTTCGATTCCGACCGAAGGCACCATTTGCGGATGTAGCTCATCTGGTAGAGCGCCACCTTGCCAAGGTGGAGGTAGCGGGTTCGAGCCCCGTCATCCGCTCCAAAATAAAAGGACACCGTTTTGGTGTCCTTTTTGTTTTACAATGGGGTGGGCTCGAAAAGGCCGGTTCGCCGTAGGCGAATTCAAACAATCCGGTGAATTGTTTGAAAGGCCGTGGGCGTGTCGGCAAGCGGGAGCGCAGCCGAGCGAGCCCCGTCATCCGCTCCAAGAAAAAGACATCGATTTCGGTGTCTTTTATTTTTATATTTATATTTCTTATATTTATATGAGATGGGCTCGAAAAGGTCGGTTCGCCGTAGGCGAATTCAAACAGTCCGGTGAACTGTCTGAAAGACCGTGGGCGTGTCGGCAAGCGGGAGCGAAGCCGAGCGAGCCCCGTCATCCGCTCCATTTTGAGGTTTTGTACCTCTTTACATAGTGAGTTTCGGCTCACATTTATATTCGGCGCCATAGCCAAGTGGTAAGGCACGAGTCTGCAAAACTCCGATTCCCCAGTTCAAATCTGGGTGGCGCCTCCATGAAAAGCACTTCTTCGGAAGTGCTTTTTTCAGCTTCTCCCCTATCTCCAAATTTCCGAATCAATTCAGTCCAATCGAATCGACGTATTAAACTAAAATATCATCCATACTTTACGTTACAAAATCATTGCTTCTTTATGTTTTTCCTTTATCTCAAAAGAAATAAGAATAATTTATTAAGAATTTGTTGCAAAATGTTGACATTGTAAGATAATAGTGATATAATCCGATTGTTAAAAACAGAATATGGTTCTGAGAATAACTCAGGATGATGGAGGCGCGGTGCTTTACAAGTAACTTTCGCAGGGAAGGCAACTCAGAAAGTGAAAAGACTGACCGCCGAAGCGTGGGAAACTGCCTTGTGAACCATAGCTGGGACGTTGCAGAATATGTAACGGACTGTCACAACTTGTATGTGGAGTGCTGTCATGTAGTAATAGTCGTTATGACATGGTTGGTATGAATGTACGGAACCATGTCGTTTTTTTATTTTAATTCAGGAGGGTTTATTGTGAAAAAATCCAAGAAAATCATTTTGGCGATCGCCTGCGTTGTTATTGTCGCAGTTCTCGCTTTCGCCAAGATCTCGGGCGGTTCGCTTTCAACAGTAAAGTGTACCGACTGCAATGGCACAGGAATTGTTGAACAGGTTGAATGCGAAACCTGCGGAGGCGAAGGTGAAGTCAGAGCTTCCTATTGGGCTCTTGTTCCCCCGGTAATCGCTATCGCACTTGCTCTTATCACCAAGGAAGTTTACAGCTCATTGTTTGTCGGTATCCTTGCCGGTTCAATTCTCGGCTCGGACTTCAAATTCACCAAGACAATGGATATCCTTGTCAATGACGGACTTATCGGCGCCGTTTCCGGCACTGCTGGTATCTTCATTTTCCTCGTTGTTCTCGGTGTTGTCGTTGCCCTTATCAACAAGGCAGGCGGTTCCGCCGCTTTCGGCAGATGGGCACAGAAGCACATCAAGACAAGAGCAGGCGCAATGCTCGCTACCTTTGCTCTCGGTGTTCTCATCTTTATCGATGACTATTTCAACTGCCTTACGGTTGGTTCTGTTATGCGTCCCGTTACCGACGGTCATAACGTTTCGAGGGCTAAGCTCTCATACCTCATCGACGCAACGGCGGCTCCGGTCTGCATGATTGCTCCGATTTCCTCATGGGCGGCTGCCGTTTCTTCATATGCTGAGGACGGTCAGGGTATCGCTCTTTTCATCAGAGCTATTCCGTTCAATTTCTATTCGCTTCTTACTTTCGTATTCATCATCGGCATCACGCTCATGAAATTTGACTACGGTCCGATGAGAATTCACGAGTTCAATGCCAAGACTAAGGGCGACCTTTATACCTGCGGCGACAAGGCTGAGGTTGAGGAAGAAAATCCGTCATCAAACGGTAAGGTTATCGACCTTGTTCTCCCGATCGCCGTTCTTATTGCAGTTTGCATATTCGCTCTCGTTTATGTCGGCGGAATCTTCGACGGAAGCAACTTTGTCGATGCTTTCTCCAACACGGACGCTTCGGTAGGTCTTCCGTGGGGCAGCATTATCGCTCTTGTATTCACAATCGTTTACCTTTGCGCAAGAAAGCTTGTTTCGTTCAAGGAAGCTATGGAGTGTATTCCCAAGGGCTTCATTGCCATGGTTCCTGCGATCCTCATTCTTACCTTTGCAACATCGCTTAAGAACATGACAGCGGTTCTCGGTGCAAAGCCGTTCGTTGCCGACGTTATGACAAGCGTTGCAGGTGATTTCCAGAACTTCCTTCCGGCTATCATATTCCTCGTTGCATGCTTTATCTCCTTCGCAACAGGTACATCATGGGGCACATTCGGTATCCTTATCCCGATCGTTATCGCAATCTTCCCGTCAGGCGCAATTCAGACAATCGGTATGTCTGCTTGCCTTGCAGGTTCTGTTTGCGGCGACCACTGCTCACCGATTTCCGACACGACTATCATGTCCTCGGCAGGCGGTCAGTGCAACCACCTCAACCACGTTTCGACTCAGCTCCCGTATGCGATATCCGTTGCGGCTATCTCGTTCGTAATGTACATTGTTTCGGGCTTTGTTCAGAAGGCATACATCGTTCTTCCTATCGGCGTCGTTCTTACTCTTGCATTCCTCTTTGTAATGAAGATGGCTATGGTAAAGAAGTACGGCAAGGAAAACGTATAAGGAATAATCAAAAATCAAGGGCTGTCGCATCTCTGCGACAGCCTTTTTTGTGTATTCTATTCCCTGAATATCAGGAAATTTTTGATATTAAAATCCTGTGATGTCTCGTTACCGGTACGGTATTCGCTGCTTATACAGCTTTCTGCTTCAGCGTTAAGCAAGACCAACGCCTTAATTCTTGTTATGTTACCTTAAATATAAACTCCGCAGTCGAGCTGACCCTCCTTGTCAAATCTATCCTTTCTGAAGCATTCGTAGAACCTGTATCCGCCGGCAAAGCTGTAGCAGTCAAATCCCTCCTGAGCCAGTATTCGGGAAGCTATATAGCTACGAAGTCCGGACTGACAGACAATATATACCGGCTTTTCTATATCAAGCTCGTTTATTCTGTCTCTGAGCTCGTCTATCGGAATCAGCCTGTCAAAGCCGTCAATCTTTCCTGATGAATGTTCCTCCTCGGTCCTGACATCTATCCTCTGGATATCTTCTCTGTCCTTAAGCTTTGCAATGTCCTCACAGTAAAACAGCTTAACCTTTCCCGTCAAAACGTTTTCGGAAATATATCCGACCATATTTATCGGATCCTTCGCCGAAGAAAACGGCGGCGCATATGCAAGATCAATATCCTTGAGCGTAACGATATCACCGCCGGACTGCATAACAGCCGCAAGAACATCTATTCGCTTATCAACCCCGTCATATCCGATAACCTGTGCCCCGATTATCTTCCATGTGTTTATGTTAAACAGCACTTTCATCGTCATAAGATGTGCTCCGGGATAATATGCCGCATGGGACGGAGGCGAAAGAATTACCTTTTCATAAGGAATATCAAGCTCTTTTGCCCATTTTTCATTCAATCCCGTAGACGCCGCGGTCAGGTCGTATATTTTGATTATTGATGTTCCCGATGCGCCTTTGTACCTGCTGTCATATCCTGCAATGTTATCCGCCGCTATACGTCCCTGCTTGTTCGCCGGACCCGCAAGAGGAACGGAGGTTCTTTTTCCCGTAACAAAGCTTTTTATTTCAACAGCGTCTCCGACTGCGTATATATCCGGATCCGAGGTCTGCATATGTCTGTTGACCTTAATCGCACCCCTGCCGCCAAGCTCAAGACCGGCAGCCTTTGCAAGACCGCTTTCGGGAGTTATTCCTATCGCCATCAATACCATATCCGTTTCAATAACATCACCGTTATCAAGATTGACAATGATGCCTTCCTCAACGCTTTCAAAACCGGAAACCGTTCTGTTCAGGCGAAGATCAAAGCCGTTCTCCTTTAAATGAGAATGAACAAAGCCCGCCATGTCACGGTCAAACTGCGGCAACACCTGATCCGCAGCGTCAACAAGCGTTATATGAATACCGAGACTCCAAAGATTTTCCGCTGCTTCAAGTCCGATAAATCCTCCGCCGATCACCACCGCCGACATGATATCGTTATAGTCCACCCCGTTTTTTATATGGAGTGCATCCTCTATGGTTCTCAAGGTGTATATTCTCGAATCGTTTATTCCGGGGATATCCGGAATTATCGGGACGGCTCCCGGAGCCAGTATCAGCTTATCATAGCTCTCCCGGTACTCCTCGTCCGTCTCAAGCTTTTTTATTGCAACTTCTTTTTTCTCTCTGTCTATCGAAACGGCTTCATGCAGAGTACGCACTTCTATTCTGTAGCGTGACCATAATGTTTCGGGGGTCTGCAAGGTCAGCTCGTGCTCGTCCTTTATCAATCCTCCTATATAGTACGGAAGTCCGCAGTTTGCATACGAGACAAATCCGGATCTTTCCAGAATGATAATCTCCGCTTTCTCGTCAAGCCTTCTGATTCTTGCCGCCGCAGTCGCTCCGCCGGCAACGCCTCCGATAATTACTACTTTCATATGTGTGTCCTCCTTTACGCTTTCGGTAAAAAATATAAAGCAAAAACGCACAAGTCAATCCCGAAAGGACTCAACTTGTGCGTTATTTTGGCAAAAAGCCGCATGACCAATGATACCCGATCCCGCTTCGGTATCGGCAGCTCTTTGAAAACATTCGATTTATGCGTTGTTTTAACATAATTCCACCTCTGCTGAAACAATTGCATATATTGTAGACTTAATATACCATTTTTAATATCATAATGTCAATACTTTTGAAAAAAATGTTGATTTTTTTGCGACAAAAAAACGATCTGCATATAAAAATGCAGACCGTTAAATATACATTTGCCGAAAAAACGTCAGATCTTCTTGCAGAAAGTGAAAATCTCCTCGGGAAGCTCTTCCTCATCGGCGGAGATTGTGAAGATGAAGCTCTTCTCCTCAACGTGATTCTTGCTGAGCTCGTCAACCTTCTTGAGGAACTCGCAAAGCTCGCCGTAATCACGTGTACCGATTCTCAGCGTTGCGTCAACAAGAACATCCGTAATATCGTGGTCCCCTGCACAGATGCCGCAAAGGAAACCGAAGAATGCGTCATAACCGCTTACCTTGTAATGATCCGTGTCGATAAGACGTGCGCGATAATTTACATCATATGTGAGCTTGGGCTGCTTTTCAACGCAAACAACGTTGCCGTTTGAATTCTCAATAGCCTCGTTGACCTTTTCAATCAAAAGCTTTGTTTTTCCTGAACCTTTTTTACCTAAAATAAGAGATACCATAATAATATCCTCCCTGTTTTTTTATTCTAACATTCGTGTTCCTGCACGAAAATTATACAAAATTTAATGAGGCATTGCCTTAGCCTAATCTTGCCTCAAGCTCGGCCTTGCGATCCTCGTATCCCGGCTTGCCGAGAAGAGCAAACATATTCTTCTTGTAGCTCTCAACGCCCGGCTGGTCGAACGGATTGATGCCGAGAATATAGCCGCTGATAGCGCATGCCTTTTCAAGGAAATAGATAAGATAGCCGAGATTGAATTCGTCCATTGCTTCAACCTCAAGCACAATGTTCGGAACGTCGCCGTCCGTGTGAGCGAGCAATGTGCCCTCAAAAGCCTTTTGATTAACGAACGAAACAGTCTTTCCTGCGAGGAAATTGAGTCCGTCGGCACTGCCCTCCTCGTTCTTTATCTCAACCTCCGACTTTGACTTTGCAAAGTGGACAACGGTTTCAAAAAGATGTCTTTCACCCTCCTGGATATACTGACCCATTGAGTGAAGGTCGGTCGAGAAAATAGCCGAAGCCGGGAACAGGCCCTTGTTCTCCTTGCCCTCGCTCTCGCCGTAAAGCTGCTTGAACCATTCATTCATCATCGTGTATGCCGGCTCATAGCTGACCATCATTTCAATCTTTTTGCCGCCTCTGTAAAGGAGATTTCTCGTTGCTGCGTACTTGTAGCAGTCATTCTTTTCAATATCCTTGTCGCAAAGCTCATTCATTGCAGCAGCAGCGCCCTGCATGATAGCGTCAATGTCGATTCCCGCAACGGCAATGGGAAGAAGTCCGACAGCCGTAAGAACGGAATAACGTCCTCCGACATTGTCGGGAACAACGAAAGTCTCATAGCCCTCTGCATCCGCAAGAGCCTTGAGCGTTCCTCTCGCCTTGTCCGTAGTAGCATAGATACGCTTTGCCGCTTCCTCTGCGCCGTACTTGCTCTCAAGCATCTCTCTGAAAATCCTGAAAGCAACCGCCGGCTCCGTGGTTGTGCCCGATTTTGAAATAACATTGACGGAAAAATCTTTGTCTCCGATTATTTCAACAAGCTCGTTGATTGAAGCCGAGCTGATCGTATTACCTGCGAAATAGATTTCCGGTGCGCCGTGTCTGAGCAGATTATAGTTCTGCGACTTGATGAACTCGATCGCCGCTCTCGCTCCGAGGTACGAACCGCCTATTCCGATTACTACAAGAACCTCAGAATCCTTTCTGATTTTCTCGGCAGATTCTTTGATTCTTGCGAATTCTTCCTTATCATAATTTTCCGGAAGGCTGAGCCATCCGAGGAAGTCATTTCCTTTACCCGTTCCGTTGTGAAGCTCGTCATGTGCGGCTTCAACCTCCGATCTGATGTCGGCATATGCGTTTTCTTTGAGGAACGGAGTTACATATTTTGTGTTTAACTTTACAGACATTATCTGTATGCCTCCGATTTACTTTTCTTATTAGTTGGTTATATTTTACCCTATTTAACTTGTTTTTTCAAGTGGTATTTAGCATTTTTTACGCAGATTGCATAAAAAATACACACTCAGTTCACACTAACAGACTGCTGCGGCTTGCAAATTGAGCATATCATGCGGATAAACACCGTTTTGAAGCTGAGCTTTTCGACATAATGCGGCGCAGTCAGCTTATACTCTCCGAGCTTTTTTCCGTCCAGCTTGACCGTCACCGTACCCAAGGTCTGATTAGACTCAACGGGAGCCTCAACTGCGGCGGCAAGGTCAATTTCCTGAGTGATGTTCTTTTGCTTCCCCTTCGGAATAAGGAAGCCGGAGCCGCCCGATATTTGCGGCGTGAGTGTTTTCTCCTCGCCCTTGATGATATTCACGTTTGTAATCAGCGATTTGTCGATTTCGGGAGTTACCGTTTCATAGTTTGCAAAGCCCCAGTTGAGCATCGCCTTTGCGCCCTCAAAGCGATCCTTGCTGTTGTCCGCACCCATCACAACGGCTATGAGACTTGTACCGTTTCTCGTTGCCGTCGCTGAAATGCAGCAGCCTGCCTTTGACGTTGTACCTGTTTTCAGACCCGTTGCGCCCTCATAAAACCTAATTAACTTGTTTGTGTTGACAAGCTCTGTCTTGCCGTCGCGAAGTGAGTCCATCCAGATTTTTGTGTACTGCTGAATAAACTGATGCTTCATCAGCTCCCTTGACATCAGCGCAATGTCATACGCCGTTGTCAGGTGAGTGGCCGAGGTGTCATCAAGACCCGTGCAGTTGTCAAAATGTGTATTTTTCATGCCAAGCTCCTGTGCTCGCTCGTTCATCATCGTTACAAAAGCTTCATCGCTTCCGGCTATATATTCTCCGAGGGCTGTGCAGGCATCATTTGCGCTGTAAACGGCTGTTGCCTTCAGCAATTCGTCAACGGTCATTGTTTCGCCCTCTTTGAGCCAGATTTGCGAACCGCCCTTTTTTGACGCATTAGTGCTCGTTGTCACCGCGTCGGTCAGCCTTATCGTATTGGAATCTATCGCCTCGGCAACCAACAGCATTGACATTATCTTTGTCACCGAAGCAGGATAGAGCTTTTCGTTTTCATTCATCCGCATAAGTACCGTTCCCGTTGACTGATCCATCAGAACTGCCGATTTTGCTTTCACGTCAACCGGCATCTGCGACTCATTTTCCGCCGAGGCAAATACACCTAATATTCCGCACATCATAATAACGCTTAATAGGATTGCAGTTGCTTTCTTCATAATAAGCCTCCCTTTCACTGCTGTACACAATAAATATATGCCCCGCTAACGGCAAATAAAACTTGCACTGCACACCGTTTTGCTTTATAATAATATTTTAGATTACCAAACGGAGCTGATGATATGAAAATTGCATTTTACACCCTGGGCTGTAAGGTCAACCAATATGAATCCCAGGCTATGTCCGAAAAAGCGGCGGCGAACGGCTATGAAACCGTCACTGCCGACGAAGAAGCGGACGTTTATGTTGTCAACTCCTGCACCGTTACCGCCGAGAGCGACCGTAAGACACGTCAGGCGGTCAGAAAATTCAAGCGCAACCACCCCGAAAGCATAGTCGTTCTCACGGGCTGTATGCCTCAGGCTTTTCCGCAGGACGCCGAACGCCTTGAGCAGGCGGATATCGTACTCGGCAACAAAAATAATTCAAGGATTTTTGACTTGCTGAACAGCTATTTCAGTTGCGGCCGGCGTATAATCGACATTGAGCAGCACAAAACAGGCGACAAATTCTCGGGCAGCGATATCTCGGGCTTTGACCGTCGAACAAGAGCCGTCGTAAAAATCGAGGACGGCTGTAACCGTTTTTGTTCATACTGCATTATCCCCTATTCGAGAGGTCGTGTGCGCTCCAAACCGATTGACGAGCTTAAATGCGAGCTTCAAAGGCTCAGCGATGCCGGCTTTGCCGAGGTTGTGCTGGTCGGAATAAATCTTTCTGCCTACGGAACGGATATCGGATTGAGCATCTGTGATGCCGTCGAGCTTGCCGACAGAATGAATTTTCGACGTGTCCGTCTCGGTTCGCTTGAACCCGACCATATCACAGACGAGGTCATTGAGCGGCTTGCAAAGCTTCCGAGCTTCTGTCCGCAGTTCCATATTTCACTTCAAAGCGGCTGCAACAACACGCTCAAAGCAATGAACCGTCACTACAGCGCAGAGGAATATTTTGAGCTTTGCCAAAAGCTACGTGCAAGCTTTCCCGAGGCGACAATTACAACAGACATAATGGTAGGCTTTCCGACCGAAAGCGAGGAGGATTTTGCCGAAAATGTCCGCTTTGCGCAGAAGATCGGCTTTGAAAAGGTTCATGTGTTCCCCTACTCTCCCCGTGAGGGCACAAAAGCTGCCAAAATGCCGCAGATCGAAAAAGCAATAAAAGAAAAAAGAAGCCACATAATGATTGAAAAGACCGAGGAAATAAGAAAGATTTTCCTTGAATCCCAGATCGGCAAAACTGTTGAGGTTCTCTTTGAGACGAGACATTCCGACGGATTTGCTGAAGGCTACACCAAGAACTATACCCCCGTCAAGGTCAAGGGTGAATTGCCCTGCGGTGAGATATCAAGGATAAAAATAACCGCTGTTGACGGTGATTTTTGCGTTGGTGAAAAGATATGAACGAGCATAAATTTGACCAAAAAGGCGGGATTTATTCCAAGGCACGCCCAAGCTATCCCGACGAGCTCTTTGCGTATCTAAAGGAGCATGATTTTATTTCGGAAAGCACCGTCGCCGCCGATATAGGCTCGGGCACAGGGATATTTTCGGAAAAGCTTTGCCCTTATGTAAGCAGAATTTTCGCAATTGAACCGAACAGCGATATGCGCGCTGTCGCCGAGAAAAAATATGCCGCTCACAAAAAAATTATCTCCGTCAATGGCAGTGCCGAAAATACAAAACTAAGCGACAAAAGCGTTGATTTTATCACCGCGGCGCAGGCTTTTCACTGGTTTGACAGGCAGTCCTTCAAGGCGGAATGTCGCCGTATTTTAAAGGATAACGGAAATATTCTGCTTGTATGGAACGACCGTGACACCGAAAGCGAGCTTATCCGGGAAAATTACGACATCAACCGACGTTTCTGCCCGAATTTCAAGGGTTCGTCAAACGGCATAGATTTCAGCAAAGAAGCATTTGCGGATTTTTTTGAGGGCGATTTTATCGTTGTTGAGTTCGGGAATGACCTGATATATGATGAAAATGCATTCGTTTCAAGATGCCTCTCTTCGTCATATGCTCCTAAGCCAGATAAGAAAAACTACAACGAATACGTCGCCGAGCTGCAGAAGCTCTTCAAGAAATACAATCAAAACGGTACAGTCCCCTACCCTTACATCACACGATGCTATATCGGCAAAGTCTGAGCAATCCGATAATATTTGCTCACTTTTTTCTGCTTCGGGCTACCCTGCCGCTGCCGATTAAGCCCCGGTTAAAAGGTTGATAATTTGGTATTTATTCCATTTTTCTGCATATTAAAATATTGCTTACTTTTTCCCTGCTTCTTGTGTTATTATGTTCATGAGAAGTACTTCTTTCTTTGGTTATGTTTTTGTAGGGAATCACATTATACCATATTTTGAAGTTACTTCTCTTTTTTATTGGGTCATATCATTTTAACACATACAAAAAGTTGATGATTTGGTGTTTATTTTTATTGACAAGTATAGAAATGTTTGGTATAATACACGTTGCGATGTGCAATCGGGCATGTCGCAACAAACTGAAACACGGAGAGTTGTCCGAGTGGTCGAAGGTGCAGCACTCGAAATCTCCTTCGGCTAACGGAAGCCCGACTTCCGCAAAGCCTTTAACCGTGCGGGTTTCGGGCATTCGCCCACCGCAGGCACACCGTGAGTTCTAATGAGAATTCTAATACAACTGAATATTTGCGTTAATCTCGGGAAACTGAGTTAACATATACGGAGAGTTGTCCGAGTGGTCGAAGGTGCAGCACTCGAAATGCTGTGTACGTAAAGTACCTAGGGTTCGAATCCCTAACTCTCCGCCAATGCGGCTTTGACCGCACAACAAGCCGCAAAGCAGTAATGTTTTGCGGCTTCTTTAAAATATTACGTTTAGGTGAGTTTAAAATGTTTTCTGCTTGTACATACGAAGAAATTGAAGAAATTGAAAGACGTGTTAATTACAAAGAAATTGTCATTTTACTATTTGTACGTCCAAACATTGATGGAGCAATAAACATAATAAAAGAATTTGAGTATATACATTATAATTCTGGAAAATATTGTTCAGTTTACGCCGTAGGATACACAAATAATTTTGAAAAATCAAAAGATGAATCTTTCAAAAAAGTAAATATTGATTTAGATACAGAGTGGTATTTTAGTATAAAGGAATTTACTGAATTCAAAAATAAGTTGGAAAACAGAATTAATTGGAATTATTCTGGAGAAACAGAGATTTTGATTTTACAGAACAATCCTACTAGCAGTAATGCATTAAATTTTCAAAACTATGTTGCAATTGATGTAAATAAAGGAATACGCGAAGGCTATATTGATTCTTTTCAGCGTTTTATGGAATCTTTGATTAGAACAGCGAAAACCCAAATAACAGCTAAAGAAGCTATACGAAATATGTCATTAAAAAGAATTAGCATAAAAGATATAATTTCTGAATCTATCAACGATTGTAAAAAAATTCCCACCCCTGTAAAAAGAATTATTAAAGATAATCTTTTCTACCGTTGTGCTACAAACATTAAAAAATATTCTTAAAAAGATTTTAAAATTTCAATATAAACTTTTAGCATACCGCATTATTTTTGTCCCGAAATCATAAATCACTTGACGGTTTAGGAGAGTTATTCGTTATTTGGCGTTTTTCATTGCCCTTTTGTGATGGCGCTGTTCGTTTTCGTGCTCTCTGCGTTGTTTATATTTAAATGCTTTGATAAGCTCTTTATATTTCTCTGTGCGTGAGGTGGATAATTTTTTCGGCGATGCCGTATAGGCGATAAATTCCGTTTTGGGTATGTACTGTACTGCACCGATTTTTACGCCGTGCAGTACATTTTCTTTTATAAGCTTGTGTATGTTTTGTGGATTATGTCCCACCAGTTCCGCCGCCGTTTGCGTGGGTAGAGCATCAGGAAACTCTGCCCACTCTTTCTCAAGCCACAGTCTGAAAGCTTCACAGTTTTCCTCTGTTACCTCAATCAACGGTCTTGGATGCCATTCGGTGCGGTTTGAGAACATACCGTTCAGCTCTGCGAGAAAGCCTATTTCGTTATCCATGCGGAATTTGAATTTTTCCGCATCCTCTATAAGAACCCGATACTTATGCGTTGTGTGTCCCGTATTCTCGTGCGGGATATAATTATGATCCATCAGATATTTCATTTTGCGTGTGGAGATGTGAAGGTATTGACGGAGTTGACATCCACTCATATATTTCTTTTCAGCCATATATAAAATCATCCTTTCGGTTAGCAAAATGCACCTCAGTCCGAGGTGCATCAATCTTTTGCTTTATTCAGTATTCCTGTAATAATATTTGCGCTTGCCTGCTTGCTCGCTTTGTCAAGGTGAGCATAGATATTTGCCGTGGTGGACAAATCGCTGTGTCCGAGGAAGTTTGACACATTGATAAGCGGTACATCCTGCCCGATAAGAATGCTTGCGAACGTATGTCGAAGGTCATGAAAGCGGATATGCCTAAGTCCGTATTTCTTTAACAGGTCGCTGAAATGCTGTGTTACATAGGACGGTCTTATCAGCTCGCCGAGCTCATTGACACATACGAAATCATCATATTTTCGGTTGTAGCTCCCCTTGAACATCTTACTGTATAACGATTGCTTTTCTTTTTCTTCTGAAAGCATTTCGAGGACAGGTTCAGGCAGTGGAAGTGTTCGTCGACTCGATTTGTTTTTCATTTCTTCCACAGGCTCTATAACCGTTTTGCCGTTTGCTTTATATTCAATGATTTTTGTATCCAGCAGAACCGTTTTCTTGTCCCAATCAATTCTCGACCACCGCACACCCAGCGCTTCGCTTCTTCTAAGACCAAGCCCGCCGCCGAGCATAATGGCAGGATAGATGCTGTCCGAGCGTGTAAGCTCCAGCAGAGTGACAAGCTCTTCTTCGGAATAATTCTCGCCGTGAAATTTATTTTTCTTCGGGCGGTCAATTCGGTCGAAGGGATTTGCGTCAATCAGTTCATCCTTGAACGCCTGCTGAAAGGCTTTGTGCAAAATCGCATGATAGTGTATGACCGTGTTGGCAACTACATTTTGTGCGAACAGATGCTCATAGAATTTTTCAATATCTTTCGCAGTTATTGTGCCGACGGTCAACTGTGGTTTGGGTTCAAAATACCGCTTGATTTTTCCGTAAACCATCATGTGGTAGCTTTGAAAGGTGCTTTTTTGAAGGTTCGGTTCAACCTTTTTAAGATATGCACACATATATTCGAACACGGGAATGTCCGAAGACTGTCTACCATTTCGTGCAAGCTGCTCGGCATATTCATTTTCAAACTTTTTCACCACCTCCCTGAATGCTTTGTTGACCTTGGATTTTCCTGTGCCTTCGGGCAAACCGAGGGAGCGCCAAACTGCTTTTGATTTGCCGTTTTCTTTTACCTGTATCACGGCATACAGTCTGCCTTTTTTAGGTTGCACGCTTGCCGCAAGTGTATTTTGTGTTCCCATTTGTTACCACTCCTTTTTTGATTTTTGGCTCTGCGCCGACACAGACAATATCACAAGACTGTTTGCAAGTCCAGACATTATTTTGAGTTTTTTCGATTAAATAAAGCTTGGGATTCGAATCTCGCTTATCAATTTGCCGAAGATAATTTATCAAATGTGATTTTGCAATACGGTTTTCTCTGCCGACTTTGACAGCGGGCAGAGTTTTTTCTTTGATAAGCTTGTATACGGTTTTCGTGCTGACTCTTAGGATTTCAGAAACCTCTGCGACAGTCAGCGCGGCAGGATATTTACAAAGCGATTTTTCATATTCTTTTTTCGTCATTCAAAGTCCTCCGTATAATTTTTTTCGTGTAAATTTCCGTCAAGCAGTTTTTTCAAATCAATGTTACCGCGTGTTTTTGCCATTCTCACATTTGCTTGCTTCCTTACAAATTCTAACTCGTGCGGTGACCATTCCGTGTCCTGATAAGCAACGATTTGACAAAGCATATCAATGATTACGGCGTAACGGTACAGTCCTTTTGACATACGAGATGCGATGGGACGAACCTCGTTCTGAATTGCTTTTACTAATTCTTCTGTAATAAACGGGCTGTGATTTTCACAAATCAAGCGGTCAATATACGTTTCAAGTGCCTTTGTAACGAACTGAGAAAAGGAAGATACATCTGCTTCGCCGAACAGAATCTCGCACCTTTTTGTCAATTCTTCATCGAGATATACCGTTTTTCTTACTGCGTTATTTGTTTCATTCATTTTTGATTTCTCCTTATTGTTGTAGTAGCGTGCCGAGTCTCACACCATAAACACTGCGGAACAGTCGGCATAATCTGCTGTATTCGCACACATTCTGTGTGTGATATTCGGTTTGCGACACCCCTGTGCAATTTACACAGGCGGTGTCAGGAAATGGCTTAACATAGCGTAATTCCTCGGTCGGCTCTGCCGTCCGATGTGACCCGGGGCGGTGTGACGGCACCGTCCCTTTCTCCTGCTTTATTTTCGACCCTGTATTTTAGGCTGAATTTTTTGATTGCCTGTCAATATGCACAGGGGAAAATTATTTGCGTTGCCCTGTTTAAGAGCCGAAAGCAAAATATAATCTGTCATGCTCATATGCTTGGAGTTAGCACGGCTTTGAAGCATTTTCTTTTCTGCCGGTGTCAGCCTGATTGTCAGGCTTTGCGTTCGATTTCGCTTGTATTTCACATTTGCCTCCTGTCGCCGAATTTCGCCGTTTTATTCTGCTGTCGGGTACTTTCTGTAATTCCTGTTGAAAGAGCCTCACGTTCGCTTACAGGGGCGCAAGGGACGGAAGGAACGCAGGATTTACCGTCCAATATCTTTACGTCACTTACGGCACTTTCGTCACGGTCGGAAGAATAAGAAATATCCAAAAGCCTTTGTCCGTTGCTCCTATGGCTTGTAAACTGTACACTTTGTTCTTCCAACGAATACCGCCATCGGTTCATCATCTGTTTAAGACTTTTTGCAGACAGCCTTTTGCCATAGTACGAATTGAAAAGCTCGGTGAATTCACTGTTCGTTCCGCTAAAGGATTTTTGTGCTTTCATAAATTGGGTAAGTGCTACCATTTCATCGGGCAGTATCAATTGCGGATTTTCAAGGCTGTCTGAAACGAGAGTCCAAACACAATTTTCTTTTGACAGTTTCATCTCCATTTCACGGTATTCAATATCTCTGCCCGTACAAACGAGCGTTGCCGTATCTGCATTCCGTTTGCTTTTGTCAAGCACAAAAATTGCGTCCATCGCTCCGCTGATTCCTGTCGTACCTGATATCCTGTTTAATGGATCGCCGTCACCCTGCTTTCGTAAATGATGCACAAGTAGAATAGAAATTTCCAATTCATCTGCAAGCTGTTTTATTTTTCTTACATCATCGTAATCGTTTGCGTAGGATGTGTCGGTGGTATTTGCACGGACAATTTGAAATGTATCAATCGCAACCAATACCGTATCGGGATGCTCTGAAACAAAATTCCGTATCTGTTCGCACAGCCCGTCTGCCAGCGTGCCTGCGGCAGTTGCAAAATATGCGTTTTCAGGCACTTCATCCGTGAGCATACAAAGCCTTTGTTGTATTCTGTTTAGTGGATCTTCCAAACAGAGGTACAGCGTTGTGCCTTTTTGTGTAGGCAGATTCCATATTGCATCGCCTTTTGCAATGCGGACGCACAAATCAAGCACCAACCAGGATTTTCCGATTTTCGGTGCGCCGCCGAGTATGGAAATACCCTGCGGCAAAAGTGTTTCAACACAAAACTTCGTCGGCGGAAGTTTCATGTCCATCAGTGTTTCACCGTCTACCACGGTGAGCATATTTTTTCTTTCGTTCATAAATTTTCACTCCTTTATTCTTTTTGATTGATGTTTCCAAAACAATCATATATCTCTCACCTTTCAAATATCAAAATTCAGCAGTGTCAGTTTCCGTGCAAGAGGAAGTTTGCATTTTACCTGATTGCCGATTTGTCTGTATATCTGTTTTGTTCCTGCGCCCTTTTCCTGACCGCGTATTTCACAGCCGCCTTCTTCGCTCGTCCGTCCTTTCGGGAGCAATCAGCCCTTTCCTCCTGAACACATCAAAAATATGATGCTGTCATCGCAAAGTGCATACCGTGTATCCTCACAGCAGACTATTCAATTTTTAAAGGCTTTTCTTTTTTCGCCTGTTCTGTTACAATAATACTGTAATTTTTAAATCTTCTAAATATCAAAGTGTTAATGCTGAAAATCACACAAAAACACTTTGAGACAAGGCGGTGAAAATCCATTGCAAAATATATGCGGTTTGTATGTAGAGATAAATAAAGACGGAACTTTAAAAAGAAATCTCACCGTAAAGAACGGTGAGACAATAAAATTGGAACGCACTACGGTCAATGATGAAATCATAGCGTTTTCCGAATTGAATTTTAAATACTACGCAGAGTTGTTGGAGCATATTGAAAATATGTGCGAAAAGTCTTTCGTTGAAATAACAGACGGCGACTTCGGAGAAGCCGGCATAGATATTGATGCGTATACAAAAATACTGAAAACGGTTCATAAACTGATTGAGGCTTTGGAAGAGTCAAATCCTCTGCACGGAACATTACTGCGGACACTTTTAGAAGACCAGCTTCCGCCTGATGACGGCTCGGCAATGTATTTGATAAACAGCGAGGCAAAGATTACCGACTGCTTATCATCGGTAATGCGACTGCAATTTCTTATCAACGACATACTGTATGATTTGCGAAGCGGAACACCGCTTGATATGGAAAATAAATACAGCATTTTTAAAAGTGCAGCGTTTACGCAAATACAAACGCTGGGTGAAAAAGTTACTGTGCAATACCGTTTTCGTTCACTGATAGATTACTATATTTTCTTAATGATGCGGTTTATTGCAAATCAGCCAAGCGTTAACCTTTGCCAATGCTGCGGCAAATACTTTATTCCGAAAACAAAACGGACAACCCTGTACTGTGACAGAATTATCCGTAATAATAAGACCTGTAAACAAATTGCTCCTGCATTAAAGCATAAGCATGACGCCGCTCGGGATTCGGTTATAGAGACCTTTGACAGAACAAAGAGAAAGATGTACAAACGATTTGAGCGAACAAATGACTTTTCCAATGCAACCGCAAACATCCTTTCTCTTACGCAATATTACCATTGGCTCGGCAAAGCCGAACAGGCAAGGAAAGCATACCTTGCCGGCAAAATATCCGCAGAAGAAGCTCTTGGGATTATTACAGTTGAATAAAGCAACAGCGATCAAAATCAATTCAAGTTGGTTTTGTTCGCTGTTTTTTTGATATTTAATTTGCTTATTCGTTCGTGTCTTGTATCACTTCGACACTTCGATGAGAAGTTTTGTTGCAAGTTTAAATCCTTCGGTGAAGGCTTGCCGTTCGTTCACACCACGCAGTTCAACTTCGCGGTCTTTGAGCTTTTCAAATATTTCTTTCTGCTGTCCAGTTAGTGTTGAAAGTAATTCATCCTGATGACGATCAATATAACCTAACACATCACTATATGTGCTCCCTTGCTTGTGTATGCGCTTGATAGTTATGATGTTACCGTAATATAAATCTCCAAGTGTTGTCATCATCCCACCTCACATAAGAAGAGGACGACATATCATCGGTCATCTCCGATATTGTGTCGCCTTCTTGTCTCATTTTTTCTGCCGCAATTAACGCATGCTTTACAAGCAGCATATCAACCCAAGTTCGCTCATCGTACTCAGACAGTCGACCGTTTGTCATATAATCTGCAATTGCCGCACTCATAACCTGCTACTTTTTCACCACTGTAAATTTCAGCAATATCGAATATCTAACGAATTCGGCGAGATAAATTTCTTTTACTTTTGCTTTTGTTATCTAATTAACTCAAAATCTTATTTGCGAGTTAGTTCCCAAATATTTTTCCGATCATTATATTTTAGAATTTTCACCTTTACTGTCTCTCCTACAGATAAACAGTCTTCAATTTTTGAAACATAATCTTTAGATAACTGAGAAATATGTATTTGAGCATGTTCTAAATTATCATTAATTTTTATTTCTCCAATAGCAAAATTTGGAGTTATTAATTTTACATAAAAATTAATCCTATCTTCTTCGTATTTACTCAAGCCTTCAAAAATAGAAGCAAACTCTGATACTTTTTTTACGAAACTTTCGTTTCGATTTTTTACCATATATTTTATGCAAAGATTATAATTACTATTAGCAATTTCTTTCAACCCATTTTGCTCCGTTTCAATCATATGAGAGTAAAATTTTGCAAATACTTTGGGATAATAGGAACTGGACATTTTGTAGCAATAGTACTCATCATCTTCTTTTGCAGCAGTAGGCGTTAAGAGTCTATTTATTTCTACAAATTCAGCATATGTCGAGGAATTATACTTATAGGTTGGAGTTAACATAATCTCCATTTTTAATCGTGCATATTGGTTGTTGATTTCAAACGGTATATTATCACTTTTGATTTTCGTCAATGCTGCATTAAAATGATGTTCTGCTCCTTCTAAATCATTCAACTCTAACGCTGAAATACCATACTGCAACCAAAAGAAGTATTTATCCTTGTAATAGCTAAGATTTTTAATTCTTTGGTAAAACAAGTTAATTAATTTTAACTTATCAGTACTATCTGAATTTAATAAATTTAAAATAAATTTTAAATGTCTATATGAAATTATATTTCTTAAAAACTCTTCATATTTTTTATTTACTTTATAACCAATATCTGCTTGAGTTGCACATTCTACTAAAATGTCAATTATTTTTAAACTGTTTTTTAAGTTTTTGAGTATCCAAGTACAAACAGTAACAGATTTTATGGATGTATCGATGCCGTTAAAGTTGACTAATTCATTGATACTGTTGTTCTTTTCAAAACTATAGTCAACACTTTTTATTGTTAATAAGTCCAGCATTTCAGAAAAATTTAATTCTAAATTCATTACTTTTGAAATTATCATAAATAGCAATACATTTTGAGAATTTTTCTCCAAAGACATAATATCTTTTAAGATCGATTGCAGTGAATTTATAATTATTTCGTTTTCAAATATTCCTAAAATTACAGATTGCACCTTAGAATCGTATCTTTTTTTTATATAAGTATTATAATTATCACCTACACTCTCTTTGGGATAGTAGCCATATTCATTAAAAATTTTTACCAGTTTATTAATTTCATTGCTATTCAACCTATTCAAATCATATACAGCGACTTTATTAAAACTAAATTGTTCATATCTTGATTTATAAATTGATGTTCTCGCAGTTAAAATAAAAGTAATATTCTTATTACTATTAAACAACTTAAACTGTTCGAAAACATCATAATAATTAAAAAAGTTTTCAATAATAACAATTTTTTTATCAGAGGTTCCGCAAATACGTTCAATTTCCTTGGCAATTTTTTCATTATTATTTTTCAATTTATATATAATATATTGCGAAGATAAATTGTAACATATTTGATCTATCATTTCAGTTTTTCCATTACCTATATCTGAATGAATAAATATTGCTTCAATCCCAGATTCAATTTCATTGATTATTTTGTCAACATCATTTCTTTTTACGATGGCCTTATAACCGTCACCATCCTTAAAATATAATTCATTAGTTTTTTTGCCTACTTTGTAGTATTTCAAAACATCGCTGTCATTGGGTTCATTTAAAGCAGGTGAACTGGATATTCTTTCAAAATTACTTAGAGATATTAATCCGCAAGAATCTTCATAGTCAAAATCTAATTTTACATTAGAAATTTTATCAAAAAAACCGTTAAAACCAATGCACTCTACATTGCCGTATTTTTGTAGCATTCGTACGGTATTATGATCTTCATTTTCAGATGTAATAAAAATACATTTATCTTTATTAATTGTACTTATTATCCGTTTTATATCTAAATCATAGTTCATTGTAAATCCAATAAATATAACTACGGAATATGTACTTAAATCACTCGCAAACAACTTTCCCCACTCATTTGAATTAAAAGCACTTGTATTATAACTAGAATCGGTCAGTTTAAATTGATTATTCAATGTATCTTTATTTAACTTTTCAACGGAACCATTAATATGCAAATATATAGTTTCATCACTGCTAAGATATTTATTAGCCTTATCGTCAATAGTTAAATTTCTTATGTATTGACCGCTTTCTGTATATGCTTTTTCAACAACATTATCATAATTAGTTGTATAAATACGTTTCCAAGGAACCGAAGGAAGAAGTTTTTGATGGTCGGTAATTTTACTAGCTCTGAACTGTTTCTTTAAAAATGTAATAAGTTCCTGTTTACCGTCTTTATTTTCTGCTTCCTTATCTTCACAAAAGAACTCCGCGGCTTGATCTAAATTTACACATCCAGGGTATAATCTTTCTGATAATTCCTTGCCTATCGGAAATGATTCATTGTTTTGATTAACAGCTCCAACAGAAGCTCCAGAACCTAAAAACAATATAGCATCTCCCACTAACGCATATTTTATTGCTCTTTCTAAATCCATAGTTATCACTATTCCTTTCCGCTGCGTTTTAAACATCTAAAAGCAAAAAAACGATGATAAAACCCAGTATAAAAATTTTTATCAAAATTTACTTGAGAAAAAGTACCCCTAGGTATGAATACAGTGTCTGCTGAATTGTGTGATTATGTGAATCGACTCCCTTTCAATACATAGTGCAACAAATCTCATAGACTTATCTTTTAAGAAAGTTATTGCTCGTTTTCGATTAATCGATGTATGTTTTCTTAAATACAAATGAGATAGCAATCGTATATTTGAAAACGGTCACCCTGTCTGTTTAGCTTAGATGTTGATCAATGTTTTACATAAGTAAAAAACATTACTGAAAACAAAGTGTATCACCCATAAGACAGATTTATCTTACTAACATTCATCTTTCAAAAAAGTTCTATTATCCTACACCGAAAAACCTTTCAAAAAAGGCTTGCAGTTTTTCTATAACGCTTTGCTTCTTTTCGGCACGATTTTCGCCGCCAAAGCGTGACATGGGCGGCATAAGCTTATCAATAGCCGTACCGCTTGTCTTTACCGAACCGTCACGAAAAGCCACATCAATAAATTTTCGTGTTTCCTCTTCTTTGAGATTTTCTTCTTTGATGATAGAAACAAGCTGCCTTTCTTTTTCCTCGGCTACATAGCTGCGCCACTCGATCATTACATCGGAAACCTCGTTAATACCGGCAATGAAGTTCTCGATAAGCGCCTTTTTGCTGCGAAGCTCAGGACTGGCATCGACCGCCTTACGGATTGTGATCAATACCTCTTTATCGTCGAAGTGGGAATCGTGATACTTCTTGACAAGCATCAGGATATAGTCAATATTGATTTCAATTTGCTTAATAAGCTCTATTTCAAAAACAATATCGTCTGTAATATCCTCTTTTTCTTCACCCTGCTTGCGATTCTTCCATTCATCACGGAGATCCTGATATCTGCCGAGATAATCCTGAAAATCACGCTCGGAAAGGATTTCGTTCCCTGCAAACTCATCAAATGATGTCAGCAGATTACGCATACGAAGGATAGCGCCGAACAGGACAATAAATTCTTTCTGTTTTTGTTCTCCGACGATACGCTCATCAGAAAGAGTAAACTTTGTTGTCAGCTCCTCTATCATATCTGCGTAGCCGGGATGGTATTTCCCATCAGTATCCTCGTAGCCGAAATAATAGTCCCTGTATCCGCGCATAAGCACAATGCCGCCCGCTTTTTTGTCACCGAAAAGCGAGATAGCGTCATCGGTGCGCTTTTGTAAATTTCGGAAACAGATGATATTACCGAATGTTTTAATAGAATTGAGAATGCGGTTGGTACGGGAATACGCTTGAATCAGCCCATGCATTTTCAGGTTCTTATCCACCCACAGCGTGTTAAGTGTAGTTGCGTCAAAGCCTGTCAGGAACATATTGACCACAATGAGCAAATCAAGCTCCTTGTTCTTCATTCGCAGTGACACATCTTTATAGTAGTTTTGGAATTTGTCGCCGTCTGTGGAATAGTTGGTACGGAACATTTCGTTGTAATCGGTAATAGCCGCGTCGAGAAAATCACGAGAGGTTGCGTCAAGTGCGGAAGTATCTTCGGGATTTTCCTCGTCAAGAATACCGTCTGTTTCCGCTTCGTTTGCTCCGTAGCTGTAAATAAGGGCTACCTTTAACCGCCGCTGAGGATTTTCAGCCATCTGACGCTTAAATTCCGCATAATAAAGCTTAGCGGCGTCCACAGACGAAACAGCAAAAATGGAGTTAAAACCGCTGATACGCTGCTTTTGCTTGATTTCCTCAATAGTTGCTTTTCCGCTTGCAGATGCAACATCTGCTACATTCTGCAAAACATTAAAGGTATAAGTTTTATCTCCTCGGTAGGTTTTCTGATCAAAATGAGTTAGTATGTAATCAGTCACCAAGCGGATGCGTTCGGGAGACTGAAACGCCTTTTCACGGTCGATATCCCAAACTTCTTTATCGTCGATATTCGGCTCTTTATCCATCGTTTGAATATAGTCCACACGGAACGGCAGCACATTTTTATCATTGATAGCATCTACGATAGTATAAGTATGTAATTGATCGCCGAAAGCCTGCTCTGTTGTGCGGAGCGTAGGATTTTTGCTTACCCCTGCATTAACTGCAAAGATAGGTGTTCCCGTAAATCCGAATAAGTGATATTTTTTGAAATACTTCGTAATTGCCAGGTGCATATCACCGAACTGGCTGCGGTGGCACTCGTCAAAGATAATGACCACACGCTTGTCAAAAACACTGTGACCTGCGTTCTTTTTGATAAAGGTGGCAAGCTTTTGAATGGTAGTAATAATAATTTTTGCGTTATCGTCCTCAAGCTGTTTTTTCAGTATCGCAGTAGAGGAATTGCTGTTTGCCGCACCTTTTTCAAAGCGGTCATATTCCTTCATTGTCTGATAGTCAAGGTCTTTTCGGTCAACTACAAACAAAACCTTGTCAATATAATCTAATTTAGACGCAAGCTGTGCCGTCTTAAAAGAGGACAGTGTTTTTCCGCTGCCTGTTGTATGCCAAATATAACCGCCCCCGGCAACGCTGCCGTACTTCTTATAATTATTTGCAACCTCAATACGGTTCAAAATACGCTCTGTGGCAACAATTTGATAAGGGCGCATAACAAGTAGCATATTTTCCGCCGTAAAAACGCAGTAACGCGTCAATATGTTCAGAATTGTGTGCTTGCAGAAAAATGTCTTTGTAAAATCCACAAGGTCAGGAATAATACGGTTGTTTGCATCCGCCCAAAAAGAGGTAAACTCAAAGCTATTACTGGTTTTCTCTTTTTTCGCCTTATGGGAATTGGCATCTTTTATATGATTGAATCGAGTGGTATTTGAATAATACTTGGTATTCGTGCCGTTGGATATTACAAATATCTGCACAAATTCGTACAAACCGCTTGCCGCCCAAAAGCTGTCACGCTGATAACGGTCTATCTGATTAAACGCCTCACGGATCGGCACACCCCGACGCTTTAATTCGATATGTATAAGCGGCAGACCATTCACAAGAATCGTCACATCATAACGATTATCGTGTGCCGCACCCTCGTCGGCGGAAATTGCATATTGATTGATAACCTGAAGCGTATTGTTATGAATGTTCTTTTTGTCAATCAGCGTGATGTTTTTGCTTTCGCCGTTATCACGCCTCAGCACCTGCACATAATCTTCCTGAATAAGACGAGTCTTTTCTACAATACCGTCTTTGGAGTTTGCAAGAACCTCATGAAAAAAGCGATTCCACTCATCATCAGAAAACTGATAATCGTTCAGCTTTTCAAGCTGTGCGCGGAGATTATCAATAAGGTCTTTTTCTTTATGGATGGTAAGATATTCATAACCCAACTCACAAAGCAGGCGGATAAATTCTTTTTCAAGCTCCGCTTCGCTTTGATAAGCATCCGCCCGCTTTTCCTGCGGCTTGTATTCGGTCACAACAGTGCTTTCGTTGCTCTGTGCAACAATATTGAAATACGGCATTGATTAAGCCCCCTCTACAATAGCGATAACTGCAATGATAATTGAAACAAGAGAAGTAATAGAAGCAAACAGACCGAAAAGATAATTGCGGTCATCAAGATTATCTATTTCGATACCTGCCATTCGGAACAAACGAGAAAATGTAAAGGTAAGAATTGCAAGAGGTACACAACATAAATACAGTTGCCATGGAAATTGACTTATATTTCCCATAAAATATTGTATTGGAAAATATCCGATCAGAAAAATTGCAAATAACAGTGAACACAATTTCATAAGCCAAAAGAAGAATTCTATAAATAATATTAGGAGGACAGAAGAAGCGGTATTTCCTTTGATATCCTTTTTAGGTAAAAATAATACTTTTATAAATACATGTGCCTCATTGCAAAACCGTTTAAACTTGTTTTCATGTTCTTTGTATCCTATTGTATCATGCCATTCTGCAAGAGTAGCTTTGCGTTGCTCTTCCTCTTTTTGAGCTTTTATTTCCTCAGCCTCAACAATAGCGCACGCAATTATATGTTGCATTTCTTCCGCATTCATATTTTCGGGCAGATTGATATTGGTAGATTGCAAAGGATTTAAAGCGGTATTCTGTTTTGTTTTTTTCTTGCTTTTGCCTTTTCCTATTAGCTTGTTTTCTCCTTAAAGGTTAATAGCTTGTCCCTGTAATATTCATATTGCTTTTGCCGTGCTTCGATTTCAGCGGGCAAGCCGCTTGTGAGGTCATTGCACAAAGTATCAAAACGGTCAAGAATTGATACTATCCGTTCTTGTTCTGCAAGATCAGGCAATGCGAATATGAAATTATTAAATTTTTTCATATCAACAGAGGCAAAATTGCCTTGATTTAAGTTTGCTTTACAAAATTCAGATAGTTTAATACAGTAATGTAGAAGATACTTAATGTTTACTACATCTGCAAATTCTTTCTTCAGCATAAGATAAGTAAATCTTTGATTTGCTACTGATGGTACTGTGATTAAAGCATATTCACCAATAGTTGCGGAAGTAGAAATAATTATCGAATTTTCAGGGAATAGTTTTCCCTTTACTGCTTTGAGAGTTATATTTTGTAATGCTGAATTTAAAACTCTGCCATTAGCACGAATGTCCTCCATTCTAAACCATGGCACAGTAGTTTCACCATTCCAAAATTCAGGGTTCGACTTTGAGGGTGTATATCCGTTCCTCGTATTAAACAAATCAGAAAGTTTTACAAAAACATAACCAAAAACATATTGACAAAGTTTAATCAGGGCATTATACTTGTCTGTCTGTCTGTCTGTCTGTCTGTCTGTCTGTCTGTCTGTCTGTCTGTCTGT
>ERZ773147.1371-NODE-1371-length-25574-cov-3.405149_pt1 | contig 25574 bp, 27 predicted proteins | sample MGYA00580851_ERZ773147 | MGnify/ENA primary metagenome ERZ773147 (study PRJEB29015, sample SAMEA2737818) | human gut metagenome | biome: human gut; feature: human-associated habitat; material: faeces | place: China | collected 2012 ... | reverse complement strand
AAACTCATATGCTGCATCAAAATCAAAATTGTTTAATATTAATTTGAATCCATCATAATATTCTTCTACTTCTTCAACTTTTATTTCTGTGTTGTTAGTATTAATCATATCTTCAATATTAAAAGTAATGTATTTGTGTCCTGAATGAATATTGATTAAATTACTTACAGTAATATTACTAAAAAATCCCATTCCAAAAGGGTTTTCAGATTTTTTAACATTATCATCCCATCCACTTTCTGCTATTGAAAATAAGGCTTGTGGGTTTGAAAGAATCTTTCCATTATTTTCGATTGTTACAGTTCCTTCGTATTTTTTTACAGTTATTTTAGCTTCTGTAGCTCCGGCTCTTTGAGCATTCTGTACATCTTCATCAAGGAAACAATAAATATCCTTGAATGTACTTTGTCTGAGCAATTTTAATTGATTGATTACATTTACTTTAACTTCTACTGCCATAATTTTTATCTCCTTTTTATAATTCTCCTATAATTATTAATTACACTAGTAATATGAGAGTTTTTCTAGGTGAAATAAAAAAGAGCCACCTAAGTGACTCTCTTTGTTTAATTATCTTTTATGAATTTTGAAATGGTATCGTTAGACATTTCTAGAAATTCAGATACATCATATAAAGGAACCTTTAATTCTTTTCCATAAGCACGAACTTTATAATGATTTACAACATTTATTAATCCTTTTTTTTCCATTTTTTTTACAGTTTGATGATTGATATTAAATGTTTTTTGGTAGGCATAGCTACTTACTCCTATATTATATATTTTAGCAAGTTCCTTACAGGTGCATCCATTACTGATAAGTAAATCATATATTTCTTCTTTTGTCGTATCCTTTTTGAATTTAATGTGTTTTTCTTTACACAAGTCTTCTAAGTCTCTTTTCACAACAAAGTAGTTTTTCCCACTTTTGCATATTTCCGACTTTACAAATGCTTCCAATGAAACATCTTCTCTTTTGTATGGTATTTTTCTTTCTGTATTTTTCATGCTTTTTCCTTCTTTCTTATTTTTTTACTTATCTGGTTGAAGAATATCTACTATGTTAACAGTTGTCCATTCTTCATTTTTCCCTTTTCTTCTTTGGTTAATATTAATGTTTGCTTTGCTTATGTTTTTATGTTTTAGATATTCATAAGCATAATATAAAGCCTGTTCCTGTGTTTCATACGGATTAAGTCCAAGTGTAATACTACTTATATACCCGTCTTTATCCTTAATAATGAAAATATATTCCATATCTGATTTTGCAGAATCTAATCCCATTTTTATTAATTCATCTATCCTATCATCTGGCAGGATTATATCTTCCCAAAAATAATCAATATCTTCACCATCTTCTATTGCTGCAGAAACTTTTGCTTTTGCACAATTACTTTTTGGATTCTCAAATGGAAATTCAATATTCAGTTCATAATTTTTAACATCAGGAAATTCATTATTAAAGTATTCATTTGGGGCAATAAAATATAGTGTTGTTGTTCCATGGTCTTCATTGTCAATTCTTTCATGAAATTTTATATTTTTATCTATCATATTTTTAATTCCTTTCTTATTCTCCTATTATTTTATTTTTATATTATTAATATGGGCAAAATTAAAAATGGAATTAAATTCCTTTTTTTATACAAAAAAAGAAATTACAGGAGTGGCACTGTAATTTCCTTTTATTCACGCTCTTTTTAATAATAATAGGAGATGAGGGATGGAGTTCCCTCAACCACTCTGTATATAATATATCATAGTGGAAAATTTATATATTTTTGCAGACATTTTTATAAAAAAGATGGCCTGCAGAAATTAATCTACAGACCAAAATTTTAATTAAAGTTTTTTATCGAACTCTTTTATTTTTCGTCCTAATTCTTCTAGTTCTCTAGCATATATGCTATCTACTTCATTATTAGTTTCTTTCTTTTTTTTATAATGCCTACAATACTGTTCGTTATTAATGTTTTTTGTCTTTTCTGTTTTTGCACATACAATAGATTTATGTGCTGCATTGTATACACATTTAGCGTAATCATAATTATTATTATTAACATTAACAGGAAGACACCAATTCATAGAATGAAGGCATTCCCTGCATTTTACTTTTTTGCCCATATGCTCTATCCTTTTCCAAATTTTCTATCTATTTCTTTATCTCTATTGTTACTGACTTTTCATCTTTCAATGTAGCTTTATATTGTTCATAATACTCTGAGTTAAGTTTTATTTTACTTTCAAAGCATGAATATGTATTACTAGAACCTTTTACAACATTACATTCAGAAAATGAAAATCTATGTATATCATTATCTCCAAAATAATTTTTTCCTTCCAATTCGATATTGCCATTTTGATATACAGTAAATTCTTTTAGAGTAAAAGTTGTATATAAATATGAAGCTCCTATATATAATATAATGGAGATAATTGCACAACAAAGAATTCCTTTAATAAAATCAATATCAGATTCAATCATTAATAATGCAACTGCTAATACTATAATAAAAATTCCTATTATAATTTTTCCCATATTTCTTCCTCCTATTATTTGCCACTTCTCAACATACAAAATAATAATTCCAACATTGAATGTTTTCTTGAACCGTTACTGAAAACTTATAAAAAGTTATAAACTTTTATGTTCCATTCCTACTTCAACGAGTATGCTTTTGTACTGTTGAAACAGATACTACTCACAAGTTCTCGTACTCTCCATAGGCGTAAATTCCTGACTAACGTATCAGTACATATCTGTAATAACTTGAATGTGTTATGCTACAGATTTTAAAACATTTTCTCCATATCTTTTAAGATTTAAAGCTGCCTGATAATCTCTGTCAATTACATTCCCACATTCACATTTGTAAATACGGTCTGATAATTTCAAATCTTTCTTAATATTTCCACAACAACTACATAACTTAGAACTTGGAAAGAATCTGTCAGCAATGATTACTGAAATATTATTCCATGCTGATTTATATTCAATCTGTCGTCTAAATTCATAAAATTCTTGTTGTTGAACTGCCTTGGATAAATGTTTATTCTTCATCATTCCACTTATATTCAAATCTTCTAATACAATATAAGATGGTTTGGTTTTCACTATCTTTGTTGTAGTTTGATGTAAGTAATCTTGACGAATGTTTGTTAGTCTATGATTTAACTTTAATAAAAGTTTTTCTTTTTTGATTACATTATTCGTTTTACAGTAACTTTCTCCTTTCTTATTTTTCTCGTATGAACGAGAGATGCTACGCTGTAATCTGCGTTTTTGTTTCTCTAGTTTCTTAATTTTTTGAGTTTTGTTAATGTTCTGATATTTATTGTCATCAGAACATATTGCTAAATCTTTTATTCCCAAATCTATTCCAATGCCATTATCAGATGGAAGAATAGTGGAATCTTCATATTCAATACCCACTGTAAGATACCAATTTAATCCGTCATATTTAATTCGAGGATTAATATATTGGCAATCCATAGGTATTTTATTGTGTTCTGCTAATCTAATCCAATTTAGTTTCTGCTTGTTCTTCTTTTTAGAAGTTGTAAATCCCTCAACTTTTATATGAGTATTAGTAAACCTAATCTTCACATTATCCTGATAAAAGGATGGTGTAGAAAATTTACGGTTTTTAAACTTAGGAAATTTTGAATATCCTTTGAAAAATCTCTTATATGAATTGCAAGCATCTTTAATTGCCTGTTTGGTTACATTATTTGAGATTTCGTTTAACCAAGAATATTCATTTGTTTTCTTTAACTGAGTAAATTCTTTTCTCAAATCTCCATCCGAAAGAAACTTCCCGCCATTCTTATAGTTTTCTTTTTCCCTACCTAAAGCCCAGTTATAAGCAAATCTTGCAGTACTAGCATATTGAAACAACTTTGTCTTTTGTTTATTATTTGGAATCAGCATTACTCGAATTGTTTTTATCATCTTTTTCACCTCCATCTTCTATCAATTCTTTTACAAGTTTCCTTGCTTTATTTGCACGTTTACCTTGTAATTTACAACTGAATACAGTTATTATTTGCACCAAATTCATAGGAGCTACTGCACCGAATGGGAGTGGTAATTCATCCATTCTTTAGTATCTATTCTTTTTGCCTTGCAAATGTTTTTATCCTCACAAATGTTTTTGTATTTCATATAGACCTCCTACTATTCCTTTATATTAATATGGTAGTATTTTCACTGTTTTCATAAATTTTTGCAGATATTTTTTTAATTTTATAAATTAATAATGTTTACTATAGCTATTAATAAAAAAAGACAGCTACTTTTAAATCGTAATCTGAAAATTTCTAATTTCTGATGAACAGAAAAATTGTTGTTTTTCATACTAACCTCCGATTATTGATAGAAACAAAGAATATATTTTAGTTCTTCAATTTCTGCTTTAATTTGAGCCATATTTAGTAACTGATTTATTGCATTTTTTTCATATAATGGAGAATCTTTATGTTTTTCCCAATACATTTCAAAAGTTTTTTTGTTTTCTACAAGTTCTGTTTCTTTATTTCTTAATTTTTCTTCTAATATTTGTTTCTTTTGATTTTCATTTTTTGTACCCATATATTTTCCTCCTATTTTTTTCTAACTATTTCATATTTTACATCTGATTCAAAATGAATTGGATCAAAGAAATATTCCACAGTTGGAACATTTAGTTCTTTTCTTATTATGAGATTTTCATTTCCTTCAGAGAAACTTATTTTGTCTCGTCTAATCTTTATGTTTCTTTCAATGGAAAATTCATCCGTAAACGAAATAATGCAATTGTAATATAAAGTATCTTCTCTCTCATTAATACCTAATATATTTTCTTCATTATTAATTCCTTCTTCTTTTATTTCTATATTTTCTGCTTTTATTACTTTTTCTTTATAATAATTTTCATAATAATGGGGATGAACTAATTCTTTATGACAAAAATATCCAATAATAAAAATAGAAATGCCTGTTAATACAATTGAAAAAATAATGGCAATTTTTTTACTCTTTGGTGAAATTTCTTTTCTACATGCAATTACACAAAGTAGAATGAACAAACCTATGATAAACATAAAAATACTAAACATTATTTTATTCCTCCTATTTTTTCTTTAATTTTACTATTTTTAGTAGACTTTATTATTTTTGCATATATTTATATCTATAATATGTCGATTTTTTTGATGTAATTTGTCTCGCCGCTAACCATTCTTCGGTAATTGACTCAAAGTAAATTTTATTTTTCATTAATCTCCTCCAATTTGAAATAACTCTTGAAAAATTAAATTCGTTATATTATAATTTTCATAGAAGTTTTTCTTGAAATTAAACATTTTACGAAATGCTTTATTCTATTATTTGCTAATAGTTTATTTTTTATTCATTGACATTTTTTCATTAGTCGCAAAAAATCGACATCCATTATTTAGAATATCGATTTATCACATTTGTTATTTCATTTATTTTTACTTTTTATTCTACATTTTATATTACGATTAATTCTTTACTTGATTTTGTTAAAACTTCTGATTCTAGCTTATTTACCAATATTGTATCTTCTATTCGTATTCCTATTTTTTCAGGAATATAAATTCCAGGTTCATTAGTAACTACCATATTTTCTTTTAATATCTGTGATGAGCGATAGCTCAAATATGGTAATTCATGAACTTCTAGCCCTACACCATGTCCGAGTGCATGGATTAGTTCAAAATTTCGTGCATTATATTCTATCTGCACACCCCTTGCTACAGACTTACCATCTACTCCATCTTTTATTTTATTAGTAGCTCGTAATTGCCCTTCTAAAATAAAGTTATATAGATTGCGAACTTCGTCAGATACACTTCCAACAAATATAGTTCTTGTCATGTCACTACAATATCCTTTGTATTTTGCTCCAAAGTCTATTGTTATATTATCACCACTTTGTATCTTTCTGTTTGTTGGAACTGCATGAGGTTTAGATGAATTTTCTCCACTTGCTACTATTGTATCAAAGGCAAGTCCATTTGCACCATTTTCTATAAAATACTTTTCTATCTCAAAAGCGATCTGCCTTTCGGTCATTCCAACTTTTATGTATTCTAATAAATGTGTAAAACAATTGTCTGTAATCTCACAAGCTCGTCTGATTTTTGCAATCTCATTATCATCTTTTATTGTTCTCATCTTTTCTATAAGATTATTAGTTTCTACCGCTTCTTTAAGTCTATAAATTCTAACAAGATTCTGATACTTAGAATATGATATGTAATTTTCCTCAATGCCAACTCTAAGACAATTTGCGAAAAAAGATATGTATTCGTTTTCTGATATATTCGCTTGATCCCTTACATTTATTTCATCACTAATTGTAATCGTACTATTTACATCTTCAATATAGCGTGCATCTGTAATAAAGATATTATCCTTATCATTTATAATTAATGTGCCTTCTGCATATACTCCTGTAATGTATTCAATATTGATTGGATTGCTTATTATCATTCCATCAATCTCAAGTAATTTCATTTTTTCTCTAAGACATTTAATCTTATAGTTCATCTACTATCATCCCTTTTCTTTCATCTATACATACATCTAAACTTGATACATTCCTAAAGTAAATATCTTCAATAATACTAATAACATTATATTATGTGGTACTAGCATTACTATAAAAGTTGCTATAATGATAAATGGTCCAAAAGGTATGTATTCATCTGTGCCTTTCTTTTTTGTTACTAATAGTACGATACTTATTACTGCACCTAATAAGAATGATAACACTGAAATCATTATAATATCTGAAAGTCCAAATACTAGTCCTAATGCCCCCATTATCTTTACATCACCAAATCCCATTGCTTCTTTTCCTGCAATAGCACCTCCAATTAAGGTTATAAGTAAGAATATACCTGCACCTGTTACCATTCCAAGTAATCTATCAACAAATATGTTTACACTTGAGATTCCTGATATGAATGCAAATACAAGTCCAACTTCAAATATAGTAAGTGTTAATCTATTAGGTATTATTTGTTTTCTGTAATCAATTATAAATGCTGCTAAGAACATCGGAGCTAATATCATATATTCTAGTAATTCAATCTGCCATCCAAAGAAATATAATAATGCTATATAAATAATTGCTATTGAAAATATCAATTTGCAATTTATCTTCATGTGTGGTAAATATCCTATCCAGAATTCTTTTGTGAATACTTTTTCATGATTTTCTAGTCTATCATTAGCCCAGTTCATGAATTGTCCTACTCCTATTCCTAGTAATCCTATAAAAAAATAATATAATATATGTATGTCATGTATGTACATATAAGCCTCCTATTCAAGTTTCTTTAGTACTTTCTTTTCTAAATTTCTTTTTAGCTTTGATATAACTGAGCTTTCTGATTGTATCGGATCTGTTAATATTGAAAACATTCCAAGCCTATTGCTTCCTAACACATCTGTGAACAACTGGTCTCCTATCTCTGCTATTTTTTGCGGTTTCTCATCTACAATATCGATTGCCTTTTTTAGTCCTCTTTTCAAAGGCTTGGTTGAGAAATATATGTATGGTATATCAAGTTTAGTTGCTAAACTTTCAATCTTTTGTTTCTTGAGACTATTAGATGCAAGGCAAATTTTAATATCAGCTCCTTTGATATATTCAATCCATTCATCTAAATATTTTAAAGGATTTTTGTTTAAATCTATTAGAGTATTGTCTACATCTAATATAATTGCCTTTATGTTATGTTCTTCGAGAAAATCTGTTGTGATATCAGTTATTCTTTTGAATCTTGCTTGTGGCTTTAGTAATGCTTTTTTCATAAAACCCCTTTCTCATTTATTTTATTGTAGTGTACTACGCATGTATATTTTATAATAAATTTGAAAGATGTGCAATGCTTTTTATTTATTATTTGCAAAATCTGTGATTTCCAATTGTAACAGTCATCGGTCTAGACCATATCCATTTGTTTGTCGCAGTTTTCGGATTAAAATAATATACTGCTCCATAAGTTGGATCCCAGCCATTTATTGCATCCTGTGCAGCTTTTTTAGCAGTAGCATCTGGAGATAAATTGATTTGTCCATCTGATACACATGTAAATGCTCCTTGTTGATATACTACTCCTGATACAGTATTAGGAAATTTGCTTGATTTTACTCTATTTAATATTACTGCAGCAACAGCTACTTGTCCTGAATATGGCTCTCCTCTTGCTTCTGCATATACAAATCTGCTTATTAAGTTCAAATTACTTGAATTACTAGATGAGCTTGAACTATTACTTGAATTAAATATTCCCATAGCTTGCAATGTTTTAGTTCCTGCAATACCATCTACTGATAATCTATTCTTTTTCTGAAAGCTCTTTACTGCTGCAAGTGTACCACTTCCATATATACCATCTACACTTCCTTTATAATATCCCCAATTTTTTAGTTTTGTTTGAATTTGTTTTACTTCATCTCCTCTTGAACCATATTTTGATAATGCGTATACTTCTTGATTTCTAGCGATTATATTATATGATACAAATAATATAATACTTACTATTAATAGTATTCCACTTTTATATAATTTTCTCATAACTTTTCCCTTTCAATAAAAAATAAAAATGCTGATATCATTTATCAACATTTTTTCCTTTTTTTATAAAGTTATGCAATAATTTAGTTAAAATATTCCTTGTATATTTCCATCATCATCAATGTCTATGTTTTCTGCTGCTGGCACTATTGGAAGTCCAGGCATAGTCATTACTTTACCTGTTTTTACAACAATAAATCCAGCACCTGCTTTCTTTTCCAAAGATTGTACATGTAGTGTAAATGGTGTATCACATAATAGATTTTTTGCATCATCTGAAAATGAAAATGGAGTTTTTGCTATACATACAGGTAGATTTTCATTATTCAATCTTTCTAATTCTTTGCATGCTTCATCTGAATATTGTACATCACTTGCTCCATATACATTCATCGCAATTTTATTAATCTTCGTTTCTATTGTATCATCTATATTATATACATATTGTAATTTATGTTCTTTTTCACATGTATCTATTACTTTTTGTGCAAGATCTGTTGCTCCTTCTCCGCCTTTTGCCCAGTTCTCTAAAATACTACAAGGTACTCCAATCTTAGCAATTTCATTATTTACAAACTCTAGTTCTTCCGTCATATCTGTATTAAATTTATTTATTGCAATAACTGGATTTAAACCACTATTTTGTATATTATTAATATGTCTTTTTAAATTATTCATTCCAAGTTTTAATGCTTCAATATTAGGCTCATTTACATCTTCTTCTTGAACTCCACCATGATATTTCAAAGCTCTAAGTGTTGCAACTATAACAACTGCATCTGGTGAGACCTGCTCTTTACTATTATTTAATGCTCTACATTTTATATCTATAAATTTCTCAGCTCCAAGATCTGCCCCAAATCCTGCCTCTGTAACTGTATATTCTCCTAATTTCATAGCCATCTTAGTTGCAATTACACTATTACATCCATGTGCTATATTGGCAAATGGTCCTCCATGAATAAATGCAGGAGTATGTTCTAATGTTTGTACCATATTAGGATTAATCGCATCTTTTAATATAACAGTAAGGCTTCCATCTGCTTTTAAATCTCTACAAGTAACAGGATTTCCTTCATCATTTGTTCCAATTACAATATCACCAATTCGTTTCTTTAAATCCTGTATATCTGTTGCTAAACACAATATTGCCATTATCTCTGAGGCAACAGTTATGTCAAATCCATCATATCTTGGCACCATATTCTTTTCACCAGATAATCCAACTTCAACTTTTCTTAGTTCTCTATCATTTAAGTCAACACATCTTTTCCATGTAACATTTTTTATGTGTAATGAGTTTCCATGGAATATATGATTGTCAATCATTGCACTTAATAGATTATTAGCTGTTGTTATTGCATGTATATCTCCTGTAAAATGCAAGTTTATATCTTCCATTGGTGCAACTTGTGAATATCCTCCACCTGTTGCCCCTCCTTTTATTCCAAATACAGGACCAAGTGAAGGTTCACGAAGAGTCAAAATAGACTTCTTTCCTAATACTCGTAAGCCATCTGCTAGCCCTATTGATGTAGTAGTCTTTCCCTCTCCTAATGGTGTTGGATTAATTGCTGTAACTAATATTAATTTTCCATTTTTTCTATCTTTAATCTCTTTATAATAATCATTAGAAATCTTAGCTTTATATTTTCCGTATTGTTCAACATACTCTTCTGGAATACCTAATTCATCAGTAATGTCTGTTATTTTATTTAATTGTGTATTTCTTGCAATTTCAATATCACTCATATTCCTGCTTATTCCTTTCTAATTTTATATTCTATATTAGAAACATAATCCAACTATTATGCCAATTAATGCTCCTGCTGCAACTTGTATTGGTGTATGTCCTGTCATTTCTTGCAATTTCTCTGCATTAGATAATTTCTGATTATTTAATATATCATTTAATATTCTAGCTTGTTTTCCAACTGCTCTACGTACACCTGCTGCATCGTACATTACTATTAATGAGAAAATTACACTTAAAGCAAATATTGGCGTGTCCCATCCTACATTTTTTCCAATCATTGTTGCAAGAGATACTGCAATGGCTGAATGTGATGATGGCATTCCTCCCGCTCCTAAAATTCGCTCTATATCCCATACTCCTTCATGTACTCTTTTGTATAATACTTTAAATAATTGGATTCCAAACCATGTAACAAATGGCACAATTATATATTTGTATCTTAGTATTATGTCTATCATTGTATTATCCTTCCTTTTATTCCGTTTCACTATTCTTCATTTGTTGGCACAAAGTCTTTTTCTTCGCCATTTACTAATATAGTAATCTTTTTCTCAGCTTGCTTTAAAAGTTCATTACATTTATTTGCAAGTTTCATTCCCTCTTCAAATTTCTTTACTTGTGTATCAAGATCTAAATCATCTTTTTCTAGTTCATCTGCAATTTTTTCAAGAGATTTCATTGATTCTTCAAAATTTGTTTCTTCCACTTATTTATGCTCCTTTAATTCTGTTATAGTAGCTTTCGCATTTCCATCAATATATCGTAACTCAATATCATCTCCAACTGATATTGATGTAATACTTTTAATAATATGCCCATCTTTCTCTGATATTGTATATCCTCTAGAAATTGTTTTCATTGGACTTAAAGTATCTATTCTAGCCGATACTTTGCTTAATTCTGCTCTGCTTTTATTAATTATATTTAATGTACTATTAGTAATAGATTTTAGTAACATATCTAGTTTTACATATTTCTCATTTATTGTCTGCAAAGGTTCTTTGAAAACTCTTCTTGACATACATTTCTCATATCTTAGTTTCATTAACTGGATTTTTCTTTTTAATGCAACTTTGTATCTATTCTTATAATCATTTATAGTGTCTTTAACATCTTCAATATTTGGAACAGCAAGTTCTGCTGCTGCAGACGGTGTTGGTGCTCTTAAATCAGCTACAAAATCAGCTATTGTAAAATCTGTTTCATGTCCTACTGCTGAAATTACTGGTATGCGAGAATCATATATCGCTCTAGCAAGTACCTCTTCATTAAATGGCCACAAGTCTTCAAGTGAGCCTCCGCCACGACCTACAATAATTACATCTGCTAGATTCTCATCATTCATTTTTTTCAAAGCTTCTACAATCTTAAGTTCTGCTCCTGGACCTTGTACTGGTACAGGAATAAGTCTGATATGAACATTAGGATTACGTCTTGTAGATACATTAATTATATCTCTTATAACAGCTCCTGTTGATGATGTTAATACTCCTATTGTTTTAGGAAATTTAGGAATAGGATTTTTGTGATTAATATCAAAAAGCCCTTCTTTATCAAGCTTGGCTTTCATCTTTTCATATGCTTCATACAAGCTTCCCATACCATCTTGTTTCATTCCTTTGGCATATATTTGATAAACACCATCTCTTTCAAATACTGATACACTACCTAAAATACATACTTTCATTCCGTCTTTAGGCATAAACGTCAAATATGGTGTATAACTTTTAAACATAATGCATTTTATTAAAGACTTCTCATCTTTTAGAGTAAAATACATATGTCCTGTATAATGCAATTTGAAATTCGATATTTCTCCTTTTACATAGACATTGTTTAAAAAGTCATCACCATCTATTTTATTTTTTATATACTTATTTAATTCTTCAACAGTTATTGGATTTATTTCCATTCTCTTTCCTTCTATTAGCTATTCTTCATTTGCATCATCTTCTGCAAGATTGTTCTTCTTAACAATACTTGCAAGAACACCATTTACAAATGATTTAGATGAATCATCACCATACATTTTAGCAAGTTCAACAACCTCATTGATTACAACTTTATATGGAACTTTGGCATATATCATCTCATATATTCCAAGTTTTAATAAAGTTAAATCAATCTTAGATATTCTAGATATTGTCCAGTCTTGCTTTATATTCTGCTTTATTTGTTCTTCAATATCATTATTATTTTGTGCTGTGCCTTCAATAATATCAGTAATGAATTTTATAGCTTCTTTATCATCTATTTCTTCATCTTTTATAAATAGTTCTATTTGTTCTTCAATATTGCTTTCAGACATTATCTGCAAACTATATAATAATTTAAATGCTGCTTCTCTAGCCTTTGATCTGTTCATTTTTACCCCTTTATTGTTACATTCTATCAACAAATTCTTTTAATTTGTTTTTTACAAAATCTTTGTTATGTTGAAAGTAATTTCCAGCCCATGCACCTATGCATACTAATACTATTCCAACTATTATTCTATAAAATCCTGTGCATGCAATTATTAGTGCAATAATTGCTCCTAAGATTCCACCCCAATATTTTGTTAAGAATTTTTTTAAGTCTTCCATTTAATTCCTCCTTAAAGCTTAATTACATTCTACTTAATCATTCTTTTCTCTTTTTGTGGCTTTTGTTTTCTTTTCTTTATCTTCATCTGCCTTTTCGATTCCAGTATTTCTAACTTTTACATTTACATATTTGATTTCCAAATCTGTAGCAGCTTTTATCTCTTTCTTTACTTTTGTTTGAAGTCTTGATGTAACATCTTTAATAACTGTTCCTCTTAGTACATCTATTGAAATTTCTATGATTACATCATTTTCTTTAGTTATATTTATTCTAGTAATTGAATCTGTAATTTCATCAAAATCAGTTATAACACCTTCAACCATATTTCTTAAAGTATCTGCTGTAATAAGTAATCTACCATCTTCGTTTTGTAATAATATTCCGCTTCCTTCTTCCTCATCATCTTTGGAAGTCATATCAGTGAAGAATAAACATTTTATAGCTAATAATGCAAGAATTGTACATGAACCAATTAATACGTAAGTTCCTGTTTGTGATGCATATGCTTTACTAATTAATATGCTGTATACTGATGGTTCAATCCATCCAAAACCAATCAAGCATAATGTTATTGATATAATTAAAACTATTGCTGAAAATATAGCAAGTCCAAGTTTATCAAAAAATTTCATATTCATTACCTCTTAAATTAAAGGCTTAGACTTCTAAATCTAAGCCTTACTTCTCTTTCTTATTTATTTCTTTTCTTCTTTTTTCTTATCGTCTTTCTTTTCAGGCTTTTCTTCTTTTTTCTCTACTACTTTTTCTTCTTTCTTTTCTAAGTTAGTGTTAACACCTTGTACATGTACATTAACTTCTGTTACTGTTAAGCCTGTCATACTTTCTACTGATTTCTTAACTCTCTTTTGAATTTCAAAAGCAACATCTGGAATTCTTGCACCATATTCAACTATTATATTGACATCAATTTTAGTATTTTTTTCTTGAACGTCAACTTTGATTCCTTTTGACATATTTTTCTTGCCACTAAGAACTTCTGATATTCCTCCTGCAAATCCTCCTGCCATTTCTGATACTCCTGGAACTTCAGCTGCTGCCATTCCAGCAATTACAGATACTACATCATCTGATATTTGTATATTATTGTCTCCGTTTTTGTTTATTGTAACTTCTCCCTTTACTTCAACTTCTTTATTATCTTCACTCATAATAAACCTCCTTCTGTTTATATACTTCCAGTATATCAATATATACACATTTTTTCAAGTATTTATGAAATATTTTTATTATTCAGTAACAGCTAACTCTACTCTGTCTTCACCTACAACATCTTTAAAAGCTTCTATCGTTTTACCAGCATTATCAGCAAATATTGCTCCACACTCTGTTTCTTTTCCATTGGTCTTAACATTTACTTTTAAATTATTCTGTTCACCTTCAAAAAATTTAATTGTTCCACGAAGCTTTTCTTTCGTTTCTTCTGGTAAATCAGTAATATCTATTACAAGTCTTCTCTGACTATTAGATTTTAATTCAGTTATTTGATTAGCTATAATTGTTATATCATTTTCATCTCTTATACTTATTCGTCCTTCACACAATATAAGGCTTTCTTCTATAAGCAGATTACTGCATTTATTATAGCAACTTTCAAATACTATTAATTCACATGATCCATACAAATCTTCTATTGTCACAAAAGCCATTACTTTATTGCTCTTAGTAAATTTCTTTTTTATCTTTGTAATAACTCCTGCAAGCTTTACACTTTGCCCATCTTGAAGGTCACACTTTTCTCCAGCTGTCATTTGCTCTATTGTTTCTTCAATTTGTGCTGTATTAAAGTTAGTAACTTCATCAAGCTGCTTTCTATATTTCTCAAGTGGATATCCTGATATATATATACCAAGCATTTCTTTTTCCATTGATAAAAGTTCTTTTTCAGAAAATTCATCCATCTCCATGTAATTGTATTTCATTTTCTGTATGTCTTCTTCTGAATTAGATATGTCAAACATTGTTATCTGATTAGTAAAATTCTTCTTCTGGCTATCTGCTATTGTATCAATTATTTGTTCATAAGATGCAATTAGTGTACAGCGAGTTTTTCCCATATTGTCAAATGCACCTGCACGAATCAAACTTTCTATACATTTCTTATTAACTGCTTCACCATAAATTCTTTCTGCAAAATCTGTAAAGTCTTTAAATTCTCCGCCATTTTCTCTTTCTTTTACTATTGCATCAACAGCTGCAAGTCCTACATTCTTAATACTTCCTAATCCAAATCTTACGCTATTATCTGTTGCTGTAAATTTCGTATAACTCTTATTTATATCAGGTTTTAATATTGCAATATTAGATTTCTTGCATTCATTTATATAAATTGGTATTTTATCTAGATTTCCTAAAAAACTATTTAACATAGCTGCCATAAATTCTGCTGGATAATATGCTTTTAAATATGCTGTCTGATATGCAACAACAGCATAGCATGCTGCATGTGATTTATTAAATGCGTATTTTGCAAATTCAGACATTTCATCAAATATTTTATTAGCTGAAGCTTCGTCAATACCATTACGCACACATCCAGGAATTTCGACATTTCCGTTTTCATCTAGCTTGCCATGTACAAAGTTTTCTCTTTCCTTTGCCATAACATCTAGTTTTTTCTTTCCCATCGCACGTCTAACTAAGTCAGCTCTTCCTAATGAATATCCTGCTAAGTCTCTTACTATCTGCATTACTTGTTCCTGATATACCATACATCCATACGTTACTTTTAAAATAGGCTTTAATGCAGGATGAGTATATACTGCATGCTCAGGATCTTTCTTATTAGCTATATATCTTGGAATTTGATCCATTGGACCAGGTCTATATAATGACACACCAGCTATAATATCTTCAAGACAGTCTGGCTTAAGTTCTTTCATGAAGTTTGTCATTCCTTGGCTTTCAAATTGGAATATTCCAACTGAGTCTCCATCTTGCCATAATTTATATACTTTAGGATCTGCCATATCTTTATCAAATTCTACATCAATTCCACGATTTTTCTTAATTAGCTCTTTTGCATCACGTATAACTGTTAATGTACGAAGTCCTAGAAAGTCCATTTTTAGAAGTCCTAGTTCTTCCAAAGTTGTCATTATATATTGTGTTGATATTACACCATCTCTTGCATATAATGGAACATAATTAACAACTGGCTCTCTGGCTATAATTATTCCACAAGCATGTGTTGAAGCCTGTCTTGGCATTCCTTCAAGTGCCATTGCTATATCAAGAAGTTTCTTTACTTCTGGATTCGTATCATATAGGTCTTTAAGCTCTTTGTTTATTTCCATGGCTTTGCTAATTGTTATATGAATCTCATTAGGAATCATTTTAGCAAGTTTATCTGCTTCTGCATACGGATAATCAAGCACTCTTGCAACATCCCTAATTACCATCTTAGCAGCCATTGTACCAAATGTTATTATCTGTGACACATGGTCATGACCATATTTTCTAGCAACATAATCAATTACATCTTGTCTTTTTTCATAATCAAAGTCAATATCAAAATCGGGCATGCTTATTCTTTCTGGATTTAAGAATCTTTCAAAAATAAGTCCATATTTTATTGGATCGATATCTGTTATTTCTATTGCATACGCAACTATTGAACCCGCACCTGAGCCTCTTCCAGGTCCAACTGGTATTCCATGAGATTTTGCATAATGTACATAATCCCATACAATTAGGAAATAATCAACATATCCCATTTTCTTAATTACACCTAATTCGTACTCTTTTCTTTCGATTATATCTTTAGATGGATTTTCTCCATATCTATTTCGTATACCATCATCAGTTAATTTTTTTAAGTAATCATAATGTGTAGCAAATTCTTCTGGCACATCATAATTAGGTAATATTGTATGTCCAAATTCAAATTCAACATTACACTTTTCTGCAACTTTAACTGTATTCTCTATAGCATCAGGAACTGCTTTAAAATAGTCCATCATTTCTTCTGGTGATTTTATATACAATTCATCTGTTTCAAAACGCATTCTGTCTTCATCAGACATTCTCTTTCCAGTTTGTATACATAACAAAACTTCATGATTATATGCATCTTCTTTTTTCAAATAATGTGAATCATTTGTAGCAAGTAATGGAATATCTAATTCTCTTGATAATTGTATTAACTTTTGATTAACTAATACTTGCTCTTTTATACCATTATTCTGAATTTCAAGGTAATAATCTTCTCCAAATATACTTTTGAACCATAAAGCTGACTTTTTAGCAGCTTCCATATCTCCTTTTACTATTTCAGAAGCTACCTCTCCTGCAAGACAAGCACTTGAGCAAATAAGTCCTTCATGATATTTTTCTAGCACTTCTTTATCAATACGTGGTTTATAATAAAAACCATCAGTAAATCCTAAAGATACCAGCTTTGCTAGATTCTTATATCCATTGTTGTCTTTTGCAAGTAATATTAAATGATTATATCTATTATCAATGCTTGGATCTCTGTCAGCCATTCTGCGAGGTGCTACATACACCTCGCATCCAATGATAGGCTTTATTCCATTTGCTTTGCATGCTTTATAAAAATCAATAGCTCCAAACATTACTCCATGATCTGTTATTGCCATTGCATCCATTCCAAGCTCTTTAGCTCTTACTGGTAAGTCTTTTATTCTATTTGCTCCATCTAGTAAACTAAATTCACTGTGGACATGTAAGTGTACGAATTTGCCTTGTAACATTTGCTCTTTCCTTTCTTTATAACCATTATTATACTACAAATTCCTAAATTATCATAGCCATTCTTTGTATTTCTTTATATATTCTTTCTTTACGACTTGAACTATTACTGCATATATTGCAACTAATAATATCAAATATCCATAATATCTTAGTGGTAATATTACAAAATTAAAATCAGGTAATCCGCTTAACATTATTGGCGTAATAATTGTTCCTAGTATTGTTAAAATTGTCATTGTAAATAATGTCTTGCTTGGCTTCGACTGAATAAATGGTATCTTTGCTGTACGAATATAATGAATTATAAGTGTTTCTGATATCAAGCATTCAACAAACCATGCTGTTTGAAAATATGCCTGTTTTTCAACAGAATTATATCCAAATATAAACCAGAATATTAGAAATGCTAATACATCTGTTATAGAACTTATTACTCCCATTATTCTCATGAATTTGCCCAAATCTTTAGTATCCCATTTACGTGGTTTTGTGATAAATTCTGAATCTACTCTATCATACGGAATACCTATTTGAGAAATCTCAAATAGAAAGTCTTGTATCAACATTTGTATTGGTAATAATGGTAAGAATGGTAAGAATATACTTGCAATCATTATACTAAATACATCTCCAAAATCAGAACTTAAAGCTAATTTCATGTATTTAATTATATTTCCATAAACAGTTCTTCCTTCTATTACCCCATCATATATAACTTCCAAGCTTTGCTCTAACAATATAATATCACTTGAAGCCTTGGCAACATCAGCAGCGGTATTAACACTTATTCCAACATCTGCTGAATGTAATGAAGGAGCATCATTTACACCATCTCCCATATAGCCTACTACGTGACCATTCTTCTTTAATGCTTTTACGACTCTTTCTTTCTGCATTGGATTCATACGTGCAAAAACATCACATTCTTCAACAATTTTTTGAAGCTGCTTATCTGACATTTCGTCAATATCTTTTCCTAGGATTATATTACTTCTTATACCAACGATACTACATACACTTTCTGTTGCATATTGATTATCTCCTGTTAATATTTTAGTTGTAATTCCTACATTGGCTAGTTTGTCTAGTGTTTTCTTAACATCACTCTTTGGTGGATCTAAGAATGCAACAAGACCTAAGAATATCATATCACATTCATCTTTTGCGTCAAAATCATCTAATCCAGAATATCCATTTTTCATAGCTATTGATATGACTTGCATTCCCTGTCTTGCTAATTGGCTTGCCCTCTCATTTACTTGTTTTATAATCTCATTTGTGATTGTGTATTCTTTATTATCAATCAATACTTTAGTACAGCATTTTAATATTTCTTCAAGAGCACCTTTTGTAATCATCTCATATCTTCCTTCATGTTGTACAGCTATTGACATTCTTTTTCTCATATAATCAAATGGAATTTCATCAATCTTTTCGTAATCTGAAATATCTATTTTATTCTTTTTGCCATAACTCATTACAGCTTTGTCAACCAAGTTCTTCATTCCTGTACTTAATTTGCTATTAATATAGGCATATTTTAATACTGTTTCATCGTCTTTTCCTGTTGCATCAACATATTTTTGAAGAACTATTTTATTCATTGTAAGAGTTCCCGTTTTGTCAGTGCAAAGCACATCCATTGAGCCAATATTTTGAATAGATTGTATATTTTTTACTAATGTCTTTTTCTTTGCTAAATTCTTGCTTCCTCTTGTTAAATTTACATTTACTATCATTGGTAGCATACTTGGAGTTATGCCTACTGCAACTGACAATGCAAATAATAATGCTTCTGTTAAATCTTTTCTTATAAATCCATATATTGCAAATACTAATACAGAAATAACTATCATATACTTTATAAGCATCTTAGTTATTCTGTCCATTCCTTTTTCGAAATTGGTTAGCTCTCTTTTGTTTCCAATGTCCTTATTCATCTTACCTATATAAGTATTAAGCCCTGTTGTAATTACGACACCAACTCCGCTTCCAGTTACAACATTTGAACCCATAAAACATACATTAGGAATATTAAATACATCATCATAAGACTTTCTCTTATATATCGTTTTTTTCTCAACAGGCACACTTTCACCAGTAAATGCTGATTGATTTAGAAATAAATCTTTGCTATCTATAAGCACCATATCTGCTGGAATTACAACTCCTGCATTAAGTGGAACAATATCTCCTATAGTCACATCTTCTTGATAAATTTCTCTTACCTTCCCATCACGCATAACATTAACTTTTGGCTTTATTTTCGAACGCAACTTTTCGTTAAATCTGTATGTCGAATAATCTTCGGCAAATCTTATCATAGCACTTGCTATTCCAAGGCATACAATAATACCTGCTCCAAGTATATCATTTGTCATATAGTCAATTACGGCTAGAACAAATAATATCATTATGAACTTATCTTTAAAAGATCTAACTAAAAAATATAGCCAACCTCTTTGCTTATCATTTGTAGCGATATTTAATCCATATTCGTCATGTCTTCTTTCTACTTGCTCTTTCTTTAATCCTTGCTCAGAAGTTCCAAGAGCTTTCAGAATTTCTTCTTTTGTTAATCTTGATATCTCATTATATTTCATTTGTTTTACCTCTTTACATTTATTAATTGTTATTTTAGTATATCCATTTTTCTTAGTCAATAAAATAAGCAAAAAAATTGTAAAATCTTCTAATCCATGTTATAATCATTGTGTTAGGAGAATTATATATGTTACAGAAATATTTAGATAAACTTGAATTTAATGTTATTATATCTCAATTATTACAAACTTCACATACGTTTATTGGAAAAGAAATTATCAGTAAGTTGTCACCTTCTACTAATGAAGATAAAGTAAGAAAAACATTAGCAGAAACTTCTGAAGCATGCACTCTTATTCACACTAGTGGTACTTTTCCTATTAGCGAAATTGATGATTTAAATATTCAATTAAAAAGAATTGAAAGTGGAATGAGCTTATCAGCTAAGCCCCTACTTGAAATAGCCACGATTTTAAAGGCAAGTCGAGAATTATCAACTTATTATAAAGATTCAGAACTCATGTTACCTAATATAGGCACTTATTTTGATGAGCTTTACACTAATGTTGATGTTGAGAAGAAGATTTTCTCAAGCATAATATCAGAAGACACTATTGCTGATAATGCTTCGCAAAAATTAGCTTCAATTAGACGTAGTCGCAAGAATCTTGAACTTGAAATAAAAAATAAATTAAATACTATCATTCACTCTAATACATATTCAAAATATTTAATGGATCCAGTTGTTACAATGAGAAGTGGTAGATATGTTATTCCTGTTAAAGATGAATATCGTAGTCAAGTAAAAGGATTTATTCATGACACATCTTCTAGTGGCTCTACTGTTTATATTGAACCTATGGCTGTATTTGAATTAAATAACTCCATTGGTAATTTACTTGTTGATGAATCAAGAGAAATTGAAAGAATATTAGAAAACTTATCTGCCCTATTATATCCTATATCAGGGCTTATCAAACAGTCATACCATCTAATTGGAAAGCTTGATTTTATTTCATCAAAAGCTACATATTCAATTTCACATAATTGTAGTGAACCTATAATAGGTAATTACATAGATTTTAAATACGCTAGACATCCTCTAATAGATGAAAATAAAGTCGTTCCAATTAATATACATCTTGGACGCGATTTTAGATGTCTTGTTATTACTGGTCCAAATACTGGTGGTAAAACTGTTACACTAAAAACTGTAGGATTATTATGTGCTATGGCACAGTCTGGCATGCACATTCCTGTTCAAGAAGGAAGTACAATTAAAGTATTTGATAATATATTTGCTGATATTGGTGATGAACAAAGTATCGAAGAATCTTTAAGTACATTTTCTTCTCACATGACTAATATTGCTCACATCTTGCAAGTGTTTACCAATAAAAGTTTGATTTTAGTAGATGAATTAGGTTCTGGTACAGATCCTATTGAAGGTGCAGCACTTGCAATAAGTTTACTTGAAAACTTTTATAAACATGGTGCATACATTCTTGCAACTACTCATTATCATGAGATCAAAAATTATGCTATATCTAATGAAGGATTTGAAAATGCAAGTTGCGAGTTTGATTTACATACTTTAAAACCAACTTATCACCTCCTACTTGGTATACCTGGAAAAAGCAACGCTTTTGCTATAAGTAGCAAATTAGGCATATCACAAGACATAATAGATAGAGCATCTAGCCTTGTTAGTAAACCTGACACTGATATTGAAACTCTTATGAAAGACATTTATGATGACAAAATCCAGATTGAAAAAGATAAAGTAGAAATAGAAAAGAATCTTCGTCAAGCAGAAGCTCTTAGAAAATCTCTTGAAACTGAAAATTCTGAAAAACTAAAAAATGAAAAAGCTAAAATTGATGCAGCTCGTAGAGAAGCTAAAGAAATTTTAGTTGATGCTAAAGAAGAAGCAAGCAGAGTCATTAAATCTCTTAATAAATTGGATTCTAATGATATAAAAAAGGCTAATCAGTTACGTAATCAGTTAAATGATTCATTAAAGAAATTTGGTGGTGACGGTCTTGATTTTAGTGGTTTATTACAGCTAAATAATACTTCCTCACCTGCTCCCCTTAAGAAAAATCAGAAAACTGGAAGTGTAACTATCCACAATGATAAAGCTCAAAGTGCTTCTACTGAAATTAATCTAATTGGTGAAACTGTCGCTGATGCTGTTCAGGAATTAGATAAGTATCTTGATAATTGCAAAATGGCTCATCTTCATACTGTAAGGATTGTTCATGGAAAAGGAACAGGAAAGCTAAGAGAAGGAATCCATTCTTATTTAAAGAAATCTAAGTATGTAGATTCTTTCCATATTGCTGGATTTGGCGAAGGAGATTATGGAGTAACAATAGTCCAATTAAAATAAAAAATTAGAACTAAGCTTTTACACTTGGTTCTATTTTTTCAGCTTATATTCTTCTCATACAGCGGCAATATTGTCTTTGACAATTACATACTCTGCATGCTCTTGTATTTGGATTAACTGAAGTGTTATCAGGGATTCCACCATTATTGTTGTTATTATTGTTGTTATTATTGTTATTATTATTTCCATTGTTGTTTTGTCCGATTCCACCTAATCGTGATAATATCGATGTAATGAATCTATATAAATATGCGACTACAAAGGCTAATATACCATACGCTACTGCATATATCAAGAAATCAATTGTATACACTGTAAATGTTGCGATTAAAAAAGCACCGAATATTGTTCCTGCTGTTAGTAGTGGATTATCTAGAAGTTTCTCTAATGCTATTGCAAATATTATTGTTACAATAGGAAAAACAAATAGTAATAAAGTTTGACTCATATATTATTCCTCCTACTTTATTATATTCGTTTTATCTATTTTATGTAACCCTAATTATTAATTTTCTTCATACTCAACATTAATTAGCATTAATCCATTTGCTGGCAATGTTTTACCAGCTTGTAATCTATCTTGTGCTTCCAAAATTCTCTTTACATCACTTGGCTTGATTTTGCCTTCTCCAACTTCTACAAGTGTACCAGCAATAATTCTCACCATATTATATAAAAATCCATTTCCCGTTAATTCTATAGTTATCTGATTACCAGTTTGCGTAACTTCTGCATTATAAATCGTCCTCACACTGCTTTTGCTACTTGTACCACTTGCCTTAAATGATTTGAAATCATGCTCTCCTATTAGATATTTAGCGCCTTCATTCATTTTCTGTGCATCTAATTTATTAGGATAGTGATACTGCATATTTCTATAAATTGCTGTTCCCTGTTCTGAATTATTTATAGTATATCTATATGTTTTTTTCTTGCATGCATAACGGCTATGAAATTTGTCATCAACTTCTTCTGCCGATTGTATTCTAATAGATTTTTTTAATTTAGAATTTAATGCATACGGAATTTTCTCTACTGGTATGCTCATATTCTGAATCTTAAAATTTGCAACCTGTGCTAGTGCATGAACTCCTGCATCAGTTCTGCCTGATGCAATTAAATCAACTTTTTCACCTGTTACTTCTTCTATTGCTCTTTCAATTTCACCTTGAATATTAAGTTTATTAGGCTGTTTTTGCCAACCATTAAAATCTTTCCCATCATATTCTATTGTTAGTTTTATGTTTCTCATTTCCTAGTCTCCAATTTTCTACATAATTTATAATTATTTAAATAGTTAAAAATAAGGGGCTATAAAGCCCCTGCACAAAATAAAACTTGAGAACTACTAATTTTACTTATTTCTATTTGCCTTTTTTTCTTGTAATTTCTTCTTCTCTGCTTGAACTTTTCCTCTTAATTTAGACATTCTTGTAGTTCTTTCTTCTGAGCCAAATCTTGCTGTTACAAGGTGTTTCATTAAAATTCTCTTTAGAGCATCTTCACTAACATCTGCAATTAATGTTCCATCTTTTGCAATAGATACTTTTCCAGTCTCTTCTGATACTACAACTACTACCGCATCTGATTCTTTAGAAATTCCAATTGCAGCTCTATGCCTTGTACCAAGTCCTCTTGCCATTTCTTTATCATCTGTAAGAGGCAATATACATGCAGCAGATACTATCTGATTATTTGCTATTACAACAGCTCCATCATGAAGTGGTGTGTTAGGAACAAATATATTTACTAATAGTTGTGGTGAAACTACTGAATTTATCTCTACACCTGTTTCAATTATATCTTGAATTTTAATATCTCTTTCAAAAACTATAAGAGCTCCAGTCTTAGTTTTTGCAAGTTCTTGTGTTGCTATTGCAACTTTGTATATATCTTCTTTTGTCTTATCTCTAAGACTCTTATCCATACCAAACATTTTCGTAAAAGTGCTTGATCCAAGTTGCTCTAATGCTCTTCTTAATTCTGGCTGGAATATTACTAATAAAGCAATTACTCCATATGTCATAAATGATGTTAATATAAAATTAAGTATTCGTAATCTTAAGACATTACTTAATATAGTAATTACTATTAACCAGGCTATTCCTTTTAATAATTGCCATACTCGTGATTTTTTAGTAAACTTAACAAATTCATATAATAAAAAGCATACAATTACAATATCAAGTGCAAGTGTAAAGTACTGCCATGGATTTGCTTGTAATTCATTTATATAACTTTGAAAGTCAAATGTTAATGGTTTAGTAAGTTCTCCAAACATTTATTTTTTCTCCTTTTTCACAATTTATTTTCAATTAAATATTTAACAAATAGTAAACTAGTGTTCCGCATGTTGCAAGTAACATTGTAACAACTAATAATAATGCTATTATTCTTACTGCTCCACGTGCTGGATCAAAATGTCTCTTTTTCTTCATATTTTGTTCTTTATTATCTTTTTTCATTGTGTTATATCCTTTCATAAAATCTATTATTATTTTAGCATTGAAGTACAGCAAAGTCAAACTAAATCAATATTTTATAAAAATTCTTCCCATACTTGATTAGCTAGGTCTAGTCCTTTTTTTGTTAATCTTATATTATCATTTGTACATATAATAAGCCCTTTTTCTCTTAGATTCATTAATTTTTCAAAATATATTGTAAGTGGATCTTGCTTAAATTTTTCTTTAAAGCTCGGTATGTCTACTCCAGCTATTTTTCTTAATCCTAGAATCATATACTCATTCATCATAGATGTTACATCTTGCTTTTCTTCAATATGTATATTTTTATATCCAATATGATTTTCTATATTACTTATATATTCATCTATCGAATCTGTATTTACAAATCTTACGCCATTCTCATAAGATGCTGCTGAGACTCCAAATCCCAGATATTCCTTCTGATTCCAGCAATCCAGATTGTGTTTGCATCTATACTCAGGTCGTGCAAAATTTGAAATT
>ERZ773147.1358-NODE-1358-length-25689-cov-9.797769_pt1 | contig 25689 bp, 22 predicted proteins | sample MGYA00580851_ERZ773147 | MGnify/ENA primary metagenome ERZ773147 (study PRJEB29015, sample SAMEA2737818) | human gut metagenome | biome: human gut; feature: human-associated habitat; material: faeces | place: China | collected 2012 ... | reverse complement strand
TGACATTATTTAGGTCTACTTATTGAATGAGGTCATCAGATGGGTACTCACATTTTAAAATACATGTGTAAATCGGTAAGTTGATATTTATCATCTTTCTCGTTATAATACAAGTGCAGAAAAGACTACTAGATATGGTGGTCACTCTGGATTAGGTTATAGCGCTAATCCCGTTACGAGTGGGTGGTTAGCGCTTTTTGTTTTCTTCATGAATAATAATGACTCGTATGAGTTGTAAAATAACTATTAAGACAATAGTTACATCAATATTAACTTGAATTTGTATACGCCGTATCCTTAATCCCGGGGATCGAAAGTCTCAAGGATTTATCCAGAGGAAACCACCTGCCATATCTAGTAGCAATTTCAATTATAAATACCCAATGTGAAAAGATTGTTAAAAGTCAAAACTTTTTGAAAAAACTTAAAATCAACCTACAATGGTGTCAAATAATGTCTTTTGCGATGTAAAGACAAAATATAACTCACACATATAAAATCTACTTTATATAAAGTGTATGCTGATAACATACACTTTTGTTTTTTATATAGAAATTTATAGGAAACGGCTTACATAAGTGATATAATGCATGTAACATAATCACTTTATGGAGGGCATTACAATGAATAATAAAACACGAAAATAAAAAAGTCGTGTAAATTTAACTTAGCTATATTAAAGTGTTTGAAAAGAACAACATAATGTTAGATGCTTAAATCGTTGTAAAAAATAAGAAATAGGAGGATATGATATGAAGACGAATAAAAAAATCTATAAAGACAATCAATATACACTATCAATTGATCCAGGATTAAATAATGTAGGATGGGCATTATTTAATGAAGAAAATAAAAAAATGGTCGAGATGGGTGTCAGAAAGTTTGAACCTGCTAAAGAAGCTAAGATATCTCGGTTAAAGCGAAGTGCTAGAAGAAATAATGGAAGAAAAAAATGGAGAAAGCAGCAGCTTAAGCAGGCATTTATAGATTTTAATTTGATAGGGGAAGATGAATTTAAGAATAGTCAGTTTTATGAATTTCATCCTGAGCAATATAAAGCAGCCGGTGTTAAAAATTTAATGGATTTAAGATGTTATGCACTTCAGAATAAAGTTACTTATCAAGAATTATTTCAATGCATATATAACATATTAAAGTATCGTGGTAATTTTTTAAGAGATGATATTGATTTTGAAAATGGAGAATCTTTAACAGAAGAGCTTTTGATCCAGGAAATTACAAACTTTATGATTAAGTCATTGCAATTGGATATTGATAACCTAGATAAATTAAAAGAATCTATTAGTACAATGTGTAATCAAAATATTGATTTAAAAGAAATTCCATATGCAGAAATATCAGATGATAAAGTATCTCAAAAAAGTATTGAAAATGTGTTTAAGGCACTTAAAGATCAGAAATTCAATCCTTTTATGATTGAAGATGATCCGATTCTGATTGATGAGGAAGAGGGTAAATCTATTATCCCAGAGGCAAAAACAAAGACAATTTATATGAAATCGGTACAAAAATGTGGTGATTTATCGAATCGATTTGAACAGTTATTAAATATTACAGATTCATATCGACTTTATAAAGTGTTAAACGGGGAAAAATATATTTGCACTGCGTATAAAAAGAAGCTTGATCGAGTTGCGGATTATTATTCTTTTAAAGATAGCCCAGAAGGGTGCTCTAAATATTCAGATATTGAATCCGCAAAGATTGAAGAAGAAATAACATATATTACGAATAATATGAATGCTACTAAGGGAAAACCAGAAAAGTATGGTTATACTCGTAAGAATCCACGTGGTCCTATTCATGTTATACATAATGTTTTGAACCGCTATCCAAATGGTCTGCTTGTTAAAGAAGCTGTTGATATTTTAAGAACACAACAAAATTATTATGGCAAAGAGATTGTTTCTGATGAATTTATTGATGTAATTCGCTATATTTTGAAAGCTCGAATTCCATATTATATTGGACCATTGTCAGAAACAGCAAAAAATAAGTGGTGCACAAAGACTGGAAATTTTAAATATAGCTACGACTATACAATTGAACACATGGATGGTGTGGATGAAGAAAGTTCAATAAAAGATTGGAAAGATCGTATGCGTGGACATTGTACATATCTTCCTGAGGCATTTGCACTTCCAAAAGGATCGTTTGTAGCTGAAACATTGCTTATTTTAAATGAATTAAATGTACTTTCAGCGATTGACAAAAATAATAATACGTATTATTTAACAACGAATGACAAAATTAAAGTATTTGATTATCTGTTTTTAGATGAAAATCATTGTGGGGATGTCAAATATAAAGAAATTTGTGATCTTTTGGATTTAGAATATTTTGGACCAAAAAATAAAAAATCACAGGTTAAAACATTTAAACAGAATTATACACTGTATAAAAGTATAACAAATATTTGTACTGCTTTAAAATTACATTCAATCATTGATTTATTTAGTACAGAGTTTCAAAATAATCAACTAAAGACAATAGAAGAAATTGTTCTGAACCTTAATCTTTACGATGAGAAGAAGCACAAGTATCAGGCATTAACAAAAATGGGAATATCTGATGAAAATTCAAAAAAACTTTCTGCATTGAACTCAAAGAAATTTTATGGATTGTCAGAAAAATTTGTTTTAAAAACACCATTAAATAAAGTTGGACGAAATCTTTTAGAAATATTATTCGAAGATAACCAACCTGGTTATACAAATGAAATGATGACGGCTATTACAAATGCTTGTGATATGAATGGAAATCCTGTTTCGTTTATTGCCAATAAATATGAGGCAGCTTTTAAAGAGTTAGAAAAAAATGAAGAGTTAGAATTAAATTTTAATAGCCTTTTAGAAGTAATGAATAAAACTGGAAATGGTTTCCAAATTCCTGCTTCTCGTCCAGTACTTCGTTCTATTAATCAAATGATGAAAGTGATTCAGGCTGTTTATTTATATTACGGGGTTCCTAAACGCATTGTATTAGAAATTCCTAGAGATATGTCTGGAAAAAATACTAATCATGAAATGCCTGCAAAACACTATAAAACTATGGAAGCTTTACATCAAGATATTATGAAGCAGTGTAAGGATAAAGATCATCCTAGAAAAACTTGCATCGATCAAAAATGGAATGATTTAAAAGATTTTGAGCTAAATCAAAAAAATAGAGTAAAACTTGAATTGTATCTTCGCCAAAATGGAATGGATATGATAACAGGAGAAAAAATCAATTTGAATGAGCTTGAAAACTATGAAATTGACCATATTCTTCCAAGAGGATTTGGGGATGATTCAATGGATGATAAGATACTAATACGTTTTGTATCTAATGCATTGAAAAAGGATAGAACACCTCTTATGTGGATTACAGATCCAACGGATCCAGTTATAAATAAATCAGGTAAAGAAATTACAGCCGATCAGTATATAAATCGAGTGAACGAGCTCTTTGATATGAAGTTAATATCTGAAAATAAAAAGAAGAGATTGTTATTAAAAGATACAGAAGATTTGGATCGATTTATTAATCAGAATCTTGTTGATACTCGATATATCACAAGAGAAATGATTGGAATTTTAAAAGCATATAATCGTGTAAAGGGTTATCCTACAAAAGTGATCGCTTTAAAACCTGCTTTTACAAAAAATTATTCAAATGCATTCGACATTTATAAGAACAGAGATTTTGGTTTACAACACCATGCGTTGGACGCAGCGGTATTAGGTATTACGGATATTATGTTAAATAGATTATTTCCAAATTATGAAAGTGGACGAATATCTACATCATTCGCTAGGCATCATCAGATGTTGGCAGATGTTGGAAATGATAAAAAGTTAAAAGATTCGACTAAATATGTAATACGTAAAATGTATGAAAAAGTATTTGGTAATTCGCCATTAGATTATGGTTCACTTGTATATGTTTGTAAAAATACCATGCCTTTATATTCTCAAAAATCAAATAGAAACTGGAAAGGTGAAAAGTTCCCAGCTTCTAGAAGAGTGCCTTATCAAAAATATGATATAAAAAATGGAAATATAGTTGGAGTATATGATGATAAAAGTGAAGAAAACATAGGTAAACAAAACTCTGAAGTATTACGATTATTTGAAATCAACAATAAAAATCATGCGTTTGATAGTGTGAATTGTGTTGCCTATGATATATATAGAATTCCTGAAAAGAAAAATAATAAAGTGATTTGGAAAAATATAGGTATACATATTCCAAAATGTATTGTAGATGAAGATGGCACTATACAAAAGGATAAGTATATTAAGCTAATTAAGAAGTATTATGGTTTTGATGATAATCTTATAGATGAAAAAGGTGACCTTATTACAGCTTATTTCAAACTACGTCTTTATAAAAATGATTTAGTAGGAAATACTGAAAAACATGAAATTAGAGATTTAGTATTGGGAAGTATTGCTGATAAAAAATTAGAATTAAATAAAATTGATTGTTTTGAATATCAGAAAATTGCACAGAAAAAAGCAAGTTTATTTAAAATGATTATCGATAATCAAGGATCTTCAAAATACGATATTCATAATTATAAGGAATATCAGGAGTGTGAATGTAAAGAAGAGATTCTACGAGATATGATTTTTGATAATATGAATATCAAAAATCAGGAGTTTGCTTCTCTTCTATACGCTAAGATTATTAATGATAAAAAATTAGATTTGGAAAATATAAACAAGATTTGTTGGATACTTGCCTATTATCAGCAATTTTTAAATGAAATTACTGGTAAAAAAGAATTTAATACAGGACGAGGAATAGGTGCTTTAAAGAAAGATGAGAATATTAATTACTTTAAGCTAAAAACATCACCATTGGGTGTGCGATTTAATACAGAAAAAAACCAATGGACCGGACCTGTCGGATATGAAAATGCCTTTAAAATCATAAAAAAAGAAGCATTTACTTGGAAAATTACAGTTTAAGTAGTACAATGTGATTGTAACTTAGTAAAAGGATACCATAACGAAAAATTATGAATATTCTACTACTTTTAGAGGGCATAATTGGTTGCCCTCATTTTTTATTGTTTATTGTATTATTTTTACAACTATCCAGCTATGTTTCTTTCTACAACTAATAAAAAAAATACAAGTATAAAAAAGAAAGGAAATAATATTATATGCCGTGGCAAACATTGTGCATCAATGCTGAATCTAAAATAAGCCTTGATCAAAATAATATTGTAATAAAAAAAGCAGATGGTACTTACCAAAGTTATAATTTGAGAGCAATTGATTGTGTTATTTTCAATAATGCAAGACTTACAATTACGCTTCCTATTATATCAGCGTTAATAGAACATAATACTACTTCAATATTTTGCAATAATAAACATGATCCAATTGGAATGTTTGTTCCTTTTGGAATTCATACAAAAGCATATGAAAAATTAAATGAACAAATAAATTGGAATAATGTAAGGAAGAAAAATCTTTGGAAAATGATTATAGAACAAAAAATTTGTTCAGAGAAAACAACAATTCGATTTCTAAAAGAGGATGTTGAAACTATAAATAAATTAGATGTTTTACAGCATTCAGTAAATTCCAATGATAAAACCAATCGTGAAGCAATAGCTGCACGTATCTATTTCTCAAATTTATTTGGTGAAGATTTTACACGAAATAGGGATTGCCCTGTTAATTATGCATTAAATTATGGATATAAGATTCTAGCAAGTTACATTTCAAGTTGTATTACAGGAAGAGGACTTTTACCTGCACTAGGAATCCATCATATTGGACCAGAAAATGCATTTAATCTGACTTATGATTTTATAGAACCATTTCGCTATATTATAGATATTTGGGTATATTTGTACATATTTAGTATAGATAATGATGCATTTTTGTCAGGGCATAGACAACAATTAAATCAAATATTCAATATAAAAATTCGACTTGAGGACACATGGATGAGATTGGATGATGGGATTTCTAAGATTGTTGATTCTTATATTTCTTATTTAAATAATGATAGAGATACTATATTGCGTATTTCATATAAGGATGGTATTCAACTCAATGAATAAGATAGGTAAGTTTATGCGTATTTTGTTACTTTATGATCTGCCATCTGTTACAAATGCAGATAAAAAAATATATAGAAATTTTGTGAAGTATCTTACAACGGAAGGATTCATTCGGATACAGGAATCTGTTTTTGTTAAAGCATGTTTAAATGCAAATGCTGTAAAAACTTGTAAAACACGAATACGACAGAATTCACCGTCAAAGGGAAGTATACGATTATTTGTTTTAACAGAAGAAAACTATCAAAAGGGAGAAAACATCAATGATAATTACTCATTTTCAGAACTTATCCAAACAACGGATTATTATATACAAATAGGAGATGAAATTGACTATGATGAGAATTGAATATAATGAACAGAATATTATTCTTCCAGATTTGCGCCTTATTAATATTTTTCAAAATAATAGTAACTATAAAGGTTTAGAGGAAATGCTAGATTATTATTTTGGAAAAAAGAAAAAGTCAAAGTGCTCTGTCAAAGGGAACGAAAATTACCCGATATCTTGCAATGAAATGAATTATATATATCTTGAAAATAATTTAAATATGATTTCAGATAATTTGGAATTGAAGCCAAAAAGTTTTCTAAATGGATCATTGGAAGAATTTGTTAAAGCAAATCAAAATGATTTTAATACATTGGAATCTATTCGAAATAATGTTAGGAATTTCAGAACGGATCAAGGATTTTATAAGATTCAAAAAATTTTAGAAAGAGGATTGCAATGTCATTGTTCTTTAGAATTTACAGATTTTCCTTATTCATCAATATTATCAATGTTAAGTTTTAAGTGTGATGGGATTCCCGAAGAGAAAAAACTAATGATGCTATATAATCTTTCTATATATTTGCAACGAGCAAAACCACTTATAGTAAATTTATCATTTAAAATTGACGAAAACGTGTTAGATTGGATTTACACTTACAAGGATAGTAATGTCTACTTTATAGTCTCAGCAGATCAAATTGATTGCTCTATTTTACCAGAAAATGATATGCTACAATATATAATTCTGAATGATTCTGAAAGTATAAAAACTGAAATGTATATGCCTGAAGAATTTGATATGCTTTGTTATTCGCAAAATAGTTATATTCAAAAATATATGCACTTACAAAGCCAAAATATACAGAAAATCGCATCTGATTTTTCGAAAAAAGACAAAAATTATGTATGTTTATTCTAAAAAAATGCAATTTTATTGAAAATTAAATTAAAGATAAATTGCTATTTATACTTTATATATAGTAATATTTACCTAGTAAAAAGAATATCTGATTTTAAGTATGGTTCTTTTTACTAAGTTACTGACGTATGAAACAAGCGATTTTAAGAGAGTGTGATTTTAAGTATGGTTCTTTTTACTAAGTTACTGACTAAGTGGTGGGAAGACTACTCCTGAGGGGGGATTTTAAGTATGGTTCTTTTTACTAAGTTACTGACAACTCCCCCCGCCCTAAAGGGAGCGGGAAAGGATTTTAAGTATGGTTCTTTTTACTAAGTTACTGACAATGTATAAGTTGGTGTAACTGTAACGATGATTTTAAGTATGGTTCTTTTTACTAAGTTACTGACATTTAACGATCATGAGTGTCGAAAAAGGTGGATTTTAAGTATGGTTCTTTTTACTAAGTTACTGACTTGAATGATTTGAAGTCGGCAAACTATTGGATTTTAAGTATGGTTCTTTTTACTAAGTTACTGACGATAGGTGGCATCAATGGAAATAATACAGGATTTTAAGTATGGTTCTTTTTACTAAGTTACTGACCATATCAACCTCAATCACAACAGATGCAGGATTTTAAGTATGGTTCTTTTTACTAAGTTACTGACTTCTAATTGATCTTGTAAATCAATCGCATAGATTTTAAGTATGGTTCTTTTTACTAAGTTACTGACGTTTTGCAATCAGATTGTTTGCTTCATCAGATTTTAAGTATGGTTCTTTTTACTAAGTTACTGACCTGCACAGCTTTAATAGTTCGCCCACTATCGATTTTAAGTATGGTTCTTTTTACTAAGTTACTGACGATTCTTTCACATTCTCCCACGCCAAACTGATTTTAAGTATGGTTCTTTTTACTAAGTTACTGACTGCAAGTATTAAATTACTGTACATAGCTAGATTTTAAGTATGGTTCTTTTTACTAAGTTACTGACATCATTAATTCGATCCAACAAAGCATATTGATTTTAAGTATGGTTCTTTTTACTAAGTTACTGACAGATGTAGATCCAGCAGATACTAAAAAGGGATTTTAAGTATGGTTCTTTTTACTAAGTTACTGACGTCTTAAGTTTTTCTTTTTGCTCATGAAAGATTTTAAGTATGGTTCTTTTTACTAAGTTACTGACTTTTTCTTGATTTCCTTTTTTATATTCATTGATTTTAAGTATGGTTCTTTTTACTAAGTTACTGACACTTATTTGTTAAAATATTTCTGTGAGCCGATTTTAAGTATGGTTCTTTTTACTAAGTTACTGACTTTTCAAAATGTCTGTGTACGTAATCGGGGATTTTAAGTATGGTTCTTTTTACTAAGTTACTGACGCATTTGGTGCTCATGCAAAGGAAGCAAATGATTTTAAGTATGGTTCTTTTTACTAAGTTACTGACTGGTGCAGGAACTTTCTTCATGCTCATTCGATTTTAAGTATGGTTCTTTTTACTAAGTTACTGACATGATCAACTTGGTGAAATCGAGAATTTAGATTTTAAGTATGGTTCTTTTTACTAAGTTACTGACTGCATCGAGGCACGAGAAATCATCTTTCATGATTTTAAGTATGGTTCTTTTTACTAAGTTACTGACCATCAACATATCTTTCTTTTTCAATCAGATGATTTTAAGTATGGTTCTTTTTACTAAGTTACTGACGCGAAGATAATTTCTGAACATCAATCATCGATTTTAAGTATGGTTCTTTTTACTAAGTTACTGACACAACAGTGCCGTTTACAGTGCACTTGAAGATTTTAAGTATGGTTCTTTTTACTAAGTTACTTATTGAGTTTTGAGTAAAGAAATATATAAATGACAATCTAAATATGTACATAAATGATCATTTAAGAATACACACTTCTGATTACACTTTTAGATCCACACAACTGGATTTTAAGTATGATTCCTTTTATTAAGTTATAAATGTATAGTTAACGGATTTTAGGTGGTTGAATTTATTTGTATTATTTGATCTTATTTATTTTGTGTTACATTAACTACCACATACTCACATATACCCTCTGTTCTTATTGGAAAACCTCAACCAACAAGGCCTGAGCCAATGTTTTTTGCGTAGTGTTTAAATGCTTCTTTTCCGTAATTACCGGCAAAGTCGGGTTGTAGGTGGTAAGAATAAGAGAGTGGAAACATTTGTCCGTTATGGGTATGTCCGCTGAGTTGAAGGTCGACACTGTTTTTAATATTTTCTTTTGTTCCTTGAGGTTGATGGCTTAGAACAATGTTGTAGGTTTTGTTTGTAAGATTGTAGTCTTTTGTTTTCTTTCGGTTTTTGTTTGTGTAGTTTTTTCTGCCGATCAGAGTTATGTTGTTTAATTGTACTTCTTGATCATTTAGAATGGTAATGTTGTTTTTTGTGATTGAGCTTATTTCTTGTGAATTTTGTTTTGTTTTCGTGATTGCCATAAACAGGGGCTACTTTAGTAAGTCTTCCGAGTTGTTTAAATAGGATTTCCATATCATCTTTAGATGTGGATTCATAGACGAAGTCTTTGCTAAGTAGATAGAAATTTGGTATTTGTGATTTCTTTTGTTGTTGTGATATTGTAGGTGGTTTTATGGATGGTATACATATTCATAGAACCAAAAGTAACGATGGATGTGGATATGATAGCTGAAAGGATTATGCAGATGATTGGTTTTCTTTTTTTGAATAATGCTAGTAATACAAGTAAACAGAATAGTGTATGTACGATACGTACGCATATTCCAACAATTTAATAGTAATGCGATACAAATGGCGTATCGTATTTTTTGTTTAATGTATCCTTTAATACGTTGTTAATTAAATAACATAATCCGATTTCTAGAATAAGGATTCCCATTTGAAGATAGATCATAGTATCACTTTCTTTTGTTCTTATCTTACACCATTGTTAGAAAGATTTCTTAGTTTATGCAGTATAATAAAGTGGGTGAGATTATGTATAAAATATTGATTGTAGAAGATGATGAACTCATCTCAAAAAAGTTAGAATCGTTTCTTGAATCTTGGAACTATGATGTTAATCGAGTTACTGATTTTTATAATGTGATGGATGCATTTCATTCCTTTAATCCAGACTTAGTATTAATGGATATAACACTGCCTTATTTGAATGGATATTTGTGGACAGAAAAGATTCGTGAAGAATCCAAAGTTCCAATTATCTTTATTTCAAGTGCTACAGACAATATGAGTATTGTGATGGCTATCTCTAAGGGTGCGGATGATTTTGTATGCAAACCATTTGATTTAAATGTTTTGGCTGCTAAAATTACGGCAATATTAAGACGTAGCTATGACTTTGTATCCAATCATAATATCCTTGAATATCAAGGCGTACGCTTTAATTTAGATGATAATACGGTATGTTTTCAATCTTCTCAAATGGAACTGAGTAAGAATGAGGCGAAGATACTTCGACTGCTCATGGAAAAGAAGGGGACGATTGTATCTCGAGATCGTTTGATGGAATATTTGTGGAAGACGGATTTTTATGTGGATGAAAATGCATTAAGTGTGAATGTGAATCGTTTGCGTAAAAAGTTAGAGAGTATTGGCATTGTGGATTTTATTCAAACAAAAAAAGGGTTGGGATATAAGATATGAAATTGTTTGGCCATTATTTAAAAGATCGATTGTTTTTTATAATGATTTATGTTGTAAGTGTTTTGATCTGTTTATGTGTATTTAAACTCTATAATCTAGAACTTGAAGCTTTTACATATGCCTTTATGATTTTATGTGTTTTATTGGTGGTTTGTTTCTTGTTTGATTACTACAAATATTATAAGAAACACCAAACACTAGTAACACTTCAATCCAATAGTAATGTTTCTTTGTCTTGTGATCTTCAAGATTCTTCATTGATGGGAGAAGACTATCATAAAATCTTAGTGGCTATGAAAGACGATCATGATGAGTATGTTATTTCTTCGGAAAATAAAATGCATGATTTAGAAGATTATTTTACGATGTGGGTGCATCAGGCTAAGCTTCCTATTGCCGCTATGAAATTACTACTTGAAGATGAGAACTTAAGTCGTAGTGAAATTAAGTTGCAACTCTTACGCATGGATCAATATACAGACATGGTTTTAGCCTATTTACGCTTACATAGTACGCACACCGATTTCTTATTTAAAGAATTAGAATTGGATGATTTAATTCGACAATCGATTCGTCGCTTTTCTACAGAATTTATTCGAAAACACATTCAGTTGAGTTTTAAAGAAACCGGGGATGTGATATTGAGCGATGAAAAGTGGCTTGTGTTTGTGTTGGAACAAATTCTTTCGAATAGTCTTAAATATACAAATGAAAATGGTTTGATCTCTATATATATGAAGTCTAAACATGTTTTAGTTATTGAAGATACGGGTATTGGTATTAGTGCAAGTGATCTAAGTCGTGTATTTGAAAAAGGATATACAGGTATGAATGGGCGTAGTGATAAAACAGCCAGTGGTCTAGGTCTATATTTATGTAAAAATATTTTAGATATGTTGAATCATAAAATTCGAATTGAATCAAATGTTGGTAAAGGCACTCGAGTGATATTAGATCTTACGCATTTTGAAGGAAGAATTGAGTAATCTTACAATCTTGTAAGAATAGTGTTAGCTGAATCGATGGCTGCATTTTTGAATTCTATGTAGAATTTTGGTGTACATGGAGGTAATGAATATGGCATTATTAGAAGTAAAAAATTTAAAAAAAGTATATACAACAAGATTTACACAGAATCAAGTACAGGCATTGACCAACGTTAATTTTAGCGTGAATACAGGCGAATATGTAGCTATCATGGGTGAGTCTGGATCTGGTAAGACAACACTATTAAATATCTTGGCGGCTTTAGATAAACCAACAGGTGGACAAGTCTTACTACATGGTAAAGATATTACGCATATTTCAGAAAAGGAAATTGCGAACTTTCGAAGAGAACATTTAGGCTTTGTATTCCAAGATTTTAACTTATTAGATAATTTTAATAATCGCGATAATATTTTCTTGCCTTTAGTTTTAAGCAAGAAAAAATATCCAGAAATGAAAAAAAGATTGGAACCCATCGCAAAACAATTAGGGATTGAGAATATTTTAGATAAGTTTCCATATGAAATCAGTGGTGGACAAAAGCAGCGTGTAGCTGTTGCTCGTGCCATCATCACAAATCCAGATCTAATTCTGGCCGATGAGCCAACAGGAGCTTTGGATTCAAAGAGTACAGAGGAACTTTTACATTTGTTCGGAACGATCAATGCGAATCAACAAACAATTGTAATGGTAACTCATTCGACAAAGGCAGCAAGTCATGCTTCTCGCGTTCTGTTTATTAAGGATGGAAAAATCTTTCATGAAATTTATAAAGGAAATAAAAATTTAGATCAGATGTACCAATGTATTAGTGATACGTTGACACTACTAGCTACAGGTGGTGTGCATCATGAGTAGAGCTTTCTATTTAAATTTAGCTGTAGATAATTTGAAAAAGAATGCACGTACCATCATTCCTTATATATTAACGAGTGTCTTAACGACAATGATGTTGTATATGGTTGTTTCTTTGGCAAACAATCCAAACTTAAATGAGATGTTAGGGGCAATGACACTAACGCAGATGTTAGGCTTTGGAGTTGTGATTATTGAAATCTTTGCGTTTATCTTCTTGTTCTATACATATAGTTTTTTAATTAAAAGAAGACAAAAAGAGTTCGCGTTATTCTCTATATTAGGAATGGAAAAGAAACACTTAGCTCGCGTCTTGTTTTATGAAACTGCGATTACTTTATTTGTATCATTAGCTTTAGGTATTGGTTTAGGTATCTTGTTTGATAAAGCGATGTTTTTAATCATCGCAAAAATGATTGGTGCAGATATTATACTTGGTTTCTATTTCTCATTTATAGGCATGCGACAATGCGCTCTTGTGATTGGATTGATTTATGTATTGATCTATTTCTATTCTATGATTCGTATTCATATTTCAAGTCCAATTGAATTGCTTCATTCGAGTCATATGGGTGAAAAAGAGCCTAAGGCAAAATGGTTTCTATCTATTGTTGGTATTCTTTGTCTAGGTATTGGATACTATTTATCAATTACGACTAAAAATCCTTTAACGGCATTCTATTTTTTCTTTGTGGCTGTTGTACTTGTCATTATTGGAACGTATTTATTGTTTACATCTATATCAGTGACTTTCTTAAAATTAATGAAAAAAAATAAGAATTACTACTATAAGACAAATCACTTTATTAGTATTTCTGGCATGATGTATCGTATGAAACAAAATGCGGTAGGACTAGCCAATATCTGTATTCTTTCAACGATGGTCTTAGTCATGTTGTCGACAACACTAAGTATGTGGTCAAGTATTGATCGTGTTGTGGATTCACAATATCCTAGAAGTGTAATGGGAAATGGATATGGGGATGCTTCCAATATTGATTTTGATGAAATGAGTGAAGAATTGATTCGTATGGGCATCGTTCCAAAGAATCTTCTTGCGTATAAGAGATTGGATTATGCTGGATATTTAAAGAATGGAACTTTGATTACGGATTACCAGAATGAGGGGATGAATGCCGTAAATGAGATTCAAGAATTTTATTGTTTTCCACTAAAGGATATTCAGGATTATGAAAATATTAAGGGGTCTTTAAAGCCGAATGAAATCTATGTGTATTCCAATGTAGAGACGATCAAGGAAAAGACTTTATCTTTATTTGGAAAAGAATATGTTGTAAAGAAACAATTGGATCATTTAAAGATGGATGAAAATAATCCAAATGTGACAGAACATTATTATATTATTGTGGATTCAGAAAAGACTTTAGAGAAGATGCAACAAGATCAGATACATGTGTATGGCGATAATGCGAGTGCAATACGTGCTTATTATTCGTTTGATTGTGAAGCGAATGAGCGTGAAGTTATTAAAAAGTTAGGTCAGAATGAGAATATAAATGATTTTATTTGGTTAAGTAAATTGGATCAGAAACAAGGTTTGATTGAATTATATGCAGGCATCTTATTTATTGGAATCTTCTTAAGCTTTTTATTCATCATGGCAACCATTCTGATTATGTACTACAAACAAATTACAGAAGGCTATGAAGATAAGGATCGTTTTGAGATCATGCAAAAAGTAGGTCTTGAACAACAAGATGTAAAGAAGGCTATTCATTCACAGGTATTAACGGTATTCTTTATGCCATTACTTGTGGCAGGGCTTCATGTTTGTTTTGCGTATCCAATGATTGAAAAGCTACTTCATTTATTATTTGTGAGTGATTCATGGCTTTATATTCGTACGACAATATTCTGTTTTGTGGCCTTTGCACTAGTCTATATAGTGATTTATGTATTAACTTCAAAAATCTATTATGGAATCGTAAAGAGAAATGTTTAATTGGATATTAGGGTTTCTCTTGATTGGATTATTTATCTATATATATTATGTAAATCATCATGGAATTTAGTACTCGATTAGAGTACTATTTTTCTTAGGTGATATATATGTTTATTAATGGATTTGACATCTTGTGGGATGAAATTGATGATTATGTGGCCGATATTCAAAGTATTCGAAGTATCGATCAATTCATGTTTAATAAGCCAGTGACTTTCTTTTGTGGAGAAAATGGAAGCGGTAAATCGACCTTATTGGAGGCTCTTGCGATTAAAAATGGATTGAATCCAGAAGGTGGAACAAGAAATTATGAGTTTTCTACTTATGATTCGTATTCTAGTTTGCATAAACATATGCGTTTGTGGCGTTCTAGAAAACCGGATTGGATGTATTTCTTAAGAGCAGAAAGCTTTTATAATGTGGCGACAAAAGAAATGGAATATGCAGATGCGTTACATCCTTCAAAAGAATATCATATGAAGTCGCATGGTCAGAGTTTCTTTTCATTGATGATGGATCAAATTAAGAGGAATGGATTGTACTTTCTAGATGAACCGGAAGCGGCTTTATCTTGTCAGAATCAATTGGCCTTACTCTATTTGATTGAGGAATGTGTGAAACAAAATTGTCAATTTATCATTGCGACACACTCACCTATATTATTGGGATTTCCGGATGCACAAATCTTATCGTTTGATGATGGTAAGGTAGAAGAAGTGGATTATAAATCAACTTCTAGCTATCAAACGATGAAATTGTTTTTGGATCGGTATGATTATTTTGTGAAAGATATTCAAGAGAATAATGAAGGAGGGATATTGTGATTAAATTAATTGCGATTGGAAAGAATAAAGATAAGGCGTTACAGTCTTTAGAGAAAGAATATATGAAGCGATTGTCGGCTTTTTGTAAGTTTAGTGAAATCGAAGTCAAGGATGAGGCAAATGAGCATGTTTCTAGAGAAGCCGAGGTTTTATTGGTGAAAGAAAAAGAGGGGAATCGTGTTCTAGAAAAATTATCGGATCAAGATTTTGTGGTATTGCTTGATCTTCACGGCAAAATGATTGATTCAGAGACGTTTGCGAAAAATTTGGATACTTGGCAAATGAAGCATTCAAATATTGTTTTTGTGATTGCGGGAAGTCTAGGACCAAGTGAAAAATTAGTTTCTAGAGCGAATTATCGTTGGAAATTATCGGATCTAACTTTTACACATTTAATGACGCGAGTCTTGATGTTGGAGCAGATTTATCGGGGTTTTATGATCAATAATGGTCGTAATTACCACAAGTAAGTGATGTAAGCGCTTTTTGTGAAAGATTTTACTTGTGAAAAACTAGTCAATCAATTTATGTAGTGATATAATGGATGTGCAAAAATGACAGTAGGAGGAATATACATGACAAAGAGAACTGTTAAAGACCTTGATGTAGCTGGAAAAAAGGTCATCGTACGTTGTGATTTTAACGTGCCAAGAAAAGATGGTGTTATCACTGATGATAACCGTATCGTAATGGCTTTACCTACAATTAAATATTTAGTAGAAAACAAAGCTAAAGTTATTTTGATGTCTCACTTAGGAAAAGTTAAGACTGAAGAAGACAAAGCTAAAAACAACTTGGAATGCGTAGCTGTACGTTTACAAGAATTGTTACCAGATGTAAAAGTAACTTTCTGCCCAGTAACTCGTGGTGAAGAATTAGAAAACGCTGTAAATGCATTAGCTGATGGAGAAATCGTATTAATGCAAAATACTCGTTACGAAAAAGGCGAAAGCAAAAACGATCCTGAATTAGGTGCATATTGGGCTAGCTTAGGTGAAGTATTCGTTGAAGATGCATTCGGATCTGTTCACCGTGCTCACGCTTCTACTGTAGGTATCCCTACAAATATTAAAGAAAATGGATTAGGATTCTTAGTAGAAAAAGAAGTTACAATGTTAGGAAAAGCTGTTGATGAACCAGCTCATCCATTCGTAGCTATCATTGGTGGATCTAAAGTATCTAGTAAGATCGATGTTGTTGACAACTTATTGAAAAAAGCTGATAAAGTTATCATCGGTGGTGGAATGGCTTATACATTCTCTAAAGCTGTTGGTGGTTCAATCGGTACTTCATTGGTTGAAGATGACAAATTAGATTTAGCAAAAGAATATTTAGAAAAAGCTGGAGACAAATTAGTTCTTCCTGTAGATAACGTAATCGCTGATGCATTCAGTGAAGATGCTAACACTAGTGTTGCTGATGCTGGACAAATTCCTGATGGATGGATGGGATTAGATATTGGTCCTAAATCTGTTGAATTGTTCAGAAAAACTTTAGCTGGTGCTAAAACTGTAGTATGGAATGGACCTATGGGTGTATTCGAAATGCCTAAATTCGCTAAAGGTACTGAAGAAGTATGTAAAGCAATCTCTGAATTACCAGAAGCTATTACAGTAATCGGTGGTGGAGATTCTGCTGCTGCTGCAAAACAATTAGGATATGCAGACAAATTCTCTCACGTTTCAACTGGTGGTGGAGCTAGTTTGGAATATATGGAAGGTAAAACATTACCTGGTATCGCTATTATCAGCGAAAAGTAATAAGGAGATGTACTTAAGATGAGAAAACCTATTATCGTTGGAAACTGGAAAATGAATAAAAACAACGCTGAAACAAAAGCTTTCTTCGAAGCTGTTGATGGTGTTGCTGCTAGCGAAAATGCTACTTATGGAATTGGATGTCCATTTACTGATTTAAGAACTGCATTGGATCACGCTAAAAACTTAGTTGTAGCTGCTGAAAACTGCCACTTTGAAGATAGTGGAGCTTTCACTGGTGAAGTTAGTGTTCCTATGTTAGAAGAAATGGGAGTTAAATATTGCATTATCGGTCACTCAGAACGTCGTGAAATGTTCGGTGATACTGATGAAACAGTAAACAAAAAAGCAAAACGTTTGATCAAAGCTGGAATTACTCCAATCTTATGTGTTGGTGAAACAGAAGCTGATTATGATGCTGGAAACTCAGAAAAAGTAATTCGTGAAGAATTAGCTGGTTCTTTAGCTGACTTATGTCCAAAATGTGTTGGTGAAATGGTAATTGCTTATGAACCAATCTGGGCTATCGGAACTGGAAAATCTGCTTCAGTTGAAATTGCTGAAAACTGCTGTAAGATCGTACGTGACCAAGTTAAGGTTATGTATGGTGAAGAAGCTGCTGAAAAAGTACGTATCCAATATGGTGGAAGTGTTAAACCTAACAATATCGTTGAATATATGGCTCAACCAGATATCGATGGTGCATTAATTGGTGGTGCTAGTTTGAAAGAAGATAGCTTCACAGAAATCATTGAAAAAACAAAATAATTGATGATTATTTAGGCCTCTTTGAGGCCTTTTATTTTTAGCTGTTTCTAACCAAAAATAAATTTTAGGGTTGTTTGGAAGGTGGTTTCGTGGTAAACTAATCATGAACTATTTTAAATAGGGGGTAGAATAAAATGAACTTTGTAGAAAATAATGGTAAAAAAGTCGCAGCAATTCTTTGTGTAGCATCTGCTTTCCCTGTTGTCGCAACAGTGGTTGCAGCCAAGGAAGAACCAGGATGGCATGGCGATCGTTACGTAAACGAAGATAAAACTGTAGCTAAAGGATGGCAAGAAATTGAAGGAAAATCTTACTATTTCTCAGAAGATGGTACAGTAAACTCTTCAAAAACTGAAAATGCCACTACAGCAAGTGTTTCAAGTAACATTACGGGGGAAGTGAAAGAAACAGTAACAACAGCTAGTCAAGAAGCTGTAAAACAAGAAACAGAAGAAAAAGCAGTTGTAGAAGAAACACCTGTTCAAACTGAAGAAGTTAAAACAGAAACAACAGATACAACAACGGATACTGCTGAAACTCCAGAAGCTCCTGTAGCTCCAGTAGAAACACCTAGTGTTGATACAACAACTCAGACTCCAGAACAGGATCCAACTCCTGCTCCAGAAGCTCCTGCAGCTCCAGTAGAAACACCTAGTGTTGATACAACAACACAAGCTCCAGAACAGAATACAACACCTGCTCCTGCAGCTCCAGAGCAAACACCAGAGCAAAATCCAACACCTGCTCCTGAAACTCCTGCAGCTCCAGAACAAACACCAGAGCAAAATCCAACACCTGCTCCAGAACAGACTCCAGCTCCTGCTCCAGAAGAAACTGTAACCCCTGCACCAGAACAAACAGCTTCTAGCTTAGGTGACCGTATTTCTTCATCAGCTCAAGAATTAGTCGGTGTAACGGATGGATTATGGTGTACACAAGTTGTACAACAAGCATTAGCTAATGCTGGTGTAAGTGATGCATATCAATTATGGCCTGATCAATATCAAGGTGTATATGGATATTATACAGATAGTCCTCAAGCTGGTGACTTGATTTACTACAACAATGGTGGACGTGGTGTTGACCACATCGCTGTATATATTGGAAATGGGCAAGCTGTACATGGAAACTACAATGGTAAAACTGTAATAGCTGGTGCATACCAAAATGGTATGGGTAATCCACAATATATTCGTGTAGTAAGATAATTGAATTTTTAAGCTTGGCAATTTGCCAGGCTTTTTTTTATATCTTTTGTATTGTATAATATGATGTAGTTTTGGAGGCTATTATATATGAATGAAGCATATAAAAATCTTTTAGAGAGAAGAAGTGTTCGAAAATATAATGATAAAAAGGTCAGTCATGACTTAATTGAAAAAATTGTATATGCAGGTCAATTTGCGCCTAGTGGAATGAATCGTCAAATCTATGCTTTTGTGGTTGTAGAAGATGAAGAATTGATGCATGAATTATCTAAAAAGAATGCAGAAGTTATGAATTCATCATCGGATCCATTTTATGGAGCTAAAAGTATGATTATTGTATTTGCGGATTCAAATGCACCGACATATTTATATGATGGAGCCTTAGCTATGGGAAATCTAATGAATGCAGCTAATGCTTTAGGTGTCGATTCATGTTGGATCCATCGTGCTAAAGAAGTTTTTAAAACGGATTTTGGTAAAGAATTAAAGAGAAAATGGGGCTTACCAGAATCTTATGAAGGAATTGGCCATTGTATTTTAGGTTATCGTGCAAATACGCTTGACAAGCGTGCTGAAAGAACTTCTAAGGTGATTTATGCATAATATACGTATTGGACAAGCTGTAGATATTCATCAACTTCAAGAGGGTAGAAAACTCATTCTAGGCGGTGTAGAAATTGAACATTCAAAAGGTTTGTTAGGACATTCAGATGCCGATGTTTTAGTACATGCGGTAGGTGAAAGTATTTTAGGAGCACTCGCACTAGGGGATCTAGGAAAGCATTTTCCGGATACGGATCCTAAATATAAAGGAGCGAATAGTTTAGATTTATTGGCTCATATCTATGAAATGATGAATGAAATGGGTTACCAGATTGGAAATGTGGATGCGACAATCTTGGCAGAAAGACCTAAAATGGCACCACACATTATGGCTATGCGAAAAAATATTGCAGCTGTTTTACATTGTGATATGGAAGACATTTCCATTAAGGCTACACGTGGAGAAAAGCTAGGCTTTGTAGGAAATGAAGAGGGTATAGTGAGTTTAAGTGTTTGTATATTGGAGAAAAAAAGATGAGAGTTGTAATTCAAAGGGCAAAAAACGCAAAATGTACAGTTGAAGGGCAAGTGACAGGACAAATTGATCATGGCTATTGTATTTTTGTAGGTTTTAATAATGAGGATACAGAAGAAATCATTGATAAAATGATTCATAAAATTTTATTTTTACGTATTTTTGAAGATGAAAATGGGAAGATGAATAAATCGATTCAAGATGTAAATGGTAGTATTCTATCTATTTCACAATTTACTTTATATGCCGATTGTAAAAAGGGAAATCGCCCAAGTTTTACAAATGCAGGAAAGCCAGATTTAGCTACAGTATTATATGATCAATTTAATCAGAAATTACAAGATCAAGGTATGCATGTAGAAAAGGGAATTTTTGGAGCCGATATGAAGATTGAATTGTTGAATGATGGTCCAGTTACAATTGTATTGGATTCGAAGGAGTTGTTTTAATGGAAATTATATATGGAAATATATTGGCAGAAAGTATTAAGTCTTCAATGAAACAAAAGATTGATGACATTCGTGCTGAAGGAGCTAGATTGCCTTTACTAAGCGTAGTACTTGTGGGAAATAATCCAGCAAGTATGTCTTATGTTCGTGGTAAAGAAAAGGCTTGTTCTTCAATAGGAATGCTTCAAAAAACGATTCGCTTAGATGAAAATGTCTCACAAGAAGAATTGAGTAATGTGATTATGGAGCTAAATCTAGATCCGGAAGTGGATGGTATTTTAGTCCAAATGCCATTGCCAGAACATTTAGATGAAACGGCCGCCTTAGAATTGATTGATCCACAAAAAGATGTGGATGGTTTACACCCCATGAATGCCGGGTGTTTATTGACAAATCGTCCAGGCTTTATTCCATGTACTCCACAAGGTGTGATGGCTATGTTAGATTCGATTGGATATAAAGATCTATCTGGAAAACGTGCGGTTGTTTGTGGAAGAAGTAATTTAGTTGGAAAACCCGTCGCGTTATTGCTTCAAAACCGCAATGCGACAGTTACAATTGTACATTCGAAAACACCAAATATTGAACAGATTGCTTCACAAGCGGATGTTTTGATTGTTGCGATGGGTGTTAGTCAAATGGTTAATGAAAATTGGGTAAAAGAAGGAGCTGTCGTAATTGATGTGGGAATCAATCGTGTCAATGGAAAACTTGTCGGGGATTGTGACTTCGAATCGGTTGCGAAAAAGGCAAGTTATGTAAGTCCAGTGCCAAAAGGTGTTGGTCCAATGACGGTTTGTATGTTATTATCGAATACGCTAGATGCATATAAAATGCATACGCAGGGAGAATAATTATGGAATATGGATTAAATGATATTGTTGAAATGAAAAAAGAGCATCCTTGTCATAAGTCCACAGAATGGAAAATTATTCGCATGGGTGCTGATATTCGAATTAAGTGTTTGGGTTGTGGAGCAAGTGTTTTGATGCCTAGACAAAAATTTGAAAAGAAATTGAAAAAAGTAATTCGACATGAAGAAGAATAGAGAGGATGTATTGAATTTATGCCATTAACTGCAGGAATTGTTGGTCTTCCTAACGTAGGAAAATCGACTTTATTTAACGCTATCACAAAATCTCAAGTGGAAGCTGCAAACTATCCATTTGCGACAATTCAGCCAAATGTAGGTGTTGTAGAAGTACCAGACTATCGTATTGATCGTTTAGTTGAAATCTTCAATCCGAAAAAAACGATTTATACAACATTTGAATTTACTGATATTGCAGGATTAGTAAAGGGAGCAAGTCAAGGTGAAGGTTTGGGTAACCAATTCTTATCGAACATTCGTTTAACAGATGCGATTTGTCACGTAGTTCGTTGCTTTGATAATCCGGATATTACACACGTAGAAAATAGTGTGGATCCAATTCGTGATATTGAAATTATCAACTTAGAATTGACTTTGGCTGACCTTCAAACAATTGAAAATCGTAGAAGTAAGATTGAACGTAAGGCTAAGACAAACAAAGATAAAGAATCATTGGATGAACTTGCTTTATTGGATCGTCTTCAACCTGTTTTAGAAGAAGGAAAACCAGCACGTTCATTAGAATTAAATGAAGAAGAACAAATTTTGATGAAGGGTTATAACTTATTGACCGCAAAACCTATGATTTATGTTGCCAACTTAGATGATGAAGGTATTATGGATCCAGATTCATGTGCTTACTACAATCAAGTAAAGGAATATGCACAAAGTCAAAATAACCAAGTCGTTGCCTTATGTGCGCAAATGGAAGAGGAATTGTCTGGTTTAGATAAAGAAGAAAAAGATGCGTTCTTAGAAGAATTAGGTGTTGAAACTTCTGGCTTAGATCAATTGATTCAAGAAGCCTATTCCGTATTAGATTTATGTACATTCTTAACGGCTGGAGAAGATGAATGTCGTGCATGGACATTCAAAAAAGGTATGAAAGCACCAGATTGTGCTGGTATTATCCACACAGATTTCAAAAAAGGCTTTATTCGAGCAGAAGTATATCGCTTTGATGATATTGATGAATTGGGTAGTGAATTAGCTATTAAAGAAGCAGGACGTTTACGTCTAGAAGGAAAGGATTATGTCGTTCAAGATGGCGATGTAATGCATTTTAGATTTAATGTTTAGTCTACAAAGTATTGTCTATTTGGTGATTGCCGTTATTCTATCTATGTCAATTCATGAAACAGCTCATGGCTTAGTTTCTTATTGGATGGGAGATCCAACCGCTAAATTAGAGGGAAGATTAAGTCTAAATCCTTTTAAACATGTGGATTGGCTAGGCTTAGTTTGTCTATTGATCTGTGGATTTGGATGGGCAAAACCCGTTCCGATTGATGCAAGATATTATAAAGACGCAAAAACAGGGATTATATGGACTAGTTTTGCGGGGCCTGTCGCAAATTTTCTTTTAAGCTTTATTTGTATATTCCTATTTTATGCACTTTATAAATTTGCACCTCAATTTATGATGACAAGTGTTGGTTATTTTGTATCAAACACATTGACCTATACAGGACTTATTTCTACGGGATTTGGAATTTTTAACTTAATTCCAGTTCCACCACTAGATGGATCGAAAATATTATTTTCATTTTTACCAGACGATAAATATTATAAATTTATTGATGGTGCACCATGGATGAATATCTTATTTATCTTTTTGATTTTTACAGGTCTATTAGATTATCCACTAGGTATGTTACGTTCAAATATGATTCAATTTTTCGAGATGATCGCAAAGATGATTTTAGGTTTCTAAAGTCATCTTTTTTTAAACGCTTTCACAAAAAAATGACATTTTACTAAAAATTAACATAAATTTAATATTGTTTTGACATTATTTTTATTGCATAATAAAGACGTCGCAATGTGGAATTTTTTGCGTGAAAAAATTGAAAATAAAATATTCATTTTATAAAAGGAGTTCAAGATGGAAATAGTTACAATGGTCTTATCCCTATTAGGTGGCATTGCGTTATTTTTGTTCGGTATGTCTTTAATGGGCGATGGACTAAAAAGCGTAGCTGGTAATAAGTTAGAAGCATTCTTGTACAAGATGACAAACACTAGTCTAAAAGGTGTTGCCCTAGGTGCAGGTGTTACTTCTGTTATTCAATCTAGTAGTGCTACGACAGTAATGGTCATTGGTTTTGTTAACTCAGGTATGATGAAACTAAGACAAGCAATCGGTATTATTATGGGTGCTAATATTGGTACAAGTATTACTGGTTGGATATTGTGTTTATCTTATGTTGGTGGATCTAGTGGTATCGCAAGCTTATTTTCGACAGCTACGATTACAACATTGTTTGCGTTTATTGGTATTTGTTTAAAAACATTTGGGAAACGTACTACACATAAAAATGTTGGAAATATCATGCTTGGTTTTGCGATTTTAATGACAGGTATGCAACAAATGAGTGGTGCTGTTTCACCTTTAAGAACAAATGAAACATTCATTAGTATGCTTACAATGTTCTCAAATCCAATTATGGGTATTCTTGTTGGTATTTTGTTTACAGCTGTTTTACAAAGTGCAAGTGCTGCAATTGGTATTTTGCAGGCACTATCTATGACAGGCTCATTGACATTTGCGGCAGCCTTCCCAATTAACTTAGGAATTGGTATTGGTGCTGCATGTCCAGTGTTGATTTCTGCTTTAAGTGCAAATAAGAATGGTAAACGTACCGCATTAGAATATTTGATCAATGACTTATTTGGTATGATTATTTGGTCTATCTTATTCTATGGTTCAAATCTATTTATGCACTATGATTTTTTGAATAAAGTTATGTCTCCAATCAATATTGCATTAATGAATACAGCGATTCGTTGTGGAAATGTATTAGTTTTATTCTGGTTCATTCCTCAAATTGAAAAATTATTGATGCGTATTGTCAAAGACAGTCCAGAAGATCTAGCAGAACAGGCTGACTTTGATTTATTAGAAGAACGTTTGATTCCTTATCCTGCCTTAGCTATTGCTCAATGTCATCGTGTTATGAATGGTATGGCTAAAAAGGTTCGTAACAACGTGAATCGTTCAATGAACTTGATTAATGAGTTTAGACCTGAAAAATATGAGAAGGTACATCGTAAAGAAATATTGATTGATAAATATGAAGCACGTTTAGGTTCTTATTTGATGCAACTTACAAAACAAGCATTAAATACTGAACAAACAAGACAAGCTTCATTATATCTTCATACTATTAGTGACTTTGAAAGAATCGGTGATCACGCGGCAGATATTGCCGAGATGTCAAAGAGTATCAATGAAAATCGTATGGAAATGTCAGAAGCTGCCATGGATGAGTTAAACCTTGTCATGGAAGCAGTTCGTGAATCGATGAATATGACATACCATGCATATCTAGAAGATGATTTCGATTTGGCTCGACGTGTATCTCCACTTGGAATTGTCATTCGTGGACTATGTGATGAAATGAAATTACGTCACGTTGAACGTTTATCTCAAGGAAACTGTGGACTTGAAGAAGGTACAGTATTCAATGATTTATTGAATAGTTTAAACCGTATTGCCACACACTGTGCAAGTAGTATGGTGGCCTTGGTCAAGATTCGTGAAAAAGATACAGATATCCACATTCACGATTCAAAAGTATATGCGATTGAGGGTGATGATTATAAAACGACGTTGGCTGAATATCGCGAAAAATATGATCTTGGACAAAGAGAAGGTCGTATTGTAAGTATGGAAGACGATCAAGTTGAATAGAAATTAAAAAAGGGCCTGAGAAATCAGGCCTCAGATTGTTGACAAAAGCCTATACCTTTTCGTAAGGACATAGGCTTTTTATTGT